>Ga0209755_10004009_pt1 | contig 17815 bp, 15 predicted proteins | sample TergutCo191P1_FD_187301 | JGI IMG/M metagenome (GOLD analysis project Ga0209755, IMG submission 187301) | Cornitermes sp. P1 segment gut microbial communities from Petit-Saut dam, French Guiana - Co191P1 (SPAdes) (version 2) | ecosystem: Host-associated > Arthropoda: Insects > Digestive system...
AGCTTCATATACAAATACGGGATTAATACCAGGTACAACATATTATTACAAACTAGCGGCTTCAAACAGCGGCGGTGCAGGCGGACAGTCAAATGCTGTTAATGCTGCAACTGCGCCCGGTATTCCTGCCGGAGTAACAGCAACGGCAGCTTCTTTTAGCAGTATTACAGTAAGCTGGAGTTATGCGAAAGAAAAATCTAGAATTTTATGGAAAATATATTGTGCCGCCATCCATGGCGGTACTGGTGACATTTTCTAGAAAAAGATATGTTTTTATAAAAATTATTTTTAGGAGGAAATTTATGAAAAAAATGTATTTTTTCGGTTTGCTGGTAATTTTACTGGCATTTGGATTTACTGGTTGTGATAAGGATGGAGGTGATGGTATTGAAGATGCTTTTGCCGGAACATGGTTGGGGACAGACACATCTAGTGGTGCTTCTGTCAAAATAATTGCAAAGGATGGTCATTGGAAAGAATGGATGAATGACAACATAGAAATTGTGAGAGGTACATATACTGTATCTGGCAATATTGTAACAATAAAATATGTTGAAATAAATACCATTATTTTTGGCGGTGAAAATTCCTGGGTATTTTTTGCCCAATTAAATGATACCAATAAAGCATATTTAGGTGGTAATGAAACTATAAAACTTGACATTTCTGGCGGCAGTATTACTATGCTTGGAGTAACATTAAATAGACAATAATAAAAATTATAGGTTGCAAGAAAACCGCCCGCATCCGTGCAGGCGGCTTCGCAGTAGATTTTTCCTTTGCTTAACAAACGGTAAAAGTACGTTGCCCTGTTCGGGCGGCTAGGCTCCACAAAACCGTGTTCGGGTTTTCAGACCTCTGCACGGTTTTGTTCCGCCACAGTTGGGGCAGGGGTCAATGCTACGCATTACCCTATTACCTGCCCCAACCGTCTTTTACCTAGAACGTTATGTAACAGGAGCTACCGGATACATGGTATACCGTAGTACAAGTTCTATAGGAACTTTCACAGAGGTTGGGACATCGAAAACAACTTCATATACAAATACCGGATTGACAGCAAGTACGACATATTATTATAAAGTAGCTGCTTATAACAACGGCGGGACAGGTGAACAATCAAATGCAGTTAATGTTACTACATTATCTCTGATAACGATTGATACGCAACCAGCCGCAATGATAAGCATGTTTACCGGAAGAATCAGCGGCAGTTTGAGTGTATTGGCAAGTGTAACAAGGGGAGCAACACTAAGTTACCAGTGGTATAACAATACAACAGCAAGCAAAAATGGCGGTAATATCATTAACGGAGCAACCGATTCAAGTTATAGCATACCAACAAGTCTTGCAGCAGGAATATACTACTATTTTGTTGAAGTAAGAGCAACGGGAGGAGCGATATCTGTTCGATCTAATGTAGCGACTGTTGGGGTTATTTCACCTGTAGAAATGGTATGGATAAATTCCGGCACCTTCTCAATGGGTAATTCAGACAATGAGGATTATTATGCAAGCCCGCCGCATCAAGTAACGATAAGCAAAGGTTTTAACATGGGCAAGTATGAGGTGACACAGGAGCAGTATCAGGCGGTAACAGGTGTGAAGCCCAGTTATTTCCATGGAGGAAATGGCAGGGAACCAGCATCAGGGGAAACGCAGAGTAAACGGCCAGTAGAGGCAGTAACATGGTATGACGCTGTAGAGTTCTGTAATAAGCTGAGCGAACAGGAAGGACTAACAAAGGTATATACGATAACAGGCAGGAGTCCTGCAACAGGATATCCGATAACAAGCGCAACAGTAACGGTTAATTGGGAAACAAACGGTTACCGATTACTGACCGAGGCTGAATGGGAATACGCCTGCCGCGCAGAAACGACAACAGCGCGTACAATACCGGAAATACGATAAGCGATAACACAGGCTGGTATACAAATAACAGCAATAGCAGAACCCATGAAGTAGGAAAAAAACCACCAAACGCGTGGGGATTATACGATATGCACGGAAACGTACGGGAGTGGTGCTGGGATTGGTATGGAATATATGCCAGTGGTTCGCAGACTGCTCCAAGGGGAGCGGCTTCCGGCTCCAACCGCGTGGTACGCGGCGGCAGTTGGGGCAGCAGTGGGCAGAACCTTCGTTCAGCGAGCCGGGACTACAGCGACCCCAACTACAGGGGCAGCAGTGTCGGCTTCCGGCTCCTTCGCCCCTAAGTTCATAAGGGCTCATTCCAGCGGAATGCCTGTACTGAAGCGACTGGAAGGAGCGTAGGTTGGGTATGGAGTGGGAATGAGCCGACGAAGTAAAGTGGTTTTTGTTGGCCGCGTGTTACGCGATCTGGCAGCAAGTTGCTTATGCAACATTTTAAAAACTGAAGGCGGCGGAGAAAAATTTAATTTTAGAGGAAAGAAGTGCGCAAAGCAACAGTTATCGATGTATTGCTATCTTCTCCCAGTGATGTTGATGTGATATTGTTTAATGAAGAATTCTCTATAATGTAGCGAATAATTGCCATTTTCTCAAAATCATGCTATATTTACTATTACCATATATTTAGGAGTATAAAAAATGGCAGCCGCAACCCCTGTTTATTATGATTTACTCATGGAAGATATTAAATCCCTTCCTGAGTCTTATACAGTGCAAATCTTTGATTTTGTGGGCTATCTCAAGTCCAAAGCCGCAAGTCAGGAGGGTTGTCCCATATGCGTCAAGCTACGTGATCCTGTAACCGGCGAGCCGCTTTATAATGCCGAAACAAGAAAGGCGATAGAAGAAGGAAATGCAATTCTTCGAGGTGAAATACCTGCGAAAAGATACAGCTCACTTGAAGAAATGCTTGTAGATTTAGAAGCGGATGATTAAGCAATGTTGAATGCGGTTTTTACTGGTCCTTTCAAAAAGGATCGCAAGCTAATGATTAAACAAAATAAAGATATGAGTAAACTTGATGAAGTTATGGATTTGCTCATTAATGAAAAACCACTTTTGCAAAGACATAAGAATCATCCTTTGTATGGTAATTATAAAGGCAATATGGAATGTCATATTGAACCGGACTGGCTTCTTATATACTGCATTGAAAAGTCTACAAATGAGATATCTTTTAACCGTATCGGCTCTCACTCAGAACTATACTAATCATCAACCCAAACCCCGATGCATCCAGCGACCGCCCGCTCCAATCCCGCAATACCTCCATGAATAGGCGTATTCACCGTCCTCACTTTGCCGTCCTGCCCGCGAAGAGCAAGCGCGCTTGATCCGCCGCCGTCAAGGTTGAGTCCGTTCCATGCGCCGAGTGAGAGTAGAAGCAGAGCGGTTTCATGCTCTGTCGCGCCGATGCTGCCTGAGCGTCTGCCGTCGATTACAAGCAGGTAAAGATGGCTGCCGTTAGCTGAAATTCCGGCGGCGCTTCGCGGGTGGCGCGCCGCGCCTGTAGGATACGCGTCGGAGTTTTGTGTCCGCTCTGTCGTCTGTCCGTCTGCGAGTATCTGATGAAAACCGCCGGCGGCGTTTTCGATGTTTTCTGTTGAGTGAATTGCGGATTGACTGACAATCGCCGCTTTGACAGGTTCGCTGTCTTTGAAAAAAACAATCGCGTCGTATTGTGTATTCGCGGGAGCGAGCATTTCACCGTCAGAGATGACAATGCCCATATTTTGAATCGGCTTTTCCTCTCTGGAAGAGATAACGTCAAACGGAACGGCGTTAATACCCGCAAGAAGATTGTTATCGCGCACGAATGTTGTTACCTTTGTGCTTAAAGCGCAGCCGTTAGCCGCCATTCCATCCTTTATTACAATGCGTATCTGAGGTGATGTTAAATCGACACGTAACGCCCAAAACTCAAGCCTTGGAGAAATAATTTTTCCGTGAAAATAATCTATTCCATCATCAAATGCCCGCCATTCCGCTTCGACAGCCTCAACAAACGCAAATTCAGCAGACGCTCCGCTTCCGTGGGCTATCGGAGAAAATGTATTACATGAAATAACCAAAAGTAATAGAGATGAGAGAATTAGGTTTGAAAGAAGATATCTCACAGAGGCACAAAGACACAAAGTTGTTGTTTGATATTTTCTTCTCTTCATCTATAAAAAATATACCCCGAAGTAAAATAATTTCTGAGGGAGAAAAAAAAGATGCCGAATATATACTCCGTCTCTCTGTGCCTTTGTGTGAGCTGATGTTACAGAGTACTAATACTCGCCTTTGCCTTTGCGGTTCCTCTTCAGGAGTTTTCTCGCATTAGCTTTTTTCTTCCTGTTAAGGATTGTGGAGGGCTTCTCAAAATACTCACGTTTTTTGAACTCGCGAATTATGCCTTCTTTTTCCACCATACGCTTAAACCGCTTGATGGCTTTTTCCAGCAATTCGTTGTCATCGACTGTAATATGCGCCAAAGTTAATCACCTCCTTTTTTCCAAGAGTTTTTTAAATGCGCCGTTTTATCGGCGTATGTTGAATATCTTACTTGTTATCAGAGTTTTGTCAAGAAGGGGGCGGTCAACATAGATATCCGGGTCTGTGTTTTCCGTGCTGATTCTCAGCTCCCAGTGAAGATGGGGGCCTGTCGAAAAACCTGTTGAGCCGACCAGACCGATGATTTCTCCCGCTTCTACAATTGAGTCTTCCTGCGCGGTAATGGTGTCTAAATGGTAATAGATTGAGTAGATGCCGGGCCCATGTTCGATTATTATCGAATTGCCGGAAATAATCCTTGCGCGCGCTAAAATGACCCTTCCTCTGCCGCAGGCATAAACTTCCGTTCCTTTTGGGGCGCCGAAATCGACTCCCGCGTGAATCGATGTGACTCTTCTTCCATCGGAATATTGATTGACGCGGCGGGTGCCGAAACGGCTTGTTCTTCTTGTCGTTGAAATCGGCAGGACAAATTGACCTTCATGATAAACCTGATTGCCTGTCGTGTTTAATATTTGCCAGAGTCTTGCCGATTCGGCTCTTGTCTGCTCATTGGATGTCGTTACTAAAGTTGTAAGAGCCGGATCAAGCCTGAGTGTTTCAGAGTGAAAATCTCTTGGAGCGATTCTGAAAGGAATTTCCATGAGAACGCCTTTGTCATTATTCAGCCTGATGACCGCGGCTCCGGAAGCGGCTGTAGAAGGAACCGCGAGGATTGCGGCAAAATAGCACGGTATTCCGCTTGTGTCATCAACATAAAAAAAGGCTGCTTTAGCGACCTGCTTTCCGCTTACAAGAAGAAGCGCTTCTTCCGCAGGCGTGCTCAACGCGACCGTTATCGGGTCTCCCGGACGCGGAGAATCGGGAAGTATCGCATACCGGATCTGAGCGTTTAAACCCGCGATAAAGAATAGACCGATTAATAGAAATATTGATACACGTTTCATTTTACTCACTCTTTTTCAAATCTAAAATAATAATTTGCGGTATTTCATTTCCTTTATAAAAATCGCGCGTAATGTTAAACGCAACATCAACCTCATCGTTGATCCCGAATTCTTTGTTGTGTACTCTGTCCGCGTTCTGCCAGTAAATAGCAGGCCATTTATATTTTCCCGCGTCAAGGGTCATTTTTAAATGTTTTGATTCCGGTTTGCCTATAAAATTAATTTCTTTAACAGAAAGTTTTTTAGCCATGAAATTAAGCTGTTCGTTCTCGTTGCCGTACGGTTCAAATGTGTCGATTATTTTTAATATATCAGGGGACATGAAATCATGCGGAAGCTCTGCGTCAATTTGAATAGTTTCTTCGGCTTGATCTTCTTCGAGCTCGAGCGATAAGGCAAATCCTCTTATCCGTTCCAGAAGAGTTTCCCAGTGTTTCATTTCCATGCTGAATCCGCCCGCAGCTTTGTGCCCTCCGGCGTCGATTATAAGATCCTGCCATTGTTCAAAAAGAACCTGAACGTTAAAACCTCTCGCCGAGCGGATTGATCCTGTGCAAATTTCCCTGCCGATGGAAATAGCGATGGACGGCACATTGAAAATACGCACGGAACGCTGGGCCATGAGGCCTGTAACCCCTTTATTAATTTTATCACTGTAGAACAGAACAAGTTTTTTTTCGTTTTCTTCAAAACTTTTATATGCCATCGCTTCGATAACTGCCCATGTCTCCTCTTCAAGGTCTTTGCGGCTTTCGTTCATTGCCGCCAATTCACCCGCGAGTTTGTCTCTCTTTATCGGATCTTTTTCAAAAAACATGGCGGCGGCTGTTTCCGCCGAACCAAGACGGCGTGCCGCGTTGATTGCGGGGCAAAGTCTCCACGAGATATCCTTTGTATCAAATGGCTTTCCCGCGATATCAAGTTTTTGCAGTAATTGCAAAAGTCCCGCCATCGGCTTCTTTCTAAGAGCTTCGATTCCTCTTCGGACGATTATTCTGTTTTCATCCAACAGCGGCATAATATCCGCGATTGTGCCGAGGGCGGCAAGCTGAACATCGTAATTTTCAGCTTCGGTGTCGGCGGAATTTTTTGCGCATAACATCGCGTATGACGTAAAAAGATTGACAAAAACATCCAGTTCGCTCAATTCTTTTTCCGAATATTTAGCGATTTTAGAAAGTTCTTTAATGCGCAGCAGGCTCTGATTCGCTGTCTGCGGAATCATCTTTCCAATCTGGGGCGCGATATCAAGCATTCCCACTTCGATGCTTTTGCCGAAAAGTTTCGCGATGGCTTGCTTGTGAAGAGAAGCGTCCCAGCATAAAATCTGCTGTCCTTCAAGAAACTCAGGCAGCCGCGTGTCGCCGATAGAAACCGCGCCCGGCACGATTACTTCCGTAAGCGTCTTTGTAACGATGAGGTTCCGCATCCGCGCGATTTCGATAATCCACGCGTCGTTTGCGGGTCTTGTGTTTAAAAGGCAAATCTGCTGCCCATACAGCTCGCTTCTCTGCGCGAACCGTAACGCGCAGACAAGTTTGAAAGCAACCCCGCATCCCGCAAGGTTGCGGAACGGGTATGACGAATCTTTCAATTTAGGATTGACGATGACAAGCGCCTCAGGCAGCTCATCCTGCGGTTCATGGTGATCCGTTACAATAACATCAATAGAAAGTTCTCTCGCTCTTTTAATTTCGGTAAACCTTGAAATGCCGCAGTCAACCGTAATTATCAATGTTCCGTCTTTGGCGGCGAAATTTTCGACCGCGTCCAGAGAAAGCCCGTAAGATTCATCGCCTGTCGGGATTCGCCATGTAACATCAATACCGATGCTTTCAAGGTAACCGGTAAGAAGAGCTGTTCCTGTTATACCGTCAACATCGCTGTCGCCGAAGATGAGCACCTTTTCGCCTTCTTCCTTTGCCGCGAGAATGCGTTCCACCGCGTCTTCCATCCCGTCCATCGCGAAGGGATTTCGAAGGGAAAGGAGGTCGTCTTCAAGAAAATAACGTATAGAATCGCCCGAACAGATGCCCCGGCGCGCGAGGATCGAGGCGGTCAATAGATCACAGCCGTATTTTATTGAAATTTCTTTAACCAGTTCGGAGGAAATTTCTTTTTTATCCCACTTCATCTGGTTTATATTAGCCGGAATTGGGATTTATTACCAGTAGGGAGATATAATAATTATGGAAATACGGAAATGTTGACAAATAAAATTCTAAAATGTTACTATTTACTATGAAAAAGGAGCTTTGTATGGTTAAAAAGTATTTATTATATTTAATTCGATGGCAGTTAAGTACGCCGATATTGGCTGTTGTTTTAATCATGCTCGCGAAAATGAACACAATTTTGGCTACAATAATAGCAAATTTGATAGGCGGATTAATTTTCTTCTGGGTTGATAGATTTATCTTCCGTTCGCTGACGAAAAACCCATTGTGGGAAATACATGATGATGTTGTATGTTACAATTGCGGAAAAAAAGGCAGAGGTTATCGAATTGCCGAATGGATGGGTTATAATAGAAGACAGGACAAGAATCCTCAATTCAGATGTGAGGAATGCAAAGACCTGAAAGCGCAGGAAGTCAAAATGAAAATTAAAGGATGAAGCTTCTATAAAAATAGCAGTTAGTTAAAATAATTAATTAAAATTTCTGATATCAAGTAAAGAATGTTGAATTCCCTCTTTCGCGAACCCCCGGATAATGATCTGAAATGTGCTTATCATCTCGTCGATAACGGCAGGCGACCCTCTGACTTCTGCGGGCAGATTTGAAGCATGTTCAATGATTTTTGAAAAAATAGATAAAAGCAGGCGGGTAGCTACGGTTGAATCCAAATCCGGAGCAAAAATACCCTCGTCCTTGCATTCGTCAATTATATTTTTTATTGCCGACAGAATGGCGTTTACATTTTTTGATTTATTCTGGCCTTTCATGGAAACTATCGGCATCCATGAATCAAGATAATTACGCACCTGAAAGATGATGATCATCTCATTAAAGCTTCCGAATAATTCGACATAGCCGCGCCATAAAATTTTCAGGGCAGCCATGCCTTTCAAACCGGCATCAGGGAATGTTTTTAACCGTTCGAAAAAACATCTTGCCCCCTCTTCACAAATCTCGCTCAACAGGTCTTCCTTACTTGAAAAGTAAAGGTATACGGTTGCCTTGGATAATTCGGCTTTTTTAGCAATTTCTTCCATACTGATGCGCTCAACACCCCGTGTAAGTATCAATTCTCTGGCACAGTCAAGGATGGCTTTTCGGCGTTCATTCTTTTCTCTTTCTCTGCGTTCAGTTATTCCCATTATAGTAATATTTTAGACAGTTTGTGCAATACAGTCAAGTAATTTTTTATTATATTTATAATACCTGTAAAAAAATATGATAATTTTCTTGTGTTAACTGACGATAATTAATTAGTAATATATTAGACGAATATAGAGAAATAGTCAAATATTATGCAATATGTTTTGTATAAAATAATTTTTTGCCTTTTTCTTAATAATACGGACAAACTATATTTTATTGCGTTATATTTATAGTGGGAGCAATGTATAAAAATGGAGGCATTTATGGGTTACATAATTAAGATGATGATGAGGTATGGCGTTTTTCTTCTATTTTTAACGGTAATACTAATTTCAGCTTGCAAACAGCCTGAAGAGAGCCCTGTCCAGAAGCCAAAAGTCGATAAAACTCAGTTGCTCAATATGATCGGTAAAGCTCAATCTCTATATGACAGTTTAGAAATTTCTGTCAATGGAGAGGATGTTTGTGAGAGTAAATATTGGATACAGGATTCAAAGTGGGATTTATTTCTTGCGATTGAAAACGCTCAGGCTGTTTATGACATGTCCGATGTTTCCCAGATAAAAACCAATGACGCGCTGCTGGAATTAACTGATGTTTACGACAGATTCAATACGGTAAAGCAAAAAGGGAAATTAGCAGAAGGCAATCCTCCAATCGAAGAAGATCCGCCTATTGATGATCCTCCAAAGGAAGAGCCGGTTGTCAAGGATGAATTACGAAATGCTATCGCCGCCGCTAAAGCTAAAATGCAGGGTGTACAGAGTTCCGTTAACAACGGCTTGGATATTTGTGAAACAGAGTATTGGGTTGGTAAAGAAATATTTGACACCCTGTTAAAGATAATCGCGGAAGCGGAAGAAGTGAATGATAACGAAGACGCTAAGCAGGAAGAAGTAGATGCGATGGTAACAGCTCTTGAAACCGCAGTTAACGCGTTTGTTCCCGAACCAGGAAAATGGAGAGGCATTGCTCTGTTATCTGAAGAGATTGACAAAGCGTATGATCTTTTAGATAGTTTGCAAACATCTGAAAATAATGACGGAAATGATATTCATAAAAGCCAATATTGGGTGACTGACGAGGCGGTGTCGGAATTTAAAGAAGAAATTCTAGCCGCTCGGGATGTTCTGAACAATCCAGGCGCTTCTCAGGAAGAAGTGGACAACGCGAGAGAAAGATTAATCGCCGCGTGTGAGAATTTTTTTAATTCACAGCAGCCCGGTAAAAGTGAAATTGACAGAAGTATTCTTAAACAGGCAATCACCGAAGCTAAAACGAAAATGAATGGCGTCGTTGCAGCCGCTAACGGTTCGGAACTTTTAAATACACAAAAATGGGCCAGCGAAGAAATGTTTGCCGCTCTGCTGGCTGCTGTCGCGGAAGCGGAAAATACGTATAGCGATGAATATATCACTCAGGAAGAAGTAGACGCCATGATACCGGCGCTTCATGCGGCAATTGCCGCGTTTGTTCCGCAGCCCGGCTTGCTGACATCAGGCGGCATCAGCTATACATTTACAGGGCCGCGTGATGAAACCATTACCCTTGCCGGTACGGCTGCGCTGAGCTGGGCTAAAAATGACACATTGCAAATCAGCGTTATTGAAACATTTGACAATTACCAATGGTATGTTAACGGGGTAATAAGGCTTGAGGAAAAAGGAAAATCCATCACGCTGTTTGCCAGGGATTTTTCCGTTAATACGCATTCTGTAACTCTTCGCGTAACAAAGAACGGCGTCCCATATACAAAAACGCTTTACTTTAGCGTTGAATAAGGAAGGAAGCGATGAAAAATATTTTTATAACAGGTTTATGTTTGATAGTTTTGTTCCTTGCCGCGGCTTGTGACAATCCTTTCTTTGTGATAACAGATAACGCGAAATCCGCTGACGGCGAAGTGACGATCCGTGTTTTAAACGCGAACGGGCGCACTATTATGCCTATTAATCCGCTGTTCAGCCGCTTTGATCTGACTTTACAAAAGGAAGGCGAAAATCCCTTAATCGTTACCGATACTGACGGGATTGAAGGCGCCGGCGTTACGGTGAAACTTGCCGAAGGAAAATGGACAATAACATTGACAGGCTATCAGGAAATTAACGGTAAGGATATACCCGCCGCGCAGGGAACATATGAGCTGACAATCAGTACGGGGCAGATTTCATATATTGCGGAAATAGAATTAAAACCTTTTGCGATAAGCGGTTCTGTCTGCGGCGGTCTGTTCAGTTTCGATATTATTCTGCCGGAAGGCGTTGACTCCGCAATCCTCAATCTGAAGGACAGCGGCGGCAATTCGGTTGACGGCTATGACGCTTATAATTTGCTTGATAACAATTCCGGTTCGATTGAGCTTGCTTCCGGTTATTACGATCTTAGTATCATTCTGACAAAGAACAGCCAGTTCGCCGGCTTGTTTGAAGCGGTGCATATTTATTCAGGTCTTGTAAGTCCCGCGAATATCAATATGAGCGGTATTATATTTACCGGCAAGGTGTACCTCGCGGGCGCTCTGGGCGGTATAAGAATTGGAACAATAAAAATATCAAGCGATGAAGCCGGAATTAATATTATTAAGATGATTGAACTTGAACGCGATACCGCAAGGCGCGGTGATTCATGGTTAATTGATATTCCGGCTGATTATATCGGCAAGACTGTATACGCTGTTTTGGAATTTAACGGAGAAAAGGAAACGGCAATAATCCCTGTTTTGGAGGTAAAGGGGCACGCTGATGTTGATTTAAATCTGCTTCCCGAAAGCGCTAAGTATGTAAACCTTGCGCCGTGGTATTCGACAGTTGCAGCTAACGGCGGTAATAACCCACATTATGCCGCCGACGGAAAATTAAACACATACTGGAATCCTGAAACTTCTTCAACGGAAATTGTAATTGATTACGGCTTTAATGTTACGGTAAATTTCAGCAGGCTGATGTTTTATTCAGTATCCGGTTCTATCGGTTTAAAATCGTACAATGTTGATTACTGGGACGGCAATTCATGGATGAATCTTGTTCAGCGCGGGCAGTCTTTTACTGGTTCCGCGGACGGCTCCGTATCCTACAGCAGTTTCTTTGATGAAGTAACCGCGCAGCGTTTTAGGTGGAAAGCAGCGGACGGTTCCGTGCCCGCGATTATCGAATTTTCCCTTTACAATGCCGCGGATCGAAGCACGTTAATTGACACGATAGAAGCGGCGCAGATTAATTGCGATTCTCCGGAAGTTGCGGCTAACTCAAGCGAAGTTTCTATTTCGCTTCATTGGGTAACTAAAAAAACAAAGGATGATTATCAGAACGCGATTGATAACGCGATAGCCGCGTGCGATAATCCTTACCTGACTGACGATGAAATATCGGAAGCGAAAGACGCTCTTGACGCCGCGACCGGAAACTTTAACAATTCAAAGACAAGGGGAAGCGTTTTTGAAGTACCGGAGAAAGATTTTAATGTGCAGGATGGTTATGCGGATAAATTTGTTGTTACCTGGAAAACCGCTTCGAATTTTAAATATAAACTTTATATGTCTGATACCAACAGCCCCGGGCATGTGATCTACAGCACAAATGCGGACGCCTTGGATTCGGCGGTTGCCGATGTTATTTCTGATACGAATACAGGCATGATCACTGTGATTGTTTCGGCTTCTCCCGGAGTAACAAAATACTTCAGCATTGTGCCGATTTGGGCGGAGAATGACAGCCCCGCAGATGCGATTGTGTCCGGCCCCTGCATGACTCTCGGCGTTCCGGTATTAACTCTCGCGCCCGGCTATTCATACAGTACCATTACCTCAGTCTGGACATCTGCGCAAAAGGCGGATGCCTACCGCATAAACTATAAATATTCAGGTGAAACGGAATGGACTATCGCGGCAGCCGCGCCTGTCAATACCTTTGATCGTGACGGAAATAATTTCACCTGTACATTCAAGCCCAGAGGCTATAACGAGATTGCCCATTCCGGCAAAGAGTTGCACGTAAAGGTTGACGCGCTTAACGAAGTTTTAAGAGCCGCGACCCACAGTACGCATGATATTTTCAATTCTTCACGCGAAGAGGTAAAACGGCTTGTAGGCCCGGCAGAGCTTGATATATCGGCAAGTATAGCGGCCTCAGCGGATTATATTGATGTTTTGTGGAATGAGGTGCACGGCGCTTCAGGTTACTATGTATCAAGACGACAATTTAATATGAACAATACATCCGCGAAAGGAGATGCGGTGATGTACTATGTTGACGCTTCCTCAGCCGCTGTTACAGGAAAAAAACTGGGCGCGGGCGGCGTTGACGCGCCTGTTACAGCAACGGCTTCTCTCAACGGCAGCCGCTTTACATTGCGTGACGCGCATATGACAGACGCCGCTTATTCAAGCAGTTACAACGGTTACGCGCAAACCTATCGCGATCAGCAGAATGATATGGCTCAAGGGTATCCATATCGTTATATTGTCATCCCGGTTATAAATTCAAGCGATATTCCCGAACTTAATTTTGTAAATAACACGTATGCCATACAGGAAAAAGGGGAGACCGTTACATTGTCTAATGCTGTTTCTCTTGAAAAAACCGGCTTTGCCATCGGATTCGCCGTCAATGTAACCGCTTCCAAGGGAACTTACGCTTCATCGGGAAACACAAACGACGGTATACAGATTACATGGGAAACGCCGCCGATGCTTTCGGACGCGGGACTCACATATATTGTGTACCGCAAAGCGTATAACGGCAGCACATGGGAAGCTTTGGGGCCAACCGGACGCGATTTAGCGGGCAATCTGTCGTATATCGACAAACCAGCGGCAGGCATTATGCATGAATACACAGTCGGCATTCAGTATCATGCTGATGAGCATGATATCAGAGGCCCATCTTTGCCTTATACTTCTTCGCGCTTCATGGCAATTGAAAGAGCGAAGACTGACGGGAACGGCAGGGTAAACTTGCAAGGCTATGTACAGGACATGGTAACCATTAACCGTCCAAGCCGTGATGAGAGGAAAGCAGGCAATGATTTTGCCATAGAAGTGACATGGAACAGCGCCGGAATCGCATACGGCGGAAGCGACGCAAACTGGGGCATAGACGGATATGATATATATGTTATGAATCGGAATGTTGATGCCGTCTGGCATAGAATTGCCGACAAGAACAATCAGAGTAACAGTGTGGAAGTCACAAATGTACAGAGCGGTGATACGCTGCAAGGCGGTTTACTAAAAGTATTGCGTGATTACAGGCAGTATTTTAAAGTACGCAGCTATGTTATGAACGGAGCAACAAAAATTTACAGCCCCGATCCTGACTGGAACTTTGAAACATTGTTTGCTCAAACCGCTAACCGTAACAATCAGGATAGAGCCGACTTCCTTGAAACTGCTCATGTCAAATGGGGCGCAAGGCAGATTACTCATACTGAGTTAGTCCGGGCGGCATCTATTGTTCTTGCCTGGGGTATAGACCCTTCTTCATGGCAGTCAACTATTGGAGGCTCTACTGAAAAAACAAATGGCAACAACGGATCATCAGGAGAAGTATACAGAGAATCCAGCAGCGGTGTTGGCTGGTGGTGGTATGATTTTAGAAACTATAAACCGGATATGGATACCAATGCCAATAAAAACAGTTGGATATATTCAGTAACATTTTTAACGGTGCATACCAATAGTAATATGAGCGGCAGCGCTGCCGAAAGAAGCAGAACTATCGTTGTAGAAACTGCCGGCGCGGGCGGAAGACCCAGATTCTACGGAGCGCTTGAAAATTACAGATCTTCGATTTTTACTTCAACGCGTTATAATTACGGTACGGAATACTTCAATGTCAACGGTCCATCCTGCATGAATGGTCTTTATAATGCGCAGATGAGATTCTATAATGACTCCACATCTTCTGAGTCTGACAGCGCAAGAAGCAGACGGTTTCAACCGGGCAGCGCCAATCCCGGTGACGGTTTTATTGAAGTAAAATTCCCCGTCAATGCTAGTTCAACTGTGAAAGTAAGGGGCGGTGTGGAGAATACTGCTCTTATGTTCAGCGGTCAGAACAGTAATAATTCTCGCAGGAGCTTGTGGTACTAATATGAACGAATCAAACACATCACTCTGCGCCCCTGCGCCTCTGCGAGAAAAAATCGGGAAACTACTCATCGTACTTGCGCTCGCAGCCATTCTTCTCTCATCCTGCGCCGAGCCTTCTCCGTTACTCGGAACATGGGCGGATAACAGGGGAAATACTTTTTCTTTCTTTGACGATAATACATTTAACGCGAGAGTAACAAAAGCGGGTTTTCCTGTTCAGAATTACAGCGGAAATTATTCTGTGCTGATGAATACGTTAACGCTTGATTGTACCAATGTTGAATTAAGAGTTGTTACCGAATGGGATATACGGGGTAATATTCTGTATCTTAACTGGATGACGGCGGAAAGCGAGTCAATGTCAATGACATTGTTCAAGATATCAAATTAAGGCGGTTTTGTGAAAAAGATTGTTTTATTTGTAACATTGTTTTTCATTCTCTTTGTAAGTTCCGCGTCTGCGGAAATAAATGAAAGAGCCGTTAATGCCGATAATCCGTATCTTACATTGAATTACGGAGCTTCCGCTTCATGGCTTACCAGAATCATCGAACAAAACGAGCGAAGTAATTTTGTTCTAAGGGATTTTTTACCGGGTTTGTATTTTACCGCCGAATTGCAAAATATAAAATTTGTAACTCCTGAAATAAGACTAACCGCTTTCTATCCGCTGATTTCTACATTTAATTATGTGCCGCAGCTTTCAAAAACTCCTCTGCATTTCGGCGCGGATTTTTTCGCGGGCGCCAGGATTGAAACAGGATGGAATGTTTTCAGAATGAATACCGGACTGGGGCTGCATATGTTTTTTATGAGCGCCGATCGCTGGAACTATTTAAACATGGGAGTTGCCGCGGTTGCAGGAATTGAATTAGCTTTCAGTTACGGATGGAGTTTGTTGATTGACGGATTTGCTTCCATTGATAACGGAAATCTTGGAACAAACAGGCAAATGGAACCGTTTGATATTACCTATCAATATCAAACCAGTATCGGCGTACGGTATAGCGCGAAGAAACGCAACGATACGGCTTTGTTTATTCCAAAAGACAGTCCGCAAATAATATTGGATCGTTAAAATGAAGAGAGGTTATAGTATGAAAAAAATATTATATGTTGTTACGGCGTTTATTTTTTTATTTTCTTCTTGTGATGATCAGTTTCTATCCGCGCCTTTTTTCCCGACGGATGATAAAAATTATCACCAAATTCCAGGATCGCAGGAAAATGTACCGGGAAATCTTTGGGCAAGCCACGGCGGGAAACGCAGTATTACTCTTTCATGGAGTTCGCTGAGCAATGCGGCGTTTTATTATATTTACAGGGCAAACAGTCCGCTTGATACGTTTGTTCTCTGCGCGGAAACAAGCTCGAATCAGTTTACGTTTAACGTACTGCCGGGGAGTTCCGTGTATTACCGCGTAAGTTCGGTTTTGCATAACGGGACTGAATCCGCGCGCAGTAATTATGTAATGGGAACAAGCCTCGCGCAGCCGGTTATCAGCGATATTACGGATATAACAGAGGACAGTTCAGCAGTTACATGGTATATGGAGAATGCTTCAGGCAGTACTTATAAAGATAACTTATTGTATATCGTTTATTGTTTTAACGGCGATACAGAAGTCGATCAGGTAATGCTGGACGCTTCTTTAATTTCGGAAAATAAGGCGGTTTTTTCAGGGCTTGCCGCTAATAGCAGATATGAATATCAGATTGAAGCGTATCTTCGCAGCAATCAAAACGACAGTGAAAAAAGCGAAAAGATGGACGCCGCGACAGCCCGCCGTTTCAGGCCCGGGCCGCCTGTTGATCTGAGAGCTGCGCGCGGAACGGCTGTTGACAAAATTGAACTGACATTTCAACTGCCCGACATGGTAGATATCGCGTTAGGTGATAATTTGTTTGATCCAAAACCGCTGTACTTTACGGTTTCTAAACGTCTGTTCAGCGAAAACGGGAATAATGAATATCAACTGGTATGCGCGTACTTCGGAATTAATGATAATGTTGCCGGAGGACAATCATTTATCAATTACATGCCAGGCAGTCAATATATGCCAGGTGAACGCGTAACATGGACAGATAACAACGTAGTAAGAGGTATTACATACGAGTATTTGGTGCAATCATATGTTGACAATACAAACAGGATAATTAGCTCCGCGTCTTCAACTGCGAATACAACCGGCTGGGCGTTGAGCGGCGGAGAAATATTTTACGGTAAACCGCTTTACACTATTAATGCAAGCGGAGAATTTTATGAGTATGCGGAGCTGCCGTTTACTTTTAATTTTGATCATAAAGGCGAAGTATATAGCTATACGGTCATTGCAAATGTGCAAATTATAGATGACGGCAACGAAAATGATCCTGTCTCTGATTTTGTTATTACCGGCAGGTCTCTCGCGTTTGAAGAAATTAATGGTTATAAAATTGAAATTGATCTTACACAAAAAAGTTCCGCTGTTAACCCAGGACGCGGTATTTATTCTATTGAGATAGAAATCAGCCTTCCCGGAGAAAATGTATCAATATATAAATTCAGGGCTCTCGGCAGCGTTCAGATCTCGGAAGATACTCAGCCCATTGTAGTTGATAATTTTCATGTTCAGGACGGGTATGCCGATCGGTTTATTCTTATGTGGGATAATTATTCAAACAGAAAATACATTATTGAACAATACGAAAATGATGTCTGGACAGAAGTAGCTTCTGTTAATAATGACCCTTCCGATGATGATAATGTTGACGTTATTGAAAATTATTTATATGCAGTTGAAGGACAAATGTCCGGTATAAGCTCTCTTTTCAGAATAAGAGCGGTACGCCCTTCAAGCGAAGGTGATAAACCAGGACAATGGGTATACTCGTCCACGGCGCGGACTCTGGGGATACCGGAATTGTCTCTTGGCGGAGGAGCCTCGTACAGCGTCATTACTCCGATATGGACAGAAGCGCAGGAAGCCGATGTCTACCGTATTAAATACCGCTACACAGAAGACGGCGGAAATTTTAAAACCG
>Ga0209755_10004010_pt1 | contig 17815 bp, 16 predicted proteins | sample TergutCo191P1_FD_187301 | JGI IMG/M metagenome (GOLD analysis project Ga0209755, IMG submission 187301) | Cornitermes sp. P1 segment gut microbial communities from Petit-Saut dam, French Guiana - Co191P1 (SPAdes) (version 2) | ecosystem: Host-associated > Arthropoda: Insects > Digestive system...
CTCCCAGTATTTTTTCCAGTTCAATAATTTTTGATTCTATTGTTTCAGGCGAAGCGGACATCGCAATCATTCCCCTGCCGATAAGCGCCGGAGTATTCGGCATTATGCGCACAACAGGAACATTTTCACCGATTGCCTCCTGTATCTTTTTTATTGACCAGCCTGCCGCCATTGAAACTATTACCGGCATAACATCAGGAGCGCCCGTGCTTAATTTTTTTTTGATAACAGGGGATATTTCCGCTAAAATGTCAGATAACACCTGCGGTTTAACAGCAAGAAAAATAAAATGTCCGTTTTGCACGGCGTCAATATTTGAATAAATAAATTTCGCTCCAATAGACTGCGCGGCTTCCTGCGCTTTTTTACTGTCAACATCCGTTAAATAAATATTTATGTTTTTATTGTTATGTGCAACCGCGCTCATCAGCGCGCACCCCATATTGCCGCTTCCGATACATGAAATCGCGCTCATCAATCTACCCCCGCGGCTTTGCGGAAACGTTTAACAGTCGCCGCCGCTATTGGACGCGCTTTTTGCGCGCCCTGCTCTAAAATTTTATCAAGAGACGGAATGTCCGCCATGATTGCGTCGTAACGCTCGCGAACCGGAGAAAGAGCGCGGTTTACGACGCGGAAAAGTTCTTCCTTTGCCTCGCCCCAGCCCATGCCTCCGGCGCGGTAACGATCCGCAAGAGCGGCTTGTTCGCTGTTATCTGCGAATAATTTATAAAGAAGGAAAATCTGGCTTTCATCGGGATTTTTCGGCTCTTCTACGGTCTGGGAATTTGTTGTTATGCGCATAATTGTTTTTCGCAGAATTTTCTCCGGCGCGAACAGAGGGATTACATTATTATAACTTTTACTCATCTTGCGCCCGTCAAGCCCCGGTATAACAGCCGCGTCATCCTGAACGCCCGCCTGCGGAACTTTTAAAACCTGCTGTCCGTAATTTGCGTTAACAGACTGCGCGATATCCTGCGCCATTTCAATGTGCTGCACCTGATCCCTGCCGACGGGAACTATATCGGAATCAAAAATGATGATGTCGGCCGCCATCAATACAGGATATGTAAAAAGCCCCATATTGATGCCTGAGTCTGTATCGCTGTCTTTATCAATATTTTTCTGAACGGCGTCCTTATACGCGTGAGCGCGGTTCATCAGCCCTTTCGCGGTAAACGCCATCAGCATTGTCGTAAGTTCAAAAACTTCAGGGATGGAACTCTGCCTGTAAAAAATTACCTTCTCTGGATCAAGGCCGGAGGCGAGCCAGCCGGCCGCGACCTGTCTGATTGTAGAGTTAAGCTCCTTTGGGTTTTTCATTGTGTTAAGCGCGTGATAATCGGCGATAAAATAACGCGCGTCGTATTCCCTGGCAAGCTCCAGCGCCGGTTTTATCGCGCCGAAATAATTGCCTATGTGAAGATCGCCTGTCGGTTTTATCCCTGTAAGTGAAATCTTTTTCATGATATCAATGTAATGATTTTGCGGATAATAGTAAATACCGCGCAGTAGTAACGATTAAAAGAAGAAGGTATAATTTTTACAAATTGATATATGCGCGATAAAATAAAAATTCTTGATATAATCATTATCTTTTCGGCGGCCGCTGTTACTTTTTGCGCCGTGTATTACGCGTACATAAAACCGCGCGGTCAAACGCAGGTTCTAATACAGTCTCAGGAAGGCCGCTGGCTTTTCCCTGTTAACGCGCGGGAAACAGTCGCGGTAAAAGGCGTTATCGGAGATACGATAATAAAGATTGATGAAAACCGCGCGTGGATTGAATCTTCTCCGTGCGATAACAAAACATGCGTCGCCTCAGGTTTTATTTCAAGGCAGGGGCAGTGGGCGGCCTGTCTTCCTAATAATGTTTTATTGATGTTATTTGGCGCAGGCGAAGAGAGCGGGGAAAATCATGTTGACAGCGCCGCGTGGTGAAAATTCCGCAGTCAGAAATCTTTCGCGCCAAATTGCGCTTCTAGGCGCATTGTGCCTTTTCCTGTCCGCTGTCGAATACATGATACCAAAACCGCTGCCTTTTTTGCGCATCGGCCTTGCGAACCTTCCGCTAATGCTCGCTCTCGGCGTTTTTCCGTTACGCGATTTTTTGGTTTTGATTTGCATAAAAGTTTTCGGACAGGCTCTTATTACAGGAACATTATTTTCATATGTTTTTTTATTTTCATTTGCAGGAACTTTTCTTTCGGCGCTGTTTATGTTTTTTTTACATCATGTTTTTTATAACCGTAAGCGCATAACATTTTTCGGCATCGGAACAGCCGGCGCTTTTATTTCAAATATAACGCAGCTCTTTCTTGCCCGCGTTTTTATTTTCCGCGGGAATATATTTTACATCGCTCCTGTGTTTTTACTCGCGGGTCTTATAACAGGAATCGCGCTTGGCGTTTTTTGCGAAATGTTTGTGAAAAGATCAAAGTGGCGCTCAATTTTAGCCGCGAATGAGGAATAAGAAATGAGCAGAACGGACATGTATAATAATTTATTCAGCGCGAAAGCGTTATTTATTGCCGGTCTAATAATTATGCCCGCGCTGCTTTTTAATCCAGATACAGAATTAAGGGTTATTCAATTTTTATTTTTCTGGTTCCTCGCTTTTTTAACAGGAAAAAAAACAAATATAATTTTTACATTGCTTGTTACGGTATTTATAATCGTTTTTAACCTAATCATTCCGTACGGCCGCGTTTTATATTCAATCGGCGCGTTTAAAATTACATCCGGTGCGCTGGAAGCGGGCGTTCACCGCGCTGTGACTTTGCAGGCGCTTGTTATGCTTTCAAAAGCGTCGGTAAGGCGGGACTTAAAGCTTCCCGGCGCTTTCGGCGGACTTCTAAGCGAATCTTTATTTATTTTTTCTGTTTTAATGAGCAGGAAATACCGTCTTTTTGACAGCGCCGGAACAAAAACAGGCATCATCGCCAATATTGATAACATGATGCTGGATCTGTCGTCTGATTTGCGTTTGAGCCGCGGCGAATCCGCACCCGGTGATGTTCGCGTAACAAAAACCAAACCCGCGGGATTTGTTATTTTAGTTATAGTGACTGTTCTTTCATGGTTACCTTGGATATTTATCTAAAAAATTTTTAATATTTTATATTATATGTCTTATCAGTCAAAATAAAATTCGCGCCGGATGTTTGCCTTATGCTTTTGTCGTCAAATACAAACACAGCTTCCGTTCCTGTAATTGATTCAACCAAGGCGGAGCCTCTTTCGTAACCTAGAACAAAAGCTGCAGTAGAGAGCGCGTCGGCGTCCATGGAAACATCCGCGATCACAGTGACAGAAATTATCCCGTTTTGAACAGGGTATCCAAGCGAAGGATCAAAAATATGATGGTATCGTATTCCGTTTTCTTCAAAGAAACGCTCGTATGTGCCGGATGTAACAATGGTTTTTACAGGGAGAGATTCCTCTTGTTCCGCGGTCAGCGTTGTTATCTGCAAATAGCCGATTGTTTCTCCTCTTGCTTTGTCCGGCGACTGAACGCCGACTCTCCACGGTTTTCTGTCTTTCTTAACGCCTGCGACAATAATATTACCGCCAAGATCAATTAACGCCCGTTTTATTCCGGCTCTTTCTATAATTTTCGCTGCCTCATCCGCGGCATAGCCTTTTGCAATCGCTCCTAAATCTAAAGCCATTCCTTCGTGAATAAAAAAAACGCTGCTGGTATCTTCATATAACCTTATGAAATGCCAGTTAACTAATGGAAGCAGCTTTTCAATTTCTTCCCGCCCGGGAACGTGCGTTAGCTGCTCATGCCGCGGCTCATCGTTTCCAATCCCCCATAAGGAGACAATAGGCCCGATTGACGGATCAAACGCGCCGTCAGAAAGCCGCGCGTAGTAAACGGCGTTTTTTATAACGTTAAATGTTTCTTCATGCACTTTTACAGGCGCTATTCCCGCGGCGGCGTTTATTAGGCTGATGTCGGAAGACGGAATGTTGACGCTCATCAGGTTTTCTATTTCGCGTATTCTGTCAAAAATTTCTTTATAGACATCGTTATTACCCTGCTCGTAAAGATTTACTGAACATAAGGTTCCAAGCGTAAATTCGCTTCGCGCAGGCTCAGCTTGCAAACATGAATAAAATATAAAAAAAATATTTACAGCGAACAAACACGGAATAATACGAATTAAAAAAAAATATCGAAAAGCAGGTTCGCGGTGTTTGTGCGGTTCGCGGTAAAATATTTTTTGGAATATATTTTTGTTGTTAAAGGCCAAAGCGCTCTGATAATTCCTTTAGGTGGCTGCCGATAAAAAGCGCGCCGTAGATTGTTAATATTATGCCGATAGTAATTCCCATCGGAAGCATGAATGACATCCCCGAGGCATTGGCGAGATTTTTAAAATCAAGCCCGAAAAAAGCCGTGACAAGCGATACTAAAAGGATAAGACCCGCGATAACCCAGCCGCGGGTTGAAACTCCGGGAACCGAATAATTTATTTCCTCAAGTTCTTCCTGCGCCACTTTTGACATTATCGAATCTTCCAGTTCAAGAAATAATTTGTTTTCAGATAACGCGTCGGGAAAAAAATCTTCTTTTATTATTGAGGCCGCGGAGTTATAACGGTTAATTTCTTCGGCGCAGGAAGGGCAGAAAAAGACATGAATCGATATCAATATTTGATTTAAAAACGGCATATCGTTTCTTTCATATTCATAAAACATATCCATAATTTTTGAACAATTCATTTTGCGCCTCCTTAATTAGTAATCAATAAATTCTCAAGTTTATCTCTTAATATAATTTTCGCCCTGAATACATGAGACTTAACAGTATTTACGGGAATTCCCGTAATTGCCTCAATCTCCTGATACGAACGATCATAAAAAAAGAATAAATCCACGCATATCCTGTAACGCTCGGGAAGCTCATTCACAGCCGCGCGGACAGCTTCTCTTGCCGCGTTTCGCAGCGCAATCCGCTCCGGCGTTTCGCCGCTGTACGCGATCTTTTCCGCGTCTTCTTCGGCAAGACTGTGATACTCCTTTCTCCTTGTAACCTCGTTCAGCGCCGTGTTATACGCAATTTTGTAGAGCCATGTTGAAAACCGGCTTCTGCCTTCAAAATGAGAAAGGCTTCTGAACGCTTTAAGGAAAACCTCCTGCGTAAAATCGGAAGCGTCTTCGCCGTTTCTGAAAAAGCTTATGCCCATTCCGTAAACAGCTTTCTCATACTCCCGAACCAAAAGCCGGAACAGATCCTTCTGCCCCGATATAATCTGGCTGACTATTAACTCATCGTTAAAATCATCCATTTCTGTTTACCGGACCGGAATCCTCTTTGTCACGGCGCTTTATGCCATAATACGCTAAAAGCCCGCCTCCCATCGCAAGAGGGATGATGCCGCCCAATAAACCGTAAAAAGCTCCTTCCATTATTATCAGCAAAGCCGTCACTGCTACGCCGACGCTTGTCAATAACAAACCCGATAACAGGCTGAAAGAAAGCAGATTAAAATCAGGCCTTGCGTAATGCCCTGCCTGAATTAAAAGCGTTCTTCTGCGGTGGTTCCACAAAAGATAGAAAAAAACCACAACAGACCCCATAACAATTCCCACAATCGGGATAATTGAAATAATTACCTGCGCGGTTGCCGATATTTCGTTCATTTAAAACTCCAGGACATTATTGTAAAATATATATGCCCCTTGGTCTACTGATCTGCTTCGCAGATCTAATTTGCTTTGCAAATCTAATCTGCTTCGCAGTTTTAATCTGCATTGCAGCTTTAATCCGCTTTGCGGCTCATAAATTTTGACCCGTTTATATAATGGAAGTTGCGGTTTAATTCGCCGTGTCCAGAACCATCATGTCATGGAAATACAGGACTTCAATGCGGCCAAGGCGCAGGCTGTTGTTATAACGCCTTAGAATTTCGCGCTTAGCGGTTTCTTCATCAATTTGAACCTTGCTCTGAGCGGCGTCAGCCGGAAGAGTAGTAAAATAATCAACCGCGATTATTCTAAAGTCGCTAACCCTTGCGGCAAGCTCTTCGGTAAAGGCGGTATCATTGGCTGCGTAGGGAAATGATATTGATAGTATCAATATTGATGAATCCGTAAGCGTAATCCGCAGACGTTCAAGCCCCGAATATACGCGGATATCATCGCCGTGTAATTGAATCTGCTCCGCTGGAACAGAGCTTCCGAATCTGATAAGCGGTTCGGCTCCGCGGGATCGGACAAGACCTGCGATAGTTCCTGTTATTAGAAGAAGAATCAATATCCCTATTATTGATAATAGCGCGATATATAAATATCTGGCGATTTTTTCGTTTGGAACAAAGTTCTTTTTCACTGTTTTATAGTATATCATTTCTTTAAAAAAGTCAGTATAATGTACCGGAAGCTTCGCCTCATTGAGGCTCGCTGTAAGTACGACGGAGGAAATGAAAATGAAAAAGAAAAAGATTTTATTTATTTCAATATTGATAATAACGGTTTTTATCGCCGCGATTTTTACCGCAGGATGCGCAAGCTCGCCGGAACGCAGTCAGGCAGCCGGAGCTTCCGCTCAAACGGCTTTCTTTAACGGCTTTTGGGAATTACCAAACGGTCAGATAATATATATTCAATATAACGCGTTCGTGCTTTATAGTTTTGATTTTTCTGTAACAAACACCGGAATAATATTATATTCAGACTCAGAAATACTTTTAAATCTTGATTCTGAGGAGTACGCGTTATTTGGCTATTCTAAAGTTTCACAAAATATAAATGTAACAAGCAGCGAAGGGAATGAATTCGCAAATGGCATATGGACTAAAAACGCCGGGTTATCTTTTGCGGACGGCGGCAGGAATCCCATAGAAGGATACTGGGTGGAAATTGACGGTGAATATGTAAATATTTTGCATATTTTGCCCAACGGCTGGGGAATACTTTATGAATGTGATGAAGATTTAGATATTTTAGTAAAAAGCAGTGTCTTGTATGAAGGCAATCCGCCAACAGAGCTGATAATAAATTTAAATCTTCCTGAAGATGACGGTCAGATAGGAAATTATAATGTGCCTTTTAATTTAATTTTTGAAGGCAGCGCTGTTATGATTGGCATAGGAGATGACCTGTCAACATATTGGAAATATATCAAACGATAGTATAAATAGCAGCAAAAATCACTTACGTTTTTCTCCTGTGTTTTAACAACAGCGCAATATGATCAATTACAATTTTTCGATCTGTTTCGCTTAGTAAATTAAAATTTTGAATTAATTTAACAGTATCATGATTTTTCAATTCGATGGGATGATTAGGCTCATTCCCGGTAGCAAGATATTCAACTGAAACATCAAGAGCTTTCGCTATTTTTACCGCTATTTCCAAAGTCGGCAGATGTTCACGGACATTAAGGTAATTATCTAAAGTATGACGGCTTATTCCTGTTTTTTGCGCTAGTTCCTTTACCAGCATTCCTTTATAAGCTAATTCTGATTTCAGATTTTCTTTAAATCCCATCAATATGAGCATACAGCTAAACGGCATGAATAATGCTTGACATTATTCATAAATGAATATATAAAATGCTATATGGCATAACAATATTTTGATTTGTGCTTTAGAACTATCAAAAAATTGTCTTGTATGCGGAATAAAAATGTAATATTCCGGCGGTTTAGCTAAACATTGGTTTTATGGGAGGATTAAGCTAAAATGGGTAAATTTTCGATTATTTTAATTATATTTACGCGGGATTAACCGGATTCATAATGATATATTTATGAGAAAAATAAAAATACTTGCTATAACAGCGACTTTTTTTCTGGTTACCGGAAACATCAGCATTGAAGCTCATGGCAGCCTTGAGCCTCAGCATATTCAAATAGTTTTCGCCGATGAACCAAACGGCTCTTTGATGATTCATAATCAATCAAGTATTGATTTTCTGCTATTCGCCGGAAACTTAACTGGAGGAAATATACTTGGCGGCATATGGGCAAACTCCTCCAGAAATTTTGATATTAGAAAAATTCCGAGCGTACACGGAAGCGGAACCTTTACAATACGTGCGGTTCCATTTGAAGTTTATCAGCGCAAACAAGGCGTTTTAGTTAATCAGGATGTTTTATGGACAGACTCGGTTAATTATAATTTATTTGATTCGCGTCATAGATCAGTTTTATATATTATCCATGAAAATCCGTTAGCTGCGCCAGCGCCAATAGATGCCGCGCCTAACCATGCTTTTTTTGCCAATGAAGAAAACGGAGTTCTTACGATCTATAATCAATCAGAATACGATCTTGCGCTTTTCGCAGGCAGAGTCGAAAGAGGAAATTTACTTGGCGGTATACGCGCCAATTCTTCCAGAAATTTTGATATTAACAAGATTGCAGGCCTGCCCGGAAACGGAGCCTTTATTGCGCGCGCTGTTTTGGCTCACACATATATGACGAAACCATTGTTGAATTCAGATGATGTCTTGTATTCAAATTTAGTTATATATAACCTAAATGATTCTGTAAAAACAATTTTAGAGATTCCGGCAGTTATAGATGAAAGTATGACTACATTTATCCAGCTAACGAATGAAACCTCTGTAGTTGCGCAAATACGGCTTAATTCACCTGAGGGTACGGTCATTGCTGCATTATCGCCTTTTGAAAGAAGAAGAGTATATCTTCAACCTAATTTTGATGGATATATAATTTATCCTATATATATTTTTACGAATGTTGATGGCGAATTTCAAGAAATTATTCCCGGATCAAGAAATGATGGAATTATCTTTTATATTAATCCAAATCAACGAGATACAATGGTAATGATGTTATTTAATAGTTTTGTTAACAATGAAAGAATTTCGTTGCTTTTTGAATAATTTTGTAAAAATTACTGCGTATGCGGTGATTAAATAAAGAAGAGAGGAGAAGGAAATGAAAAAATTTTCATTAGTACTGGCTGCTATAATAGCTATGCTGGTAATTGGATGCGCTGGTGGACCGGAAAAAGGAGATCAATCTTCGACTGCAAGACAGGCGGCGCAAGCTGATGTTAACTGGAATAATGATCCGAATGGATATCTATTATTAAATAATAATATTAGAGAACCGCTAATTTTATTTGCCGGAAGTGTTAATAATAATAATATCCTAGGTGGAATTAGAGCTGAATCTACAAGAAGAATTAATTATTTTAATGCTGTTCAAGAAAACTCGGGTTCATTTTTACTTAGAGCAGTTAAAGAGAGTGTTTATAGAACTAAAGGTAGTCAGATAAGCACTGATGATGTCATATATGCGCAAATAGTTACATTTGATAAGAATAATCCTAGAGTAACACAATTAAGCATTGATGTTCGCTTAGGCGGTCAGGCATATGTAGTTATTGAAAATCATACAAGAATGGCTTTAGAAGTAGTTTTAGATAGCCCTAATGCGGAAACATTAACAACTCTAGCTCCTATGGAAATGAATAAAAAAGTATATCTGGAACCGAGTAGTGAAGGATATGTTTTTTACCCAATTTTCAAATATTATGATAGAACAAATAATGTAATTCAATCGGTTGAACCAACCAGAACTGCCGCTCGTTTGATGAATCCTGCTATTCCAAGTAATACTGTTAGTACACCAACAATACCTTTTACAAATAATGATGTTAGTGCACTTACATTTCGTTTTGCTACATTTATTGTAAGAAATGAAGCTCGTGAAGCTATACGTCTTCTTGAGGGCACAAGCCGTATATTAAATCAGAATAGGACTAATTTAATAAATCCTGGTAATGAAACATATAATATTTATCTTGGTGATCGCGCACAAAGAAGGTCATATAACATAGAATATATAGGTGAACCTTATCCACTACCTTTATTTGAATATGTACCTGGTAATACTTATCAAATAATATTTAGAGCCAATGCAACAGCTGAAATTATAGATCTTGGCGGATTTGATCTTCGTGATCTTTCAATTACATTACTTAATCAACGATAATTATAATTAATATTACAAAGCTGTAATTTTTATGGCTTTGTAATATTTTAATATATTAAAGTTTTCTGAATGAATTATAATAAATTTTATTCAATAAAATATATAAAGGTAAGATATATGAAAGGAACTTTTTTTCTTCGCTGTTTTATTTTTTTTATTCTAATAGTATTTTATTCTAATTGTATTAATATAAAGAATTATAATTATGATTCAAATAATGCTGAATTATCCTCTGAATCAAAAATAATTATCTTTAAAAATAACACTCTCTTTACTGTCCATATAGTTCGTGGTTCAGGGCATATTGATGTCGCTACGATAGCTCCTTTAGAATCAATAAGTATCATAAATAGTTTCGAGGTAGCAGAAACGTATTATCCTTTATTTGAAATTCCTATAACAGATTCATGGTCGCTCCAAATGGAGCGGAGTGAATATCATTTTCAAGTTGATAATTTAGTTGCTTTACAAGAAATTGAAATTAATCTTCCCAGTAACTTCAACAGTTCATTCTCATATATAATGTTTTTGAATAATAGTAGAAATGCTGGAATCTCAATATCCAGAAATGATTTAACTGAAAGAATGAATGGAATGAATTTTTCACCTGTTAAAAGTAATATTAATGTTGGTGAAATTATAGTATACCAGATTGATCCAAGAATTATACATTACCTAAGAGTAAATCCAATGAATTATCATTTCGGTGAACTTACATATCAAAGCGGTTATTTGTATAAATTTATTTTTGACGGCAATAATGTAAACCTTACCGATGCCCGTCCGTTAACCGAAATCGGAGCAAAAGCGCCGATGGCTGTTAAATTTAATGGTTATGAAATATCCGAATCAGATAAAAGACGAATTATTGAAGCCTTAAGAACAGAATTTGATCGTTATAATATTCCTTTGCGTCCGCTTTTTCCCGAAGAAGAAGCCTTTTATGAAAATAGAATATTTTACAGTATGGAGGTTGTTTTAAATCTTCGGTCAACAGAAACAATTCAAGGAGATTTATCTATTGTTCTCCTTTTAAACGGAAATGAATTAAGATCATCCGCTAGACGGTCTATTAGAGGCGTTATGCAGCAATCGCGGATAATCCAACAGGTTGTGAATACTTTAAGAGAATTATCGGATTTCTATACGGCAATTATTTCTGACATTGGCATATAAAGAAAAAATATTTTGAGGTATAAGTATGAGGAAGTTTTTAACATTGTTTATTGCGGCGTTATTAGCTGTAGTAATTTCCTGCAAATCTGTTCCAGATAATGTATCTGATTTCTGGTATTTAGAAACAGACAGCGTTACGGCGGAAATTAAATATCGCGAGCGGGGAGAAAATCTGATTATATTGCCTTTTGAAGGCATGCATCCTGAAATTGGATCAAGGCTTGCGCGTTTTTTAGCCGGTAATTCAGAGCTTGGGACTCTTTTTTCATTGAGTGTGGCGGATCCTAATATTGGCGCTATATTAGAATTAGCTGAACATTATCAGGAAACAAGAAATCTTTATTCCATTGAACGTATCGCGGAAGAGTTAGATGTAAGATATATTATGCTTGGAAATATATCATGGATAGGTCAATGGAAATGGGAGTACGGCAAGTGGAGCGGTCAATATGTTATGGTTATTTCTATTTTTGATACATCCAATTCTCAATTAATATCCGGCATTGTGCACGCTTTTCCGGGAATTGAAAGAAATCAATTAAAATTTGAAGATATTCAAAGCAAGCTTCCTCATATTATCAGCGAGCTTAAAAAGTACGCCGAAAAAGACACATCATCAAATGAAGGACTGGCAGTCGGACGCGTGCATATGACAAATAACGGTATCATTGATGATGATATTGCTAACGCTATAGCGAATATTATATCAATTTATTTAGTGCAGACTGAATCATACGCAATATTCCCTTTTACGCCGCTGGCTATTGAAGCAGGCGGCCTTTTAGCTGAAAATCCGATCCCGTATTTTTTATCATTAAATATCAGCCCGGCGTCAGATAATTATTTGCTTGACGCGCAAATCTATGATCGAATAAGAAGCACCTCGGCAAGACAGGTCGCGGTACAAGACCGTTTGTATTCTATTACATACAGCGCAATTGATGAGACAGTTATTGAAAAATTAGAAGATCTGTCATGGAATGTTACAGGCGCGGAACAAAGAGAGCAAATGAGAAGAGCGCAGGAAGCGGAACATCTGCGGCTTGCTATTATCGACGCGGAAGAACAACAGCGTGTTGTTGAAATAACCGGGACGGCGGAACTTGCCGCCCAAGCGGCGATAACGGCGCAAAATGAAGCGAATATCGCAAGACAAGCGGAAAGAGCGGCTAACAGACTTGATAAATCATATCAAACCGCTGAAGAAGAAAGAAAAGCTCTGACTGCGCTGAAAAACGCAAGAAACGCCGAAACAAATGCAATAAATTGGGCGTCAGAGACGGAAAGAATTGCCGGATTGATGGAAACAGAAAATGGAAAAAGCATCGGTCAAATAAAACATACAGAAGCGCTGGATGCTGTAAAGACTGCTTCAAATGCCGTTAATGACGCAAAAATTTATGCGGAAAGCATTACAGACAGAAAAAATTCGCAGGCAGCCAAGGAAAGAAAAAATGAAAAACGCTGGAGCGACGGCGGAAAAAAATTATGGAGCGTAGGTTTTAACGCTGGCAGTTCTTTTGCGACTCCGCTTTTAATGATTAACGCGAATGTTACGTTAGCTCCAATATCAAAATTATTTTTTGAACTTGGTTTTGATTATGGGCTGCTGCACGGAGACTCTTTATTCGCGACTAAGAACAGAATGCGCATATACGATGTAGATTACACATCGCAGTATTATTACGCAAGAATAAATACATTCGCTTCATTTAAAAATTTGGGCGGCGGAATTTATCTTGGCGCGGGAGCCGGTTATATGATGTCGTACTATACATACAAAGATCCGCAGACTGACGCTGATGAAGCGCTTGTTCCGAATCTTGCCTTGGATTTAGCGGTCGGGTTTTTATTCAGGTTAGGCAATGATCGTATTCTATTGCGGCTAGGTTATGGATTTAGAACAAATTTTAACGCAATGAATCACCGGGCTATGGTTGGGCTTACATTCCGCCTTGGAACGCTTAAATTTAGGAGTAACTAATGAAAAAAATTTTATTTGTATTAATTCCGGTTATATTGATTTTTAATTCCTGCGCGCTGGAAGTCGCCAATGTAATAGGTCCCGGCGGCGGTTATGTTTTCTTTGATAAATTAAATTATGACGGCGGCTATCGTTATATTGAATGTATGCCCAAGAACGCTGGTGAAATTGAAAGTTTTGACAGTTCCACAGCGTTAGCTGAAGCTGCCGCTATTCTTAGTAATCATTCATACGGTCAATATAATACATGGGAATTGCCGACAGAGCAGGAACTTAAGGACATGCTTAGAAGCCTGCGGTGGGAATTAACCCGGTTTGAGAACAGCTATCAATACATGACAGTTAACGGCGCGGTTTACCGGAATAATTTTGATAATTCCGCGTTTGGCGAGCAGGAGAAAATTGATTATCCTCACGGAAGAGTTTATCTGAGGTTGATACGCAGGTTTTAAGCAATTAACTTGCTGTCTTCATACTTCTTGCGTTCATTATCAGCATTTGAAGGCGGTTTTCAATGTTGGCGAAACTTACGTCGGGATCGTAATCAAGCGGTAAAATCTGAATGCCCGGATAATGATCCTTCAGCTTTTTGATAATTCCGCGCCCGCAAATGTGGTTTGGAAGACAGCCGAAAGGCTGGAGTATTACAAACGAGCGGATGCCCTTTGCCGCGTAATGAAGAATGTCAGCCGCTATCAAAAATGATTCGCCTGATAAAATCGAGTGATGCATTATGTGATCGCTTAGTTTCGCTACTTCTTCCAGAGTCGCGTCTTTTTCGTATAACGGATGCGCTTTCGCGATTTTATCGGCGTGTTTAGCGGCGATGTCCATAAATTTGTTTCCAAGGCGCGCGAATAAAGTGTCGTATAACGAATGTTTCACCTTGAATTCATTCATCTCGCTGACTGTATGATTCAAGAAAAGATGGCGGTAAATGCCGTACATGCGCGGGAAGATAACTTCCATTCCGTTTTTTTCAAGGTATCTTTCCACATTTTGATTCGAACCGGGATGGAAAGTTAAAAGATATTCGCCCTGAATTAAAACTTTTTCTTTTAATTTTGAGCGGTCATAGCGCACATTGCATAAAGCTTTTACCGCTTTTTTAAACGGCTTAACCGAGCCTAAAATTCCGTTTTTCGCGATGCCTGCCGCGATTTCAATGAACGCGTTTTCCGTCACTTTGTCGGTTTCGCCCTTTTGAAGCTCGTAAGGCCGTATTTTACGGCGAAGGTATTCAAGCGCGTCCGCCTGCACTAATCCCCAGACAATCGTCGCGTATGTAATAGTAGTAAAATTCATTCCGGGGTGCGCGTTTTTTAAATCATGCAAATCGGTAGTGATTACCGGCACCTGAGGAAATCCCGCTTCGTCGAGAGCCTTTCTTGTCAGAGGCATATAGTTTGATAAACGGCAGTCGCAAAGAACTTTTGCGGTTCCAACAACCGTATTATCAGGATCGTACTTTCCGCTTTTTAAAGCGAGTATTGCCTCGCCGATTACAATCTGGGCGGGAAGGCACATATCGTTATGCACATATTTTTTTCCAGCCGCGATCGCGTCTGCGCCGCCCATCGGAAGAGGTTCCGCGCGGTAACCGTCTCTTACCAAAGCCGCGCTTGTTATAAGACAGAATGCCCTGCTCACGTTAGGTATTAAAATTATTTTTTCCTTGTCCTTTTTGTTTAATTTTACAGGATACGGATCACCTAACGGATTGGCGTTATGCGAAACTTTTTTTCTGCGTGTCATCACTGTTTCGATAAATGAGCGGACGCGGATACGGAGAGGACCGGCTATCTCGCTTTCATCCATTTTAAGGATTAAGGGAGCTTTTCCCGAGATTTCATCCATTATACGGACAATTTCATCGGTATAAACCGCGTCATGGCCGCAGCCAAAACTGAAAATATCGACATATTCAAGAGCGGGATTCTGCGCGGCGGTTATTGCGCCCGCTAAAAGGCGGGCATGGTTATTATTTGTAATTTCAACGCGCGATTTATCAAGAGGTGTTTCCTTTAAATTTGGAAGCGAATCAAGTGTTAGAACCGGAATCCCCATGCTTGTAAAATATCTTGATAGATTGTGATTAATATGCTCATCATATTGATAATGACGCCCGGCGATAACGACCGCGAATTTACCGGCGCGCTGAGTTTCGTCAATAATTTTTTGACCGTTATCTGTCATTGCTTTGCAAAAACCGGAAAACGCCTCTTCGCCCTGTTTTATCGCCGCAAGGACGGTTTTTTCGGGAATGTTAAACGTTTCTTTCATAAAACGGCAGAGCTGGTAGTCATGATCTTTTTTTGAAAACCAGTGGCAGACCGGAGCGTCAAGGGGAATATTGTGCCTGTCTTCGCTGTTATTAGAAAACCTGACAGAAAGTGGATAACCTTTAAGTACAGGGCATGTAAATGTGCTGAAACGCTCGGGGTTATCGGGCGGAAGCCTGTTTATCTGCGGGAAGAATATCCTGTCGACTTTTTTTTCTATTAAATCCTCAATATGCCCGTGAACAAGTTTCGCCGGGAAGCAGACAGTATCCGAGGAAACAAACTGTATGCCTTTCTCGTAAAGCTGACGCGTGCTTTTGCGCGAAATTAGTACGTTAAACCCAAGCGAGCGCCAGAAAACTTTCCAGAAAGGCATGTTACGCCAAAAATCAAGCACGCGCGGAATTCCTATCGTTATATTTTTTGACGGCTGAAGCTGCTTAAACGGATAATCCTTAAAAACAAGCTCATCCCTTAATTTTACCATATCAGGAACGGAATTCATTATCTTCGTTCTTTTGTTTACTTCTTCACGTAACGCCGGATCCTGCGGATCGCCTACAAGTTCGCCTCTTTCGCAGCGGTTGCCTGTTACCCATGTAAGATTGTTTGAAAAACGCACCAGAGTCCTTGAACAGTTATTGGCGCAATACGGGCAGATTAAATTAGCTTCCTGAGTGTAATTAAAATCCTTTACCGCTTCAAACCCGATAAAACGCGAATGTTTATACGGTCCGTGAGGTGAAGTGTAGCCGTATTCTTCGATCTGCCGTTTCGTAAGAAGGGCGATGCCAATCGCGCCCATTTCACCGGGGAAAGGAGAACGCACTACAGGTTTTCCAAGGTACTGCTCCAGCGCCCTTAGCACCGCGTCATTTTTTAAAGTGCCGCCCTGTACAACAATTTTTTCTCCAAGCTGAGCCGGTGATGAAATGCGAACAACCTTTGTAAAAACATTTTCTACTATTGATCTGCAAAGTCCCGCCATAATGTCATCGGCCTGTTTGCCGTTTTTCTGCTCTGTGATGATTGTGCTGTTCATAAAAACAGTGCAGCGGCTGCCAAGATGCGCGGGATTTTTCGCGTTAAATGCGGCCTCGGCGATTTTATCGACAGGGATGTTAAGCGTTTCGGCGAAGGTTTCAAGAAAAGAACCGCAGCCTGAAGAACAGGCTTCGTTAACTGTAATGTTTGTAACAATCCCGTTTGTTATGCTGATTGCCTTCATGTCCTGGCCGCCGATGTCAAGAATAAAACTGACGCCGGGAATATATTTCTGCGCGGCCGCCGCGTGCGCGACAGTTTCCACAGTATGAAAATCCGCGCCGAGGGCTTTGTCAAATAACAGCTCCCCGTATCCTGTCGTTCCCAGCGCGATGATCTCAAGATTGATGTTCGCCTTCCGGTATCTTGAGTGCATGTCGAGTAACGCCTGTTTAATTACTTTTAGCGGCTCACCCTTATTGGGACTGTAAAAACAATCAACGACATTTTCATTTTCATCGATTAAAACAAATTTGGTGGTAGTAGAGCCCGCGTCAAGCCCCATGTAAACGCGCAATGTTTCTTCGGCGCCGTTTTCATTTGCGTTTAACTTTGACGCGTAAAGCGAGTCGGATGTTTTTATGCCGATTGTCTGTGTTTTGTGACGCGTGATAAAATCATTGCGTTCCGCCTCGCTGTTAAAAAAATTTAAATTCTGTGAAAGCAGATTACCCGCGGCGATTTCGCGGTACATTGAAAGCGTAGTGAGCACTGTCTTAGTGCTGAAATTTTGTTTTACATCGGCGAACATTTCGTTTATTGATAGAGCGGCGCCGTATGCGATAAACAGCTCGGCCTTTGGCGGAAGAATAATGTCTTTTTCCGTAAGGGCTAACCTCTGCGCGAATACTTTTATCAATGTTGGATTAAATGTTAAAGGCCCGCCTTCAAAAACTAAAGGCGGACGTATTTCAAGTCCCTGAGCGAGACCGCCGATTGTTTGTTTAGCGATCGCGTGAAATGTCGAAAGCGCGATGTCGGGAAGAAGGCCGCCCTGATTTAAAAGCGGCTGAATATCGGTCTTGGCGAAAACGCCACAGCGGCCTGATATGTCGTATTCCTGCGTGCCGCAGGCGGCAAGCGCGTCAAATTCTTCTACAGGCGTTCTAAGCAGAGAAGCCACTTCGTCGATAAAAGCTCCGGTCCCTCCCGCGCAGCTTCCATTCATGCGCATATCGCCGGCTACGAGGCGGTTTGCGGCGCTGTTATGGTGAAAAAAAACAATTTTCGCGTCTTGTCCGCCAAGCTCAATCGCGACTTTTGCCTGTGGATAAAAAGTCCTGACAGCTATTGAATTGGCGACAACTTCCTGAATATAGGGAATATGGAGCATCTCGGCAATCGTT
>Ga0209755_10004011_pt1 | contig 17814 bp, 10 predicted proteins | sample TergutCo191P1_FD_187301 | JGI IMG/M metagenome (GOLD analysis project Ga0209755, IMG submission 187301) | Cornitermes sp. P1 segment gut microbial communities from Petit-Saut dam, French Guiana - Co191P1 (SPAdes) (version 2) | ecosystem: Host-associated > Arthropoda: Insects > Digestive system...
CCTGGCCATGCGGGCTACTATCCCGGTTCAAGGAACATGTCGATGAAAGTGATCTTTGATAAAGGAAGCGGCAAAATACTTGGCGCGGAGATCGCCGGTTTCGGCGGCGTAGACAAACGCTGCGATTTATTGGCTGTCGCGATACGCGCGGGAATGAATGCCGATGATCTTTGCCGGCTTGAACTGTGTTACGCGCCGCCTTATTCATCGGCAAAAGACCCTGTAAACATGGCCGGCTTCGTAATCCAGAATGTTCTTATAGGGAAAGTGAAAAACTTCCATTGGCACGATGTCGACTCCCTGCCGAGGGACGGCAGCGTTACCCTGCTGGACGTGCGCAGTACACAGGAATTCGCTCATGGCCACATAAACGGTTGTATCAACATTCCTCTTGATTCCCTGCGCGGGGAGATCGGAAAACTGGATCGCTCAAAGCCGGTTTATGTGAATTGCCACAGCGGAATGCGCAGCTACATCGCTTCACGCATATTAACACAAAACGGATTTGATGTTTATAACTTAAGCGGCGGATTCCGCCTGTATAATGCAATCAGCGCTTAATACTGAAACCCGCGTTCGCTCCGGAAACCCTTTTTTCGTTTTGAATTGATAACACACCGTTAACAAAGACATGCTTAACTCCGGACGGAGGAGCGTCAGGATCTCCTTTATCCGGAAACTCCGCGTGTTCGCGCAGATTTTCCCAATCCAGAACAACAAGATCCGCGTCCATGCCGCAAGAAAGTCTGCCTTTTGTATCCAGACCGGCAACCTGGGCGGGAAGCAACGTGCAGCGCCTGACAGCTTCAGGCAGGCTGAGCTGCTGCCGTTCTTTTACAAGGGAACGGAAAAAATACGGATAGGTGGCCGCGCCCTGAGGGTGCCCCTGCCCTGCCGGATATTCAAGACAATCGGTTGAAACCATAACATCGGGAAGGGAATACGCAACAAACACATCTTCGGGATTACCCGGATCATAGATTAAGTGCTCATGCGGAGAGGAGGAGCGCATTTCGATATATTTTTCCCTGTCCAAAACCTGCCCCACATATTTGCCTGTGGCAGCCCGCAGGCGCTTGAGTTCCGATTCGTCGTTCAGGAAGATTTCCTCGTCAAAACCGGGCGACCCGGCAATAGTCGAGAACGCGGTATACATGCCGGAATCAACCCAAACCGGGGCGTTTTTTTCGCGGTATTCGGAAATTATCTTGAGCGCTTCTTTCAGTGTCTCGCCGTTGTGCATATACGCCAAATGCGAATAAATCACAGGTGCGCCTGTTAAAAGCGCCAGGTCAAGAGCTTCCCGCAGACAGTCAAGGTCATCTGTAGGCAGGAGCCTGCCGTGAACAGAAATGAAGCGTCCTGTATCAGCCGCAACTTTTGACAATTCAACGATTTCCTCTGTTGACGCGCCGGGATCGTATTCTAGCCCGAAAGAAAGACCGCAGGCTCCTAAGGAAAACGAATCAACAGCCGAGCGCTTCATCACTTCAATTTGCCGATTACTTGCGGGAGCGTTTATATCGTTCTGCCCGGCCATTCTCCGCAATATGCTGTGACCAATCTGTTCAAGCTGATTAACGGGATAGCCTTCTTTATCAAATTTCGCGATAAAACGCTCGAAATTTGAAGTGCTATACCCGCAGTTACCGCTTACAGCGGTGGTAACACCCATTGCAAGCAGTTTTTCCGCGCAGGGAACGCTGTTTTCGCTATGTGAATGGATATCAACAAAACCGGGGACGAGGATTCCCCCCTCGGCGTCAATTATTTCCTTCGCGGAGGGCAGCGCGTTATTTGCCGGAAAAAGCCCGTCAATTTTTCCCTCTTTGACGCTGAGACTGCCGTTAAAATCCGCGCCGCTCACGGGATCAATAATATGCGCATTGGTCAATAAAAAATCCAGCATAATCTTACCCCCTCAATTCCTGAATTTCGCCCCACCGTAGAAATTTAACGGCAGAAATTAAACGATTACTCAAAAAATGCGGAGAGACAGAATCCCGGTTCGAAGCCTTCAGCCCAAAACCAAAGATTCACGACGAAAGATTCGCGGAAGAATCTCTGTCAATCTCCGCGCCTGGTTTCTTCCCAGCCGCGGACGATCATGAGGTAGAAAGTGAATTTTCTTATGGAAGGATCATTTAATACTTTTTCGCTGTCAGCAAACATAATTTATCATCTTTATCACAAATTTCATGAGGAGTCAATCTCACTATGACCCGCTGCATGATTCACGCTGTATCGTTCGCATCACTTATTGACATTCAACACAAGGCTTATTAAGCTTAAAGTATGATATAAAAGGGCCTTTAGCTCAGTTGGTTAGAGCTGCAGACTCATAATCTGTAGGTCCCTGGTTCAAGTCCAGGAAGGCCCATACTTTTAACTCTCCAAACTATAGAAAACATGGAGTTTCTTTACAGAAACATTCGCTTTGAACAGTACCTTAGGGGGCATTATGAAGATTATACGTTTTGCCGGCTTTTCAATGATGTTGCTGGCGTCAATTCTGCTAATTTCCGGATGCGACTTGTCCGGCGAAGACCCGGACGGAGTAGACGCCTTCGGTAATAACGGAATAATGTACTATTTACAGCAGGACAGTGAAACCGCTCTCTTCATCGGAATATTTACCCCGAATTCGTCGCTTTCCGTCCGGGGAGCTTCCGGACCTGCAAATCGCGACCATTACGCGGTAACTGTGGTAAAGGCAGGTGACAGCAACTCAGGCGTGCCTTTATCAAGAGGCACTGTATCGGTTTCCGGCGTCAAGTTAACGTTTAAACCATCAAAAGACTTTGAAAACATTACATACAGCGGTGAATTGAACGGTGAAACCCTGAATATGGACAAGGTTCCCGGTACAAGCTTTTCCGATGTGGTCATGGAAAAAGGCTATAACTACAAAGCTACCGAGGACAAACCTTTAGGTTCAAGTACCCCGACAATCCCCGGCAATGATGATCCAGGTGACAATGACAGCAGCGGTAATTCCGGCGGCACTACACCCGCCAATGAAAATTTCACACCGGGAAAGATAGTTGCAGCAACAACAGCAAAAATACCTGGAATTAAAGTAATTACCGCGCCAACCACCATTCCAAACAAAGGCGCAAACTATTACGAAGGGCAAAAAGTAATCCTTTCCTCAACAATAAAAATTGAAGTATACGATGATGATGCCACCGCCGAAACAAAGCCCACGGAAATTACCAGCATAAGCGAATTCATCGTGGAGCCTCCCTATTGGGATTCAAATACTTCAACAAGATATAAGGTATATTACAAAGGAGACTATTCAAGACGGCATGTTATACATGATTTTTCTATACCGCCTACAGCAAATTTTGTGCCTCTCGACTCTATAAAGCCTCCTGCGGCAAACGCGAAGTTGACCAAACAAACCTATTATGAGGACGAACAATTCTTTACCGTTGACGGTCTTGGATTACAGGGTGTATATGGCAATGGCAGCGAGAGCATCGCAATGCCAACTGACGTCGCCTACAGGGGACAACTAACAAAGAAAAATGGAACAACCCCTCCATATCTGACATTTTATATCGGCAGTCAAACATTTAGTACAGCAATTACCGAAGTATTTGTTATAAGCGGGAATGTGCAAACAAAGGCCTTAACCATGGAAGTTCCGCCGTCATTCAGTCTCCCCGTTCTTTTTGACGATCCGAGACTTGTCTATGGCCATACTGACGCGGAGGAACACTGGTATAGCAGACTCAGCGGCGCCAAAGTAAAAATTACCTATAATGCCGGCCAGGGAGGGACCCGCGTAATAGATATTGTAGATACCCTTGCCAGTCATAAAGTTAATTCTTCAATGAATTATTACTATTTTTCTTCAATCACTAATCCTTCACTTGTTATTCCGGTTTCTTTAACCGGAAAACCTGAACTCATTTTTAAGTATTTTGGTGAAGAAATTAAAATACCGATACCGGTATACGACAAGCTTATCAGTATTAATGTTACGAGCCCAACAGGAACTGTTGTGATGAATGGATCAACAAGCGGACTTCGTGACTCTGATAATGAGAGCACTTTCCTTAACCAGGTTAAGATAAGCGCTGTATACCAAAAGGGGAATGACAAGACCAAAACCATAAGCCGGGATAATATTTTAAAGAGTTACCCGGTATATTCTACTGATGTCAGGGAACATATTGACAGTTTTTATGTAAACATAGGAAACACAACAGGGGACACAGCTCCTTTGATAACCAACGTTAAAAAAGAAGGCATCCTTACAAAATCCAATTCCGATAAATGGGAGAAAGATAAGAGTAAGACAGTAAAAACTTCTGTTACATTTAACGCTGTACCGGCGGGCGGAGGGGCTGCGCAATCAAAGTCTTTTTCAAAATTCGAGATTGGCGTAACAGGTTATACCAACTAAGTCCGCCGGTCAGCGCCGCTACAAAACCTCCGCCCCGTAAGAGGCGCGGAGGAATTCGGCGTCACATTCTTTCGAGCCAGTATAATTTACAATGCTCTTTCCGGGCAGGCACTTCAAGCCTGCCTCAATAATTTCCAAAGAGGAGCTTTCTATCATAAAAGGAAGCCGGGACAGATCCGGATACTGAAGGGCAAAATTCAAAAAACCGGTTATTGCGCTTTTCGCTTTCGGATTAGCGCCGTCTATGCGGACTTCCATGATCGAGGCGCCTCCTTCAACCATATCGCGGGCGATGTCCACGGCGTCTTCATATTCTCCTTGCAGGATAAGGGCTTGGATCTCACCCGCCGTTTTCTCGCGCCCTTCCCTTTCGGCGAGAAAGCGTTTCTTGTCGAAATCCATGATCTCAAGACCCGCGAGTAATGTCCCTTTCCTAGACACGGGCGCAGACCTGGGAGGGTATTTTTTCGCCCTTTCCGCAATCGCGGCGATATGCGCCGGAGTGGAACCGCAGCAGCCGCCAACGACATTCACAAGCCCTTCACGCAGGTATCCCTCAATTTGATCCGCCATCGAATCGGGGCTTTCATCATAAGCGCCCAGGTGGTTGGGAAGTCCCGCGTTTGGATACGCGCTCACAAGGCAGGGAACCATAGCGGAAACAGCTGCGACAGAAGCTTTTAGTTTTTCGGCTCCAAAAGAACAGTTAAGCCCCAAAGCCAACGGCTCGGCGTGAAATACGGAAACGCAAAACGCCTCAATGCTTTGCCCTGTTATAAGACGGCCGCCGTTACTCATGACCGTAGCGGAGACAATAACCGGCAGGTCAATACCGAGTTCTCCCGCAAGACGCCTTACCGCAGAAATGCCCGCCTTCGCGTTCAGCGCGTCGAAAACGGTCTCAATGACGATCATGTCCGCGCCGCCGTCAAGAAGACCGCGCGCGTTATCATAATAGGCCGATTCAAGCTCGTCCCAGGTGACGGCTCTTTTGCCGGGATCGTTTATATCCGGAGAAATGCTTGCGCTCTTTGAAGTGGGACCAATACTCCCCGCGACAAAGCGAGGTTTATCCGGCGAGGAAAAAGCATCCGCCGCTTTTCTCGCAAGCTGAGCCGCCGCCGCATTGATCTTATAAGCCATGTCCGCCATGCCGTAATCCCCGAGAGAAATCGCGTTCGCGTTAAAACTGCATGTTTCAATAATATCCGCGCCGGCCTTGAGGTACGCTTCGTGTATTCCGGAAATGAGTTCCGGCTTCGTCACGCAGAAAAGATCGTTACATCCCTTTAGCTCGGACTTATACTCCGAGAGCATGGAACCCATTGCTCCGTCCATAATGAGAATTCGTTCCGCTGCAAGCTGTTTTATTTTTTCCCTGACATTCGTGCTCATCACAAAATCCTTATATTCGAGGTTCTTCCTGATTATACATGACATCATCGCGACCTGACAATTAATGATATTTGTCACAAAAGCCGGGCAAATTCGCAAGCCAGACCCGTATTCCTTCTGTGCATCAGAAAAAGTTCAAAACAGGAGGAAAACAATGGGCGCTCTAAAAAAAATTATATTTTTCAGTACGGTACTGATCATAATAATGGGGCTAATAAATATTCCCGCCAACCTATACGGACTTGATGATGGCGGCGGCGGCGGCGGTTATACTCCACCGAGCGGCGGAAGCTCAGGCGGCAGCTCCGGAGGCGGTTCAGGCGGAGATTCCGGCGGTAATGAAAGGGAGCATCCGGACCCTCCAAGCAGCGGTGGAGGAAACACGGGAAGCTCCGGAGGCAGTAATGGTTCCGGTGACGGATCGGGCGGTGGATCGGGCAGCTCAGGAGGCACTGAAAACCCCGGCGGCGAAGACCCCTACGACTCACCCAGCGAACCAAGTCCCGAAGAAGTTGCCAGAGCGATGGCGGAAGGGTTGGACAGACTCTCAAGAGAAATGGGAGTAAGCCTTAATGAGATTGACAAAGCTCTCAAAGAAGAAGCCATAAGAAACGCTATCGAATCATTAGGTAAGACATCTGAAAAATCCAATACAGAAAAAAACACGGCGACTCCCGGAGATCCGGTTCTGGCAACTACCGGCGGTTATCTTTTGGAAGTTGAAGATTTCCCTGTGAGCGGAAGCGCATTTACCGTCAGGCGAAAATATCTCAGCGAGGAAAAGATCACAGGAAGCATGGGAGCGGGGTGGCTCGTCTCGCTGGACAGCCGAATCGTTCGCGGTGTAACAAGGGTTGACGAAGCCAAATTAAACGAGATAAAAGGAATGGCTGTCAAAATTCTTGAGAACTATGAAAAAATAGACAAATACTATGCCGCTGACATAGCGGAAAAAGTATTTACAGAATCATACCTTCCCGCAAAAAAGAAACTTGATGAACTTTTGGCGATAAAGACACGCGGAGAAAAACTCGCGGCGCTTAACATATACAGCTTATTTCGGGGGACTCCGGAATATTACGAAGGCGTTGGGAATGAAAGTCTTACGCTGATTGACGAAGACGGAATAGCAGGAACATTCGAACCTGCGGGAACCGGAACATGGATTCCGGCGAACTATCCCGAGAGACTATATGAACGTCTTGAGAGTCTTGACGGAAACGGGGCGGAAAGCCTGGCAGGTTATGTACTAAGCGTCAAAGGCGGCATAAAAAAACATTACGACGGATACGGAATGTTAATTGGAGTGAGCGCACTGAACGGTAAACACGTTGACCTGGAAAGAGACAGCAAAAAACAAATAAGCCGGATTCGCGCCTCAAACGGAAATGAGTGGCTTGTGTCATACAGCGGTGATTTTATCGGAAAAATAATAAGCCCTGACGGAACTGATCTTAATTACGGGTACATCAGGGATGAACTTGCGCGGGTTCGTGATTTTGACGGAGACACAGTGAGCTACGGTTATGAAGAAGGGCGTCTTAAGGAAATAGTGAAACCGGACGGCAGCGCCATAAATATAAATTACGGTTTAATCAGCGCGAACGGGAAGCTTCTGGTTACGTCTACCAGTCATGAAGAAGGCGACAGGGAAAGCTTCGATTACGATCAGGCCCAAAGGATTACGACCTACAAGAACCACTCGGGAGTTATAACCCGTTACCTGTACGATGAAAAACACAGGACGGTGCGTGAAGAACACAGTGACGGAAGTCTGAAAACTTTTGCGTATAACAGCGTGGGATTACTTGAGCGGGAGACTTTCAACGGATTTGAAACCAGGTACGATTATGACGGACGAGGCAATACCACGGAGAAGATCTTCGGCGACGGAAGCCGCCAACGATGGGAATGGAACGAAAATGATCAGGTGACCAGATACATTGACCGGGACGGCGTTGTAAGCGAGTGGAAGTACGATAACCGCTGGAATTGTATTGAACTTAAAAAAGGCGGCCAGGTGATATTAAGCGCAAGTTATGACAGCAAAAACAGGGCTGTTACATACCGGGAAGGAGATCGCGCCGAACAGCGTTATGAATATGACAGCCACGACTACATAAGCGCGAGAACCGTAACAATCCAGGGCAGAGAAATTCGGGAGAAATGGGAGAATGATGTTTTCGGGCGTGTATTGAAATACAGCGACGGGGCGGGACGAGTTTGGGAATATAAATACAGCGCAAAAGAAACGACAGAAATAATGCCATCGGGACTTGAACGGCGCTATGAATATAACAACCGGAAAGATCTAGTGCGGGTTACTGAAAAAGACACAAGAACCGGCGAGGAACGAGAAATACTTTACCGCTACGACAAACGGCACTTACCCATTGAAACGGCAGACGGAGCCGGTAACATAACAAAATATTATTACCGGCCGGATGGCGAATTAATAAGAATGGAACAGGGCGCATGGTTTCGGGATTTTGGTTATGAGGCCGGAGGAAGGAGAAGTACTGTAACGAGCGGCAAAACCGGAAGCGGCAAGAATTACACCGAGAGCTACACCTATGCCTGGCAGGGCCGGAATGAGGAGCGGACTGTAAAAAAACCGGGCGCCGGAACAACCGGCTATAACATTGATCCATGGGACAGAGTGACGGCAGTGACAAACGCTTTGGGCGAAAAATCCATCCGTACATTGAACGGCGAAGGAAACCCCATACGCGAGCAGGGACTATCAGGAGGTTTTTATGAGTATCGATATGACTCGCTCGGACGGCCTTACGAAGCCGGCCGTGAAGGAGAACGCGCCGCACAAGTCAGATACAACCGCGACGGAAGCCTGGCCGAAAAAACCGATCGCCTGGGGAATGTTACTCGCTATGTATACGACGGACGCGGCCTTCCGGAAAGGGAAATCAGCTCCATAGGAGAAAAGCGATTTTTTTACGATGACGCAGGCCGTGTAATACGCTGGGAAGCGGCAAACCGTAACGGCGGCGCGTATCGCACAGAATACCAATACAACGACTCACAAAGGATCGTAACGATTATTTCTGGCGGGATATATACGGAGACTTTATACCTTAACGCATGGGAGGAAGTGACGAGACGTCTGGACGGTGAAGGAAATGAAAACCGTTACGAGTATGACGGATCCGGGAGACTTGTAAAAAGTATGGACGCTTACGGAAGAGGAACGAACTATACATGGAACGATATCGGTAAGCTCTCAACAATAACTTACGCGGATGGAACAACAGAGCATTTCGATTATGATCATTTGGGAAACCTGACAGAAACAAAAGATGCATTCGGCGTCTCCTGGGCAGGAGAATATGACGAGGCGGGACGTCTTGCGAAAGAAACAGGCAGACCCGGAATAAACAGGGAATATAAGTACGATGTTCTTGGCAGGATTGTGGAGCTTTACAGCGGAGGTGAAATTGCCGAGAAGTACAGATACTCAAACCGCGGGCGTGAAACGGTCTTTACCGACGGAGCCGGAAGGGACTTTATCCAGAGAAAAAACACCTTTGGCGAAATGACAGACGAAACAAACCGTTTGGGTGATAGCTCTGCCTTCATGTATGACCTTGAAGGACGTCTAACCGCAAGTACGGCCTATTCGGGAAAGGAGAAGAAGACTGAATACCGCGATGCCGAAGGGATAAGTTTAACGACTTACGCGGAAGGAACAAAAATTATAATTGAGCGGGACATCCTTGGGAATATTGTAAGAGCGGAAAACGATACAGGTCTTATTCAATATAAATACGACTCGGGAGGCAAATTTATTGAACAAATCGACCAGGGCGCATGGGAAGTTACGCGCTACACATACGATAAGGCCGGCCGCAGAATCAGAATGCAAAGCGGAAACAGGGACGTACAATACCGCTACGGCCGAAACGGTGAGCTCTTGCTGGTGAGTGATCTCATTCAGCGCCTTGAGCTAAGTTATGAGTACGATGTCCGGGGACGGGAAACCCGGCGTATCTACGGGAACGGAGTTAAGCAGGAAACGCTCTACGACACGATTGGCAGGGTCATTCTTATCCGGGAGACGGATTCTCTTAACCGCCTCCTTCGGGCAGAAGGTTATCTCTATGACGCTTTGGGAAGAAGAACCCACAGTGTAAATGAGGAAGGGTTTGTAACAAAGTACGAGTACGACAGGCAGTCCAGGCTTTCATCGGCGCTCTATCCGTGGACGAATGAAAAAGCGGAAGCTGATCGGAAGGAGGCGGAAGAAGCGGGACTATTCTTTACTCTAAATAAAGGAAACGGAGAGCGTTACACATTCACCGCAGCCGAGCAGTCCGCTTTGCGGGACATTCTGAATAAAGCAGCTCCAATGAGGGCGAACGCGATAAACAGCAGCCAATTAATCTGGCGGGAAAGCTATACCTATGATAAAAACGGAAACCGGTCAAACAAAACAACTCCGTGGGGCACAATTAATTACGAATACGACAAAGAGAATCGACTGGTACGCAAAGGCGACATTGAGTATATTATAGATAAGGACGGAAACACCCTGGAAGAAAAAGGACTGCGGTACGAGGCGAGTTACCGTTACAACGGTCTGAACAGGATGGTGTATTCGGAGGTAAGCAGCCACGCGGAAAAAACCCAAACGGCGAGTTTTTACGCTTATGACGCTCTTGGAAGGCGGACCATTACAGAAAGCATTACGGGGCAAACATTGAGAACGTTATACGACGGGAAGGGATTTGAATTAATACGGGAAGGCGAAACCTTCCGTGACGGGAGCTTTACAACCCGTTATGCGCCTGAAGGTTCTTTCTCGAACAGCGTCGGCATGTCCATAGCGAATCAGGCAACAGGAGAACGATATCGATGGATCGGCGACAGCGACAGCGCAAGAACAAGAAGCGCCGGCAGTTACACGGTTCAGGAAAGCCGCTTTGGCGGGCGCGGCGTAACTCTTTACGGTAACGGAGAAGCGGTAGCAATGACTTACTGTACAAGCACAAGCAGCCGCTCAATGTATCTTGGCAAGGATGTGATGGGAAGTGTTCGCAGCGTAACAGTTGAAACCGGCGCTCTCGAAAATCGTTATGAATACGACGCCTTCGGAGAACCATACAAAGGTGAATTGGACGGCGGAATGAACCTTGGCTATACGGGAAAACCCTTCGACACCGCAACCGGCCTTTACAACTACGGCTACCGTGACTATAAACCTCAAACCGCGCGATTCACCACATCAGACCCAATCCGCGACGGAAACAACTGGTTTGCTTATGTAAACAACGACCCGGTTAACTGGGTGGATTTGTGGGGGTTAGATATGATGTATAGCACATATGTCCAAGATTCCGGTAAAATTACATCAACATACATACCTACTAATTCAAATGGCTCAATAGATTATACTAGTATCAAAGTATATTCTTTCAATGCAAGTAATGACGTTAGTACAAAACTAAACACAACAATCCCTGTGACTGGAAGTCCCGAATATTACTATCCACAAAGTTTCCCAAGTGGAACTTGGGATATTGGAAATAGCAGATCAGTACCTGACAGTCACATTAACAAACTGGCTTTAGGAGATGTTTTTGTACCTACAACTGCAACTCAGATAGTTGATACATACGGTACAACAAAACCATCAACTGGCGATCTGCCGACAAATACACAAGTCGACCAAGGATATGGATTGCATTATTCAAATTACAATACAACTGCCGGATGCATAAAAATTGGTTCACAAGAAGAAGCTAATAAATTTGCTTCTCTTTCAGATCAAGCCATTACAAGTAAAAACGGGAAATCATCGATTTCCGTTATGGATGCAATTAAGAAAAACAAATGAAACCTTTTGTTCTATTATTATTGTGCTGCTTTTTATTTACAGTTTGCTTTAAAAAGCAAATGCCAATTGAAGCAAGGCAAACTGACTATAAACTTGAAGATCATAATCTTGATAGGATCAATGAAGAGATATATGATCAAGAGCAAGATAAAACGTGCAATACATTTGTATTTAACATTGATTCATTTAAATTCCTAGATGAATTTCCTAGAACAATCGCAGGTATTAAATCAATGTATCCAAATGAATTTTTTACAGAAGATACATTCGAAAGATTGAGCAGAAGTATACATCTTGCAGACTATAAGTACTCATTAAACTCCCCAAACATACAATTTGAATTTTGGGGAGACACAAAGGATGAAGCAATTTTGTATACTGTAGAAATTTTTAATTCAGAATATCAATGTAAAAATATGCAAGTAATAGGTATGACTAAAAATGAACTAGAGCAATTAAGTAATCAAAAAGCCAACAAGGACAACAATATCACAGTATATACCAAGTCTGATGATGGTCTTATAGTTAGGACAAAAGGGGGTATTGTTCAAAACTACCTTATAGTTGGGATGTAGAATCATTGGAGCTGTAGCTGAGAGTCATTGTAACCAATGTGCGCGATTTACAGTATATAAAATTTAGAGTAAAACAAATAACAAACATTTCGTGAAAGCAACTTTTTATTGTGAGATGTAGACTGATTTACTTATTCGCTGGAAGTTAACTATGGAAAAATTATTGTACTATGTCACCCTAATTGAAGGAGGCAAGTTGTATAACAAAATTAACAAAACAATGGTTATTAAACATATAGAGCATAACATCAGCGCTTGAATTTTGAGCATATTAAAAAGTTAGGCGAAATATAATTTTGAAACTGTTAAAATGAAAAGACATGTTGACAGAATTTTTGAAATTGAATAGAATAAGTACACTTTAAGGAAGATAAAATATAATGGACAAAAAACCACAATTTCGCCAAGATTTATTTGAAGGGACATCAACATATTATTCAAAATATGGGTTTCCTTATAACAAAAACATGATCGAAAAAATTACCAAAATAGTAAATATTGAGCAAAATGATCAATTATTAGATTTAGCATGTGGACCTGGACGATTGGCTATACCATTATCAAAGTATTTTAAAGAAGTTTATGCAATTGATTGGGAAAAAGAAATGATTAATGAAGGTAAAAAATATAAAAAGAATTGAAAATCGATAACATTAATTGGAACAATAGTAGAGCTGAAGAATACATTTTAAAACCTGAAACATTAAAATTGATTACTATAGGGGACGCTTTTCATAGAATGGATCAATTAATCATTTTACAGAATTCGTATAGGATGCTTAAAAATGATGGGTATTTAGCACTAATATACTCAGATACTGTTACAGCAGGAAATTATGAGTGGCAAGAAGAATTAAGAAAAATATTGACATTTTATAAAAGACCAAATAATGAAAATTATTATAACGCAAGTATAATTAAGCCATGAGACACATTGCTTAAAGAAACAGGTTTTATTGGCATTTTTTCTGATACTTATTCAGAAATGATTATACTGAGTATAGAAGAGATAATAGGGTATTTATATTCTATGTCGGTATATACAAAAAATGTTATTGGAGAGAAATATGTAATTTTTGAAAATTGCATAAAAGAAAAATTGATAAAAATAAAACCAGAAAATAGATTTGAGTTTAACTATAAATGTGGTTATTTTTTAGGTAAAAAAGGATGAAATTAATAAAGGCAAATTTTACTTCGCTACGCCGCCAGTTTGGGCGGCTCCGTACTCCTAAAAACCGCAGTCGGCTTCGCCTTTTTGCAAGAATGGTTATTTTCAAAGCCAAAAGCCATGAAGATGCAGAAACCATTTGTTACTGAAGGTTATGCCACATACAAGCTTATTACTTTACAAGTTGGCAATGAGAATAACAACTATTTCCTGTAACAAAAGATTACCCCCCTTCCAATTCTTCCCCTGTCGCTTTTATTTTGCTACTATAAAGTGTGAAGAACCCCGTAAAAATGGTTGGAGGAGACATATTCCATGCTGAAGATTTTTAAATATTTGGAACCCAAAGAATGGCTTATGACACTCATAAGCTTTGTCTTTATTGTGACGCAGGTTTGGCTGGATTTGAAATCTCCGGAATATATGCAGGAAATTACCATATTGGTGCAGATTCCCGGCAGCGCAATGCGCGATATTTGGCTGGCAGGCGGCAAAATGCTTCTTTGCACCCTTGGCAGTCTGGCTGCAGCCATCACCGTTGGCTTTTTAGCGGCACGAATTGCAGCGGCTTTTTCGATGCAACTGCGCAGCCGGCTTTTTAACAAAGTGGAAGCATTTTCCATGGAGGAGATCAACCGCTTTTCCACCGACAGTCTTATTACCCGCTCCACCAACGATATCACGCAGGTTCAGATGCTGGTGACAATGGGCTTGCAGCTCATAATTAAAGCGCCGATTACGGCAGTTTGGGCGATCACCAAGATTGCCGGGAAGGGTTTCGAGTGGACATTGACGACTGGTGTGGCAGTTGCAATTCTACTGACATTATCCGGTTTCCTTATGGTATTCGTAATACCGAAATTCAAAAAGATTCAACTTTTGATTGATAACGTCAATCGTGTGACCCGCGAAAACCTGACAGGGCTGCGGGTAGTAAGAGCGTACAACGCGGAAGACTATCAGGAGGAGAAATTTGAAAAGGTCAATTCAGAGCTAACCAATACCCACCTTTTTACCAGCCGGGCCATGGCAATTATGATGCCGGTTATGACAGTGATAATGAGCGGGCTTTCTTTAGCCATATACTGGATTGGCGCGTATCTTATCAGCGCGGCGCAAATTACTGACAAGCTGACAATATTTTCCAACATGGTTGTGTTTTCAAGCTATGCCATGCAAGTGATCATGTCTTTCATGACACTGGCAATGGTTTTTATAATGCTGCCCCGCGCCAGCGTTTCCGCAAAACGCATCAACGAGGTGTTGGAAACCGGCCAGAGCATCCTTGACGGAAGCAGGACAGAAGGTGTACACGGCGTACAAGGAGAAGTTACCTTTAATCATGTCAGTTTCAAATATCCCGGCGCGGAAGCTTATGTACTTGAGGATGTGAGCTTTACTGTAAAAAAGGGAGAAACCATTGCCTTTATCGGTTCGACCGGCAGCGGTAAATCGACACTACTTAACCTGATACCGCGTTTTTTCAACGCGACCGGCGGCGAAATATTAATTAACGGAACGAATATCCGTGAATACACGCAGGAAGCTTTACGAAACAAAATCGGTTATGTACCGCAAAAAGCAGTGTTATTCAGGGGGACAATAGCGTCTAACGTAGCGTATGGCGACAACGGCAAGGGCGGATTTTCGGAAGAGGAAGTCAGGCGCGCCATTTCCATCGCACAAGCAACAGAGTTTGTTGAGCGCATGGACGGATGTTATGAGGCCGATATTGCCCAGGGCGGGACTAACGTTTCAGGCGGACAGAAACAGCGTATATCGATTGCCCGCGCGGTCTGCCGCAAGCCGGAAATATACATTTTTGACGATTCTTTTTCGGCGCTGGATTATAAAACAGACAGGATATTGCGGAGCGTTTTAAAAAGGGAAACAGCAAATGTTACCAGTATCATCGTGGCGCAGCGCATAGGCACAATAATGGACGCGGACCAGATTATTGTACTGGATGAGGGCAGAATCGCAGGCCAGGGCAAACACAGGGATCTCCTGCGGACGTGCAGCATATACCGGCAAATCGCCGGAAGCCAGTTAAGCGAGGAGGAGCTCGTATCATGAGTGATCCAATGAGAAATAGACAGCCAGGCAGAGGCCCGATGAGAATGGGCACTGTAGCAGAAAAACCAAAAAACTTCAGGGAAACATGGGTTAAGCTGGCTGTCTATTGCAAAAATTATATTCCGGTGGTGATCGTTGCAATGATTTTAGCGGCACTAAGTACGGTTTTACAGATTATCGGCCCGGACAAACTGAAGGAAATTACCAATGAAATAATGAAGGGTATGCCAGCGATTACAAACGGCGTTCCTTTTTTGGGATCGATTGATTTAAACGCTGTGAAAAGTATCGCATTCTTGCTGATGATATTTTACGCTGTTTCCGCTGTCATCAATTTCATGCAGGGTTATATGATGGCGACAATCACACAGAAAATCAGTAAAAAAATGCGTACCGGAATATCAAAAAAAATAAACCGGCTGCCATTGAAATATTTTGATAAAACCAGCTTCGGCGATATACTCAGCCGCGTCACCAACGACGTGGATACAATTGGACAAACCATGCACCAGAGTATAGGAACCTTGGTCACTTCAACAACCATGTTTATAGGCGCCGCTATCATGATGTTTTATAACAACTGGATCATGGCGCTGACCGCAATCTGTTCCAGCATTTTGGGTTTCGCTTTCATAGGCTTGATAACGTCAAAGTCGCAGAAATACTTCGTACGGCAGCAAAAAAACCTCGGTGAGATTAATGGTCATGTTGAGGAGATTTACTCCGGACATAACGTGGTGAAAGCATATAACGGCGGTAAGGCAGCAAAGCTTACTTTTGAAAAGATGAATCTCAATTTGTTTGAGAGCGGCTGGAAAAGTCAATTCCTGTCCGGGTTGATGATGCCGCTCATGCATTTCATCGGCAACTTTGGCTATGTTGCAGTCTGTGTAGTCGGCGCGTCACTTGCGATGAAAGGAACCGTCAGTTTCGGCGTCATTGTAGCCTTCATGATTTACATACGCCTTTTTACCCAGCCGCTTTCCCAGCTTGCTCAGGCTTTTCAAAGTATGCAAAGAACAGCCGCCGCAAGTGAGCGGGTGTTTGAATTCTTTGAAGAGGAAGAAATGGACGACGAGAGCCAAAAGGCAAAACGTCTCGGCGGCATAAAAGGTAACATAGAATTTCGCAATGTTAAGTTCGGTTATCTTCCCGATAAGACCATTATCCATAATTTTTCGGCAAACATCAAAGCCGGACAAAAGATCGCCATTGTCGGACCTACTGGCGCGGGAAAAACAACCATAGTAAATCTTTTGATGCGTTTTTATGAACTGAACGGCGGTGAAATTCTGCTGGACGGCATTCCAAGCAGCCAGGTACCTAGGGAGAATGTGCATGAACAGTTTTGTATGGTGCTGCAGGACACCTGGCTGTTTGACGGAACGATTAGGGAAAACATTGTTTATTGCAAGCGGGACGTAACGGATGAACAGGTGAAAACCGCATGCCAGGCTGTGGGCCTGCATCATTTCATCAGAGCTTTGCCGCAGGGCTATGATACGCCGCTTAACGACAAAGCCAATCTTTCACAGGGGCAGAAACAGCTTGTCACTATTGCCCGCGCCATGATTCAAAACGCGCCTGTGCTGATTCTGGATGAAGCGACAAGCTCAGTGGATACCCGCACCGAACATCTTATTCAGGAGGCAATGGACAAGCTGACAGTCAGCCGCACATCCTTTGTTATCGCGCACCGCCTTTCCACCATCAAAAACGCAGGTTTAATTTTGGTAATGAAAGACGGCGACATTATCGAAAGCGGCAATCACAAGGAACTGCTTAAAAAAGGCGGTTTTTACGCTGAACTTTACAACAGCCAATTTGAACCGGCAGCCTGATACAATATAATATGCCGCCTGCGTTTACAATTTGATTGATACTTCACTTAAGCACAACTTCGGTTCTGCCGAAACCGCCGACTTCGGGCCGCGAAAAGAAATAGTCCGCTACACGGCGGTCTTTTTTAAGAAAGTCGTGAACCCCTTTACTGAGTATGCCGTCTCCCATGCCGTGGACTACCGCGAATTCACTGAGCCCACCGAGTACGGCGGCGTCAATCTGTCGTTCAAGAACTTCCATCGCTTCCTTAAGCCGCATACCAAGGAGATTCAGTTCCAAACTTACAGCTGGGGAAGGCGCAAGTTCCGCAGCCCAGAAAGCGCCGCGGCCCGGTTTTACTTCGGGGGCTACAGGGAAAAGGGCATTTTCCGGGAAGCTCATTTTAAGCGAGCCGACTTCTACAATCCACGACGCAGGACTGCTTCCGGATTTTTTTTTGTCCAGGCGAAGGATGCGTCCCCTGCGGTGGAATTCTCCGGCGAGGACT
>Ga0209755_10004013_pt1 | contig 17812 bp, 14 predicted proteins | sample TergutCo191P1_FD_187301 | JGI IMG/M metagenome (GOLD analysis project Ga0209755, IMG submission 187301) | Cornitermes sp. P1 segment gut microbial communities from Petit-Saut dam, French Guiana - Co191P1 (SPAdes) (version 2) | ecosystem: Host-associated > Arthropoda: Insects > Digestive system...
TTCCGATTTGGGAATTTAACCACTTTTGGTAATCGGTAAGTTTTTCGCCTTTTGGCTTCTTATAGGGTGTTAGAGAGTTGGCATGGTAGAACTTTAATCTTTGAAAGCCCTTATCGCCAATAGACAAAATATCTTTGGCAAAATGGGTCTTACTCCTTTTGAAAATCTCCATGTCATGAATACTGCCCTTTTCTTCATGGACAGATATAATCTCGCCACTTTTCCCATTTATTACAAGTTGGTCTTTTATGGTGTGCCGTTTTTTTTGCCGGAATATGAATCTTTTTGCTTGTACTTGGGTCGTTCTGTTTCGCATTCGGTTACATCAATTATTGCAATAGAAACACTACTGTTTTCCTTGATTAACTCACGTTTAGACGGCAGGGAGAATGTTCCGTCTTTTATTAAAGTTTGCTCTACCCACTCTACGGCTTCGCTAATTCGCTGTTTGTGAACACCGTAGTCAAAACCAAGGTTTTCCATAGTTCTGTAATCATGGTAGTACCCCAACGTTATCACTAGCATATCAAGGACACTCAACTTCCGCTCTCTGCCGCCTTTTTTACGCATTTCCTTGTATGCGTTGTTCAATATCCCAAGCATTTCGTCGAATGTTGGCTTTCTTATCCCAAATATTACTTGATATTTTTCTTCTGTTAAGTTTAATATTCTTTTTTCGTTGTCTATGTTTCACTTTATATCTCATTTTTTTCTTCCTGCACAGGTTTTAGGACAGGTCTATTATACCAAGACGCGAATCAAGGATTGAAATAAAAAAATAAAGACAAAGGGCGAAAAAAGCAATAAATTGGTTCTATGTGAAAAGACATCCAACTAGTATTATGTAATAAGTTCAAAAATGACTTATCAATACAATTTATTAAAAAAAATTTCAAAAATCCTTAAAAACACTCCCCTGTGTGCGGTTACAAAATAATTCGTATGCGTTATTATTGTCGTGTGGTTCATTCTAAAAAGCTCTGCCTTTCCAGTTAGTTGATGTTTGCCGTGCAGTAATGGCAAGGCATTTGGCATTAGATGTGTGAAATAAACCGTGTAAGCAAAGCAGTCCAATCAGGCAAGATGAGAGGGAAATGGAAATGAGCTTTTTCAGAAACATGAAACTGGGTGTAAAGCTGTACACCGTATTTATTCTAATGGTGGCAGTATCTGGTGGTCTTCTTGTTTTCAACGGCAACACCAACCGCGGTGTTACCTACGACTTGTTCCTTATGCTGGAGCATCCGGTTGAGCGGTATAATATTTTAAACACCATGCACGGTGACATCGTGGATTCTCGCCGTATCGTGGCAAACATGGCGTTTCATATAGGCGACCAAAACACGCTCCAAAATTTGCGTAACGAGGCGATACAAGGCCACAGTAATTTGATGGTAGGCATACGAGCCTATCAGGATAACATGTTGGCGGACGAGATGATTTCCACGCATCGGCGTAACGAGCTTTTGCAAGAAGCCGATGCTTTAAGCCTTCTTATGAACAGATACAGAAATGAGATTGTAGAAGGTATGTTTAATGCCTCAAGCGGAGGCACGATTGGCGACCCCATAAGCCGCGATAATGTCCAGAATTATTTAAACTTGGGCGCGTCACTCTACGGCCAAATCTCCGAAATGTTTGAGACGCTGCGCGAAGGCACAATCGTAACCCGCGATAATCGCACGCAAGAACTGGTTGCACGTAGCGGCGAGGCTCGCATTACGTCTTTTTTGGCAGGCCTGATATTTGCGACTGCATTTCTTATATCAGCATCCTTCCTTGTGCGCGCTATCACGACCCCGCTTAAACAAGTGGTTGCGGCATTGGGCGATGTTGCAAAAGGCAGGATGGATGTTAATATCCGCCGCGACAATATTTCCAAGGATGAAACAGGCGAGCTTACTCTCTATGTCGTTGAGCTGATAGATGTTATACGCGACATGGTTTATGACCTTTCTAACATACAACAAGAGTACAACACCAAGGGCATTATGACACACAGAGTAGACGCAACCAAATACGAAAACGACTTCCGTGGCATGGTGGAATCCATCAATGCAATCTTGGATGATGAAGTTGCAAACATCAAAAATATAAGTAGCATACTAAAAAGTATCGGTGACGGTAACTTTGATGTAAAAGTTGAAGACATGCAGGGCGACTTTATGATGCAAACCCACGCCTTACGCGGCGTACTTTCCAAACTCGACGCTGTAAGCGCAGAAGTACTAAACATCGTAGACCACACCGCTAACAAAGGCGACCTAAGTTGCAACATTGATACGTCCCAATTTGACGGAAGCTGGAAAGAAATAATGAACGGCCTCGCAGACATCTGTGAAGCCGTGGATAAACCTATCCAAGCGTGGAAGATTTGCTTGAACGAAATGAAAGCAGGCAATTTTGATATAAACGACATTGACAGAAAGGTCAGCGCGCATGGCTTTGATGCCGACCCCGATAATTATGCAGGGGTATTCAAAGACATTTCAATGAACCTAGACCACACCATTTCCGATATATCTTCTTATATAAACGAGATAGAAGATGTACTGGCAAAAACGGCGAATGGTGACTTGCGTAATAATATCAACCGTGAGTATGTTGGCTCATTCGACAACATCAAGCGTTCTGTAAACAATATCAACGTCACTTTGAACAAAACTATGTCGGGTATTTCGATGGCATCTGAACAAGTGTTGTCGGGTGCAAAACAAATTTCCACCAGCGCACAAGAATTGGCAAACGGCGCACAGGAGCAAGCCAGTTCAGTAGAGGAACTCAACGCCACTATTGATGTGCTTAATCAACAAACGAAGCAAAACGCCGACAACGCATCGGAAGCAAGCAAACTTTCTAAGCTGTCTACAACTAATGCCCAAGAGGGCAACGCTTCTATGCGGGATATGTTGACGGCAATGACGCAAATTAAAGAATCATCGGGCGAAATAGCAAAGATTATCAAGGCCATTCAAGACATTGCTTTCCAAACAAACTTGCTTGCGCTTAACGCCTCTGTTGAAGCTGCGCGAGCGGGCGAACACGGCAGAGGGTTCAGCGTGGTTGCAGAAGAAGTGCGCAATCTTGCCGGGCGCAGTCAAGAATCTGTCAACGAAACCACAGGGCTTATCGAAACTTCAAATAACCGTGTGGAAAGCGGGTCAAGCATTGCAGAAGCAACATCGAAGTCCTTAGACACCGTTGTTAGAAATGCCGCCGAAGTGTCGGAACTTATAAACAATATTTCGGTATCATCAAGAGAGCAAGCGGAAGCGATTTCGCAAGTCAGCACAGGACTTTCGCAAATATCACAAGTGGTACAAAGCAACTCGGCTGTTTCGGAAGAAACGGCGGCGGCATCAGAGGAATTAAATTCCCAAGCTGAAATGCTCCAACAGTTAGTGGCGTATTTCAAACTGTAGGGGCTTATCTGAGGCGTAGTCCCCTTACGCATTCAAGTCAGATATGCTGTTAAACCATTTCATCCCCCTCCCACCTCCCAAAAAATGGGAAGGGCGAACATTCACCGTAGCAAGTGGCTTTTGCGCTTGTTGCGATTAAATCATAAAAATATGCCCTTTCGCATAAAACGAAGGGGCATATTTTTATGATTTCCAAAACTCAATATTGTGCAACATAGTACAGAGGTTAGAGCGGAAGCGGTGCGGTCCGTTTCAGAGAGAACTCCTTCCGGAGATGGCAAAACCCGTTCATAGCATAAAAACGTTTGTTCGATTGTTGCAAATAAACAATATCACGAAACGTGTAATGTGTCAACATGTTCTTCTAATCGAAATCTGAGACTTTTTCTTGTGAATATTTCACAGTATGGTACAATGGTGGTTGGAAACGGACTACCATTGCCACACGGCATGGCGGGGCTTGGGGAAGAGCCCCATTAAAACGAAAGGAAGAGGACAATAATGACGCAAACGAACATCGACACATCTTTGTTTGCAAAACTGGACGAGTACATCGACGGATTGCATTCAAAGCAGGGCGCGCTGATTCCTGTGCTTCATGAGGCACAGCGGATTTTTGAATTCTTGCCCATCGAGGTGCAAAATTACATTGCCCAAAAGCTGGACATTCCCGCAAGCAAGATTTACGGGGTGGTAACGTTTTACTCCTTCTTTACGATGACAAAGAAGGGGAAATACAAGGTATCCGTGTGTATGGGGACACCCTGCTTTGTTCGCGGCGCGGACAAGGTTTTGGCAAAATTCGAGAAGGATTTGGGCGTAAAAGCGGGCACTACATCAGAGGACGGAATGTACTCGGTAGACGCATTGCGCTGTGTAGGGGCCTGCGGGCTGGCACCGGTTGTGATTGTAAACGGCAAGGTTTATGGCCGAATCGAAACAGACAAGGACGTTGAAGGGGTAATTTCAGATTTCACAGCAGGGGAAGGAGCATCGACATGAGAATAGAATCTCCAAAGGATTTGGCTGCCCTGAGAGAAAAATACAGAGGCGACGTAATCATGCGCCTTGTGTCGGATGATTTTGAAACGCGCACAGAAATCAAAGTAGCCTTGGGCGACTGCGGTTTAAAAGCCGGGGCGCGGGAAATTTTAAAAATTCTTTTTGACGAAGTAAACGCCGCCCGGTTGGAAAATGTATCCGTTATCGGTGTGGACTGCTTGGGCGATTGCGGCGACGAGCCCCGAGTTCAGGTTGTAGAGCCGGGCAAAGCGCCCGTTGATTTCAAAAAAGTTGACTCAACTATGGCAAAGGACATCGTGGCAAAACATATCTCAAGCCGCAAGCCTCTCGACAAGGCAAAGGACATGAATCCTACGCGGCTTCAGCTGCTTATTTGCGGCGGCACGGGCTGTATTTCGTCGGGATGCTTGGATGTGGAAACCGCTCTTGAGGAAAGCCTTAAAAAACACGGAATCCGAGAAGAGGCCACGATTTTAAAGGTCGGATGCTTCGGATTTTGCGAGCAAGGGCCCATTGTTAAGGTTTATCCGGACAATACATTTTATGTGCGCGTTGAGGGCAAGGACATGGACGAAATCGTGGAAAGCCATTTGCTAAAGGGCAAACCCGTGGAGCGTTTCCTGTTCAAGGACCCGGAAACCGCCGAGCGGTACACGGCACACAGGGACATGCCCTTCTATGAAAGTCAGGTGCGTGTGGCCTTGATGCACTGCGGTGTCGTAGACCCGGAAAGAATTGAGGACTACTTTGGCGTGGACGGCTACAAGTCACTGGCCGTGGCTTTGACCGAGCAAAAGCCTATAGAAGTCATTGACATTATAAAAGACTCCGGCCTGCGCGGGCGCGGCGGCGCGGGCTTCCCCACCGGCGTAAAGTGGGAGGCCGCCTACAATGTAAAAAGCGATAAAAAATATGTAGTCTGCAACGCCGACGAGGGCGACCCGGGCGCATTTATGGACAGGTCCATTCTTGAGGGCGACCCCCACGCGGTTATCGAGGCTATGGCCGTTTGCGCATATGCCATCGGCGCGGACGAGGGCATCGTTTACGTGCGTGCGGAATATCCGTTGGCCGTTAATCGTTTCCGCATCGCCTGCGAGCAAGCCCGGCAATACGGCTTGCTGGGCAAAAATATCTTCGGCACGGGCTTTAATTTTGAAATCACAATTGACCTTGGCGCGGGCGCGTTTGTTTGCGGTGAGGAAACGGCGTTGCTCAACTCTGTGGAGGGTAAGCGCGGCGAGCCCCGCGTAAAACCACCCTTCCCGGCGGCAGTGGGCCTGTGGGGCAAGCCTACAATTATTAATAATGTAGAAACTCTGGTTAATATCCCGCAAATCTTGCAAAAAGGCGCGGCTTGGTTCAAAACCTACGGCACCGAGGGTAATTCCGGTACAAAGGTTTTCGCGCTGGCCGGAAAAATCAACAACGTAGGCCTTGTGGAAGTTCCTATGGGAATCACTCTGCGCGACGTGGTTTACAAAATCGGCGGCGGCATCCGCGAGGGCCGGAAATTTAAAGCGGTACAAACCGGCGGCCCCTCCGGCGGCTGCATGTTCGAAAAGAATCTTGACGCACAAGTTACCTTTGAGAATTTGCAAAAGGCAGGCTCCATGATGGGCTCTGGCGGAATGATTGTTATGGACGAAACCGACTGCATGGTTGATATCGCAAAATTCTATATGGATTTCACCGTGGAGGAATCCTGCGGAAAATGTACACCCTGCCGTATCGGAAACACCCGTCTGTATGAAATTTTGGAACGTATTACAAAGGGCTTGGGCAAGGAAAGCGACCTTGATGAGCTTAAAAATCTGGGTGAGACAATCAAAACCACGTCTCTATGCGGATTGGGAAGCACCGCACCCAATCCTGTGCTTTCCACCTTGGAGCATTTCTTCCATGAATACGAGGCCCATGTCAGGGACAGAAAATGCCCCGCCGGAAAATGTAAGGACTTGGTGGAGTATATAATCCTCCCCGAGAAATGCATAGGCTGCGGCCTTTGCGCAAAGGTATGCCCGGTAAACTGTATTCACGCAACGGGCGAAACCCTAAAAACCGGCAAGAAGATTCACGTAATCGACCAAAACGAATGTGTAAAGTGCGGTGCTTGTTTGCCAAAATGCCCGCCTAAAATATCAGCGATTATCACAGAGTAGGAGGAGGCAATCAATGGCAAATATAACATTAAATAATGTAGAGATTTCCGTAAAAGATGGCATGACCATATTGGAAGTAGCAAAGGAAAACGGCGTAAACATTCCCACTCTGTGTCATTTGGACATGAGCAGTATAAAAATGGTCAACCAAGTGGGCACCTGCCGCATTTGCATGGTGGAAATCGAAGGCCGCCACAACCTGATGCCCGCATGTACAACCAAGGTATGGGACGGCATGAAAATCCGCACGAATACGAACAGGGCCATCAAAGCGCGCCGCACTGTGGCCGAGCTGTTCCTGTCCAACCACCCGAAGGACTGCCTCACCTGCGAGCGCAACCGCCACTGTGAGCTGCAAGACCTTGCCGCGGATTTGAATATCCGCGAAGACCGCTATGCCGGAAAAATGTCCAAGCACACCAAGGACACGTCCAGCAATTCTTTGATTCGCGACCCGGAAAAATGCGTAATGTGCCGCCGCTGTGAAACCATGTGCAACGACGTGCAAACCGTAGGCGTATACTCCGGCGTGTTCCGCTCCCTTGAGGCCGTGGTAAGCACCGCTTTCGATTATCCGATGATGGACACCTCCTGCACATTCTGCGGCCAATGCGTGAGTGTGTGCCCCACCGGGGCACTGACTCAAAAAAGCGACATCGGCGAGGTCTGGACGGAGTTAAACAATCCCGAAAAAGTTGTCGTCGTGCAAACCGCACCGGCCATCCGTGTGGCCCTTGGCGAGGAATTCGGAATGCCTGTGGGAACCCGCGTCACCGGAAAAATGGTGGCCGGCCTGCGTCGTCTCGGCTTTGACAGGGTGTATGACACCGACTTCGCCGCCGACGTCACCGTAATGGAAGAAGCTCACGAGCTGATTGACCGCATAAATAACGGCGGCACCCTTCCAATGCTGACAAGTTGCTGCCCTGCGTGGGTGAAATTTATTGAACATCAATTCCCGGAACTATTAGATGTGCCGTCAAGCTGCCGTTCACCCCATCAGATGTTCGGCGCGCTGGCGAAAACTTACCTCGCGCAAAAGCTCGGCGTTGACCCCGACAAAATGGTGGTAGTGTCAATCATGCCCTGCCTAGCCAAAAAATACGAAGCCGCCCGGGAAGAGCTTGTAAACGACGGTTTTGCCGATGTTGACTATGTACTCACCACCCGTGAGTTGGCCTCTATGTTCCGCGAAGCAGGAGTGAAATTCCAAAGCCTCCCCGACGAAGATTTTGATAAATTTATGGGCGAGTCCAGCGGCGCAGGCGTTATTTTCGGTACAACCGGCGGCGTGATTGAAGCCACGGCACGAACCGCCGTCACATGGCTTACCGGTTCCGTCCCCGCCAATGTTGACTTCACCCAGCTGCGCGGCAACGACGGCATCCGCGAGGCCACAATCAAGGCCGGCGACAAGGAACTCAAAATCGGCATAGCTCACGGCCTTGGCAACGCCCGTATCCTCTTGGAAAACATCCGCGACGGCAAATCCAAGTATCATGCCATTGAAATTATGGCCTGCCCCGGCGGTTGCGTTGGCGGCGGCGGCCAGCCCTTCTACGGCAACGACCATTCCGTCGTAGAGACCCGCGGCAAAGCCCTGCACGCCGAAGGCGCGGACAAGCCCGTTCGCCTCGCTCACGAAAACACCGAGCTTAAAGCCCTTTACGATGAATTTTTGGGCAAGCCCGGCAGCGACAAGGCCCATAAGTTACTCCACACGAAATATACAAAGAGAACGAAGTTATAAAAGAGAAAGGCGAGGGTTTGCTCAGATGATAATCTGAAAGCAAACTCCCGCCTTTTTCTTTGTCGCCCCAACCGTGAGCAAATGCAGCAATCCAGGATGCATGGGCGAGCAGTTCGCAAAGCGAACGACCAGCCACTGGGGTTTTCGCACCCGGAGCACTCCCGGTCTGCAACTTCTATAGACGTTTCAGTTGAAAATGGGCTCAGTCATCGCGCAAAAACGCCGCCAACGCAGTCGCGGCATCGACTTCACCGTTTTCAACTGAAAACGCTATATAAAACTTTAAGCTGATTAACAAGTGTATGCCATATCCCGGATTGCCCGCTTCTAAGCGTGATAAAATCGGCCCGTTGTTTTAGCCGGTCTACTGCGTTTCCCATGGCAATCTTAATGCCGGCGACCTTAAACATGGAAATATCGTTCTCACTGTCCCCAAAAACCACCGTGCGGTTCAGGTCAAAACCAAGAAAATCAGACAAGTATTCTAACGCCGCGCCCTTGGAAGCGTCCCTAACGGTAAAATCAATTAGTTCCTCAGACGAAGGGTCGATATTTAAGCTGTTTTGCCTCAGGAGCCAGTCAAATTGTGACAGGTCTTGTTTTCCCGGCTCATTAACAACGGAGAACTTAAAAATGCCGTCCGGTGATAAGGATTTAAAATCCACTACCTTAAACGGCACTTTAAAGCCGGGATTAGACTGACGGGCGTTATATCGCTGAAAGAATTTGATGCGTGGGTTCTCAAAAGTGATATACATCTGGTCTTTTTTATGAGCAATCATTGGAAGACCATGCTTTAATCCATAGGCAATGATTTCATTTAGTTCTTTATGCGGCAGATTCCAAATCTTCACAGCTTCTTCGTCGGCATAATCATAAATCATTCCGCCTCCGGAAGTGCAGGTAAGACCAAACAGCCCTAAAGCGTCAATATACTCCCGTATATAAGTATAATGTCTTGCGGTGGCAAGTATAATTTTTACACCCTGTTTATGCAGGGCTTTAAGCGCGTCCTTGTCCTTGTCGGACATGCTGTGGGTATTGTCCACCAATGTGCCATCCAAATCACAGACCACACAGTCGATTTCACGCATCAATTCCACCCTTATTCTGTCAGTGCGTTAATAAATTCCGAAAGCTGTGCCGCCGCCTGTTCCTCGTCAGAGCCTTCCACGATAAGCTCAATTGCAGTGCCCTGTTTAAACCCGCCGGACATAATGCTTATGACGCTTTTTGAATCGATTTCTGTTGTACCGTCAGTTATTCTAACAGTGCTTTCAAATTTTTGCGCAAGCTGTGCAAGCTGCGAAGCGGGCCGGGCATGAAGCCCTGTTTTATTTTTTACCGTCAAAGAGTTCTTAACCATAAGTCACACATTTCCTTTAATATATATTTTAAGAGCAATAAGCGGCCATCGCATTTATTACTTATACGACGGCCGCTTTTTTAAAGTGAGTCTAAAATGCCAGGAAGCGCGCAGGATTCTCTACAAAAATTTTGTTAATAAGAGTATCCGAAATGCCATATTCCGGCATTTGCTTGGCAAGTGTTTTTGGAATAAATTCCATTCCCGGTGAGCCGCCATACGCCTTTAAATAGGAGGCGCGGCCCCAGTCACCGCCAATCATAATCCTGTCACCATACCCTTTATCGGCCAGCTTTTTAATCAACTCCATGGTGTCGATTACAGGATGGTACTTTATCCGCGCAATACAGTCATATTGCAAGTATACGCCCTCTTTAAGAACACGCTCATGGTATACGTGGTCGGGGTCCCGGTCCATATGTCCGATACAGATTTTTTCGGGCTCTACACCCTCAGATTTAAGAATCTGAGCCTGCTCAAGCCCCATCGTGCCCATCTGGGTATGAGTGCTTATGGGGCAGCCCGTCTTTTTGGAAGCGCGTGCGTTGACACGGATTAATTTTTCCTCAAGAGCCGTAATCTTGTAATAGCTGGAGCCGCATTTAATGACTCCCGCCTTAGCCTCCGAGCGGTCTATGAACGGGCCGAAAAAGTCGCCCTTTTCAACACCCTCAAGCACCTCTGAGGAAACCAGCTCTAAAATCTGGTCTGGGTCATAACGGTGAACAAAGTGGGTCTTGTCATAAAATGACCCCTTGTGGAATCCTGTTGCGGCGATGACATGTACCTTAAGTCCTTTTGAAATCGCCCGCAGCTGTTCAATTCCGCGGCCTATGCCCATGCACTGCATATCCACCATCGCACCGCCGCCGGCCTGGACAAAGGATTCCAGCTCCTTGCGGGATTTTGCAATATCGTCGATGGCAAAATCATGGTCTTCCAGGCACTCCAGGCCTCCCTCTTTCCAAAGATGGTTATGAAAATCCACAAAACCTAACTCTGAGGCAGAAACTTCTCCCCATACCGTATTTACTGTTGCCATTTAATACAACCTCCTTTTGAAATTTTATATCTTAAGCACCACCAGTGATAAACCTGAGCACGCGGAAGATTGGGCTCCACAGTGCGCCCCAGTCGGTGTGGCCTTGGATACCTACGCTGGTTCCTACCCAAGATGCGAAGTAAGCGGAAACGAGTGGCAGAATAAGTCCCAGTATAAAACATCCGAATACTGTGCCCTTCCAGCCGCCCTTTGCGTTACAGAAAACTCCCATGGTCGAGCCGCCGAAGAACATTGGGATAATGCTTGGGAAGGCAACAACCGGGGAATTAAAGGCAATAAGCAATCCGGTACCGATGAACATACCTACGCTGGTAGAAAGGAATCCAACAAGTGTGGCTGTCGGCGCGTAGGACCAAAACGCCGGAGTGTCGATAGCGGCAGTGGCACCGGGAACTATTTTGTCTGCAATACCTTTGAACGCAGGCATAAGCTCCGCAAGGAACATCCTAACACCCATGAGCAAAATGGTCATACCAACCGCTACCTGCAAGCCTTGCATAAAGCCAAAGAGCAGGAAGTTTTGAGCACCAGACAAGGCACCCATATAAGTTGGGCCTACAATTACAGCGATAGCGAAGAACATAAGCCCCATGATTATCGAATAACCGATAACAGCGTCGCTGAATACGCTTAGGAAGCCGGGGAGTTTTAATTCTTCACAACTGGGGTTCTTTTTCGGGTCTGGCTTAAACAACCTGGCCAGTAAAGTTGCAAGGAAGGTGCCAAACAGCAGGTTGTGCCCTACTGTAATGGGCGCGTCTCCTACAACCGTTCTGGAAATAGGTCTGAACATCCAAGTTGCCAGCCACCAGTACACCAGCAGAAAACCTACGGTGACGATAAGCAACGGCGCGCCGGTAGTTCCGGTTGAGAACCAAACCAAGAACAGCATGGTTACGGTATCCGCATAGGCCTTGTGTCCTGTAAGATAAATGGTTTTAATGGGAGTAATCCTGGCAAGCACTACGCACAGCAACAAACCAAGTGTCATTGCGACGCCGATTAGGCCCATTACTTCGCTGGGAAGTATGCCGCCCTCAATTTCACCGACCATTGTCCACGGGTCGATTATAACGCCGGTAACTCCGAATCTGTCAAAAATCGACTGCATCAACGGCCTTGAAGCACCTACCAATGTGGACGAGCCTACGGCAAGTATAAGCATACCTACCATCGCTTTAATGGTTGCCACCAAGGTATCGCGCACGCTGTTTTTAAGGGCAACATTACCGATTAAAATTACAAAACCCATTACAATTGCCGGTTGCCGTAGAATTTGATTAATGATTACATCCAAAGCAGGATTCACGAGTACTGCTCCTCTCTTACATAAATGTCTATACTTATAGACTTAAGAATGGTTTAACAGCGTCTTGCAGGCTTTGCTTGTTGTAAAAATCCTTGATTCCCACAACAGGTGCTCCGGGATTCTGAGATTCAAGATTAGATAAAAGCACCGTACTGCATAAATATGCGGAAGGGTTTTTGTTTTTGCAGCTGCCCATATCCGACACTTCCACTTTAAAATCATTGCAACCCAGCTCTTTAAGAGCCGCTTCTACATTTAAGCGAAGCATAAGACTGCTGCCCGCTCCAAAGGTACATACCACAACAAAATACGGGGAACTCATAAGTTCGCCACCTCCTAATATCCTTAACTAAGCATTTGGTGTAAATCGTCATACATAGGCTTAAACTCAGTTGCTTTCATGATACGCTCAACCATTTCGTCGTTGCTTAATACCTTTGATAAATCGCGAAGCAGGTCTATATGTCCGTCATTATCCCGGGTGCCAAACATAAACAACAGCGTAACCGGGTCATTATCCGGATGGCCGAAGCATACCGGAGGGTCAAGGGTAACAGTCGAAAGACATACCCTTTTAACATTCTCGCCGGGTCGCGCATGGGAAATTGCCACTCCCGGGCGTACCACAAAGTACGCACCCACCTCCTCTGCCACCTGCACGCATTCATCAATATACTCCGCACTGATTGACTGCTCCTTAAGCAGTAATTGCCCGGCAAGACGTATGGCTTCCCGCCAGTCAGATACTTTTTGCGCAAATGCGGTTGTTTCAGGCGTTAGCATATGAAGTAATTTATTGGTTGTATGTATATCACCCATATACAAACACCTCCTTCCGATATAAGTTTACTTTTTGTCACCCCCTAAAAAAGCGGATGCGTAAAACCCTCTTGCGCCGTCCACCTCCTCCTGCGTCAATGCGATGGGGCTGCCCATTAGCGTGGCGATAAAACTGACTTGCGCGCCTGTTTCTACCGTGTCCGCAACGTGCAAGGCTTCCTCCGGGGTGGCCCCGCAGGCGACGATTCCATGATTGGCCATCAGAGCCGCGTTTATTTTCCCCGCCATTGCGCGCACAATATTTTCTCCAAGCTTTTCTGTTCCCGGCAACGCAAAATCCGCTATGGGAATCGGATACCCTACCGTGTTTGCAATCGCCTGCATATGAACAGGAATTTCCCTGCGGCAAACCGCGAATGCAGTGGCATACGGTGAATGCAGATGAATAATGCACTTAATATCCGAACGAGCTTTATAAATAGCGCGGTGGAAAATAAAATCCACAGACGGTTTGCCCTCTGAAAACCTGTTTCCTTCTAAATCAACCTTAACCAGCATACTAGGGGTTAGCTCGCTAAACGGCTTTCCTGACGGCGTTAAATAAACAAACCCGCTTTCATCATCCCTAACCGAGCAGCTTCCTTTGGCCGGGCCTACGGTGGACAATCCCAAGCGTTCTAAAGTTTGGGCTGTCTGAATCAAACGCTCCGTTAAATTACCCATAACATCATCATCCTTTTTAAATTGGTTTATGTAAGGATTTCGTAAAGAATCTGTCTTACCTGACATGTAGTTTCGGCACTGCGTATTTTTTCCGCCGCCCCCGACATTATCACCTGCCCAAGCTCCATCATCGCATGGACATGGCTCTTGTTGTCCGGGCTTGCAAAGGCAAAAAGCAAATCAACAGGGTCATTGGTTGGATGGCCGGATTCAACGGCACTTTGCAGACGAACCATACTGATTCCAAGCCTGTTTACACATTCGGCCGTGTTGGCGTGGGGCAGTGCAATCCCCTTGTTAAATACCATGTAGGGGCCCTGCTGATTTGCTGTTTCAATCATCGCGTGGATATACTCCTCGCTTATTACGTCCTGATTTAATAAAATCTCGCCGGCCCGGTATATCGCGTGACGAAAGTCTGATGCGTTAAACTCTAAATCTATCATATCTTCCGTCAGTAAGCTCATTAATCCAATCTCATTATTCTGCGCCGCAGGGGCTTTGGATTGTTCCGAGCCTACCAGACGGAGCTTGGTCAGCTGACTTAGAATACGTTGTACATCTTGTTCCGATAAAAACGGTGAAACAAGTACACTGGGCACCTCAGCCTCTACTAATTGAACAGCGGTGATAATAAGGTCCACTTGATAATCCCGTAGCGTCTGCGGCAGGTCACGCAGTGTAATAACAGCCACGATTCGCAAGTCAAGCAATTTCTGCAGCTTAGTTACAAGCATATTGGTGTCACCGAAACCAAGCCCGCACACCACAACTACGTTTGGCAAACGGTGCGGATGGCCAAGTGCCTCGGCCGCTGTTATAAAATGCATCGCAATAAAACCAACCTCATGGACACTCATTTTAGTGCTCATGAACATCTCCAGCGGTGCGATATTCTGTTGTACCGCTCTAAAAATTATCGGATGATTTTGCTCTATTATACTCAGATGCGGGTTATACATTTTCAGGTCATGATGAACCCGGTGCATCGCCGGAATTACTGCCTTATATAAATACTCAAACAGATGTGTTGCATCCCTAAAATCAATCCCGGCGTCCCGGCTGACTCCCGCAATCAGATTGCTTACAAGCAGTTCACGGTCTACTGCCAGCCTGGAATCCGCAGGGATATCGTCAGAGTAATGGCTATCCGCCCCCTGAAGATACAATAATAGAAACCTGGTATCCTCATCGGACAACCGTATATCAAATGCGTCTTGCATTTCATCCTTCAAGAGGCTTACCACTTGATACTGCCGGGATGCAGTCATAATATCATTTGTGTCTGCCACAACTTTGGCTTTGTCTTCCATTCGCTTCCGGCAGACAGTTATGGCAATACCTATTACCAAGTCGGTATTGGAGACATCCGAAAAGGTTGCGGACAGTGCTTGCTGCATCTTTGTTGAAAAAAGCTGCGCTTTAGAAATATCCGCGTTGGCAAACAGATAGTGATACAGAATTTGAGGGAATAAGTAATTTATATTCTCTGATAAATTATCAAGAGGAAGTGCGATATATTTCTCAAGGGGCAATGCTTCCTTTAAAAGAGAGATATATGCTTTTCGTATTTGCTGTTCATCTCCGGAAGCCTTAAGGCCGTTTTTAGGTGCTGATTGAAGATATAAATGGTTGGCAAGAAGCCAAACGCGCACATCAGGCAAATCATTAATAACCGTGTTGCGGCTTACACCAAGCATCTCAGCAAGCTCATTGATTGTTACATAACCCGGAAAAGTGAGCAGCCTGGCTAATATAATATAGATTCTTTGGCTTGCCGGAAGGTTATAGCTTAAAGAATAATCCTCCAACTCACTCAGAAGTGCTTGTATGTTAGGTTGGTGCGATGACTGTTTGTTAAAAAGTAATGTTCCGTTTTTGTCAAGAATTAATGAAGGGAGGCTATGACAGACCAAAAAATCACTGATACTTTTAACGTCATATCTGGCCATCCTCAAGCTGATTCCATACCGGTTTGCCAGCTTTTGCAGCGTTAAACTGTCATCCATGCCTAGAATCGCAGCAAGAATCTCATTTCTTCTCCAATTCATACGCACGAAAATCACCACCCGATTGTATTTTCAAATATAGGGCATTCAATATTCAGTGGCAAGACCAAATATTTTCACAAAAGTGAAAAATAATGTGCTATTTACAATATGTTATTTGTCTAAATCTTGGAGTATTTTATCAAGTTGGGCTTTCACGTTATTTATCAACCCGCCGGAAAGGATTAAATCCGTGACGGGCGTTACTTCTTCGCGGTTTAGATTGCGTATGATGTATTTCACATGTCCAACTTGGGCGGCTGACGACACACTAAGTTCCGATACCCCCATCGCCACCCATAAAGGGACAAGGCGCGCATCAGATGCCACCTCACCGCAGATACCCCAGGGTATACTGTGCTTTGCCGCGTTTCGCGCTGTAATTTGGATTGCCCGAAGCACCGATATATTGCAGTTATCATAAAGGTGCTGCACCTTATCGTTCATGCGGTCGGATGCGGTTGTATACTGGATAAGGTCATTGGAACCTACGCTGAAAAAATCACATTCAGCTGCCAGGATATCACTAAGCAAAACCGCCGCGGGCGTTTCAACCATAATTCCTACCGGGATATCCTCACGGTAAGGTATCCCTTCGTTTTTAAGCGATAACTTGGCATTTTCAACACATTCCTTTGCGGCTCTGAGTTCTTCGAGATTAACAATCATCGGGAACATAATTTTCACATTGCCAAAAGCCGACGCCCTTAAAATTGCCCGCAGCTGTGTTTGGAAAACATCAGCCCGGTCCAGACATATTCGTATGGCCCGGTATCCGAGGAAGGGATTGTCTTCATCGGGCAGGTTCATATACTCTAAATATTTGTCGCCGCCTATATCAAGTGTTCGTATGATGACCTCTTTGCCCTCCGCTTTTTGGGCAATGTTTTTATAAGCGGCGAATTGGGTTTCTTCGTCGGGATAGTCCCTATGGCTCATATAAAGGAACTCTGTCCGAAACAGCCCGACGCCGTCGCATGTGGCCGAACTAAAGTTTTTGATGCTGTCCATGTCCCCGACATTAAGATTAACATCTACATGAAAACCATCCAGGGTATCAGCACTTAATGTAATGGACTCTTCGTAAATTCTGCGTCTGTTATTTTGCTTTTCCCGCAATACCTCAAAAGCTGCCAGCTGCGCTTTATCGGGATTGACTGTAACTGTTGCCTCATGGGCACACACAAGCAGCATATTATTTTTTTTAATTCGCGCTGTGGCTTCAGCCACGCCCATGACGGCGGGGATGCCCAATGCTTTTGCAAGTATCGCCGCATGTGAGGTGGCCCCGCCTTTTTCAACTACAAAGGCTCGCAGCCGGCTTTTATCCATTTTGACGGTTTCCTCCGGCGTGAGATTTTCGGCAACAACCACCGCGTCCCCCACGGAAGCTATCTCCGATGCGAAATCACTTTCACAGCCCATCATTTTGCGGCACAGCTTTGTGCATACGTTCTCAATATCCTCCGCCCGTTCACGCAGATAGGGGTCGTCCATGCCGGCGAACATTGCGCATACCTTCCGGCACTCGTCATCAATTAGATATGCAAGGCTGATGCTTTCAGTAGTCAGCCGGTCTATTGATTTTTTAAAGAAAGCCTCATCATGCAAAATGACTTTATATGCCTCAAATATTTCCGCCGATTCCGCACCAAGCTCTTTTTCGCTGCTGGCTATCAATGAGGTCAGCTCTTTATCATAAGAATCCTGCGCGGCACGAAATTTGGCAATTTCCTTATCATGCTCCCGAGTCTTGTATGGTGACAATTCGAAGTTATCGTCTGATTTAATAACCGCCGTACCGGAAGCATATCCCGGAGAGCCGCATATCCCCAATAAAATTTCCATGTAGTAGCCTCACTTTCCTTATTCATGGCAACCTTTATTTTCTAGGGCTACTTTCTTATAAATATAAATATGTTGCAAGACCAAATATTTTCACAATAGTGAAAAAATATGTATTATATCAGTTTTTGAAACTGCACATAAAAAATCGGCTTACGCCGCAGGGCAACAGCATTTACTTTGGGCCGAGGGGCCGGCGGTGCGGGGCTTGGGGATTCTGTGAGCGACTTGCGGAGGCGGGCGACGCATTGAGGCGGATGGAAAAACGAGCATTTTCAACGGCGGAAGCCGTTAAGGAAATGCCGTTTTTTCCCGCCTTAC
>Ga0209755_10004014_pt1 | contig 17805 bp, 14 predicted proteins | sample TergutCo191P1_FD_187301 | JGI IMG/M metagenome (GOLD analysis project Ga0209755, IMG submission 187301) | Cornitermes sp. P1 segment gut microbial communities from Petit-Saut dam, French Guiana - Co191P1 (SPAdes) (version 2) | ecosystem: Host-associated > Arthropoda: Insects > Digestive system...
CAGGAAGGCGGCTTCCCTTGTTTACGCGCACATAAAGAGATTCAAGGTTCTGCGCTTTGGAAATGCTTGCAGGCAAAATATCAAGTTCGCTGCAGCGGCACGAAAGAGAGCGAAGGGCGGGAAGCTCAAAAACAAAGTCAGGTATATTTTCTATGCCTGTGTGAGATAGATTGAGTTCTTCAAGACATTTACATTCGCCCAGGACCGCGGGAATATTCTTGAACGCACTCTGGCTGTCAAGATTAATTTTTTTAACCGTATCTTTAACTTTGGCGATAATCTGCGTTATTTTTGACGCGTCTTTAAGGAATACTCCTTCTGAAGCGATCCCAAGATCAGGGTCGTCCTTTATCCAGTGAAGATCAATCTCGTTTTTATTATTAACTAATTCCATATTAATATTTTTGACATTATATCATGAATAACGAAATTTCGCTATGGAAAATAACGTTAACCATGTTAAAATTATTTATGGAGGATACCATGATCGAACTCATTAACACAGGCGTATATTTAATTAATGGAAATGAAATAATAGAAGATAACGCTGACGCGCCCGCGAAACTGGCGCAGCGCGGAGTAAAGATAACAAAAGAGCAGGCAAGAAAGGGAACGATTTCCGCTGGTATTCTTGCGTCTCATAACAAAAGCGCGGATGAAAATAAACTTGAGTTAAAATTTGATTCGCTTACATCGCACGATATCACCTATGTTGGAATAATTCAGACGGCGCGCGCGAGCGGGATGGATCGTTTCCCTATTCCTTATGTTTTAACAAACTGCCATAACAGTCTTTGCGCTGTCGGCGGCACAATCAATCAGGATGATCATGTCTTCGCGTTATCTGCGGCGAAAAAATATGGCGGCATTTATGTACCGCCTCACCTTGCGGTTATTCACAGTTTTAACCGCGAGATGATGGCAGGCTGCGGCAAAATGATTCTTGGCTCCGACAGTCACACGCGTTACGGCGCGCTTGGAACAATGGCTGTCGGCGAGGGTGGAGGGGAACTTGCAAAACAGCTTGTAGGAAGAACATATGATATGCCGCTTCCTCCTGTTATCTGCGTTTATCTTGAAGGCGGACTGGCAAACGGCGCCGGCCCGCAGGATGCCGCGCTTTCGATTATCGGAAAAGTTTTTAATAGCGGATTTGTAAAAAACAAGGTGATGGAATTCACAGGGCCGGGAGTTAAAACACTTTCTGTTGATTTTAGAAACGGCATTGATGTGATGACAACCGAAACCGCCTGCTGGTCTTCGATATGGGAAACAGATGACAGCGTTAAAACATATTTAACTGAACACACAAGGGCAGGCGATTATAAGGAACTAAAACCCGCGGCTGCGGCGTATTACGACGGGATGATCAAAGTTGATTTATCAAAAATTGAGCCGTGCATCGCGCTTCCGTTCCATCCGAGCAATGTTTATACAATAAGCGAATTGCAAAAAAACGCGAAAGAAATTCTTTCCAAAACCGAAGAGGAAAATAAAAAAACAGGATTAAATTTAAATCTTGGATTGAAGTGTCATGACGGCGGCGTTTGGGCGCAGCAGGCAGTTATCGCAGGATGTTCAGGCGGCATTTTTGAAAATATCATGGCAGCCTGTGATATATTAAAAGGCGCTTCGATTGGCAGCGGCAATTTTACAATGAGCGTGTATCCTGAAAGCCAGCCCACGTATCTTGAGCTTGTGAAAAACGGCGCTGTAGAAACATTTATGAAAGCGGGTGTCCTTGTGCGCGAGGCTTTCTGCGGCCCGTGTTTCGGCGCGGGCGATACGCCGGCCAACAACGAGCTTTCAATCCGCCACGTTACGCGCAACTTTATGAACCGCGAAGGATCAAAGCCTAACGACGGGCAGATTGCTTCTGTCGCTCTTATGGACGCGCGTTCTATCGCCGCGACCGCGTTAAACCGCGGAAAAATCACCTCCGCCGCTGAAATCGGCGTAAAATACGGCAAGTACAGTTTCTTTTTTGATAAAAGCATTTATGAAAAGCGCGTTTATAACGGAACAGGAAACCCAAACCCGGAATCGCAGCTTATCTTCGGCCCGAATATCAAGGACTGGCCTAAAATGCCGGCGTTAGCTGAAAACCTTTTACTAAAAGTGGTCAGCTTTATCACAGACCCCGTTACCACAACCGATGAGCTTATCCCGTCAGGAGAAACATCTTCATACCGCTCTAATCCTTTAAAACTTGCGGAATTTACCTTAAGCAGAAAAGACCCGGAGTATGTAAAAAGAGCGAAGGAAGTGCAGGCAATGAGTGAGGAGCGTGGAGTGAAGAGTGAGGAATTAAAGAAGATCGTTGAAATGATAAAGTGTATTAATAGTTGTTCGGGGATTACACTTAACGATTTTGGAATTGCAAGCGCGATTTTCGCAAAGAAACCGGGCGACGGATCGGCAAGAGAGCAGGCTGCTTCCTGTCAGCGCGTTCTTGGGGCGGGCGCGAACTTCGCTCTTGAATACGCGACTAAAAGGTATCGATCCAATCTTATAAACTGGGGAATTCTTCCGTTTTTAATCAAGGACGAAAACGCGCTTAATCTTGACAGCTTTATTTTTTTTCCGGGTATTAAAAAGGCGGTGCTGGAAAAAAGCGAAAAAATCAAAGGTTATGTGTTAGGTGAAACCATAAAGGAGATTGACGCGGAGTTAGGCGAGCTTACCGGCGCCGAAAGACAAATACTGATCGACGGCTGCCTTATTAATTATTATTCGTGCTGAGGGGTTTAATACCCAAGAGCTCGCTTCGCGAGATCACTTTAGGGTGCTTAAAAAGGTATTAAACCCCGAATGCAAATACCTTATAAGAACAACATACCCCGTCCGAACCTCTGGTTCGACTTTAGGGCGGGGTTGTTGATTCGCGATAAAAAATTTATCGCTATCTTCCTCTCTGTCTGTCGACAATTTCCCTGTCGGATAAAAGCTGGCGGTTCGCGGGAAACTCGGCAAGGCCTTCATTTAAAATTCTTTCGGCTTCGTCAAAGTTTCTTCTATTCCATTCGGCGGCGAAGCGGTTATGATAATCCGCCGCAAGATTGCTTTTATAGCTTTGTAAAGATTGTTCAAGCTCGCGGTTAGTGCCGTAAGATGAAATAGAATTTTCAATAAACGTAATCGCGGCGCGCCAATCTCTTGCCGGAGCGGCGCTGAGAGCAGACGCTGTCTTCTGGATCGCAAATGTTAAAATTTCCGCGGTTCTTTGCGTATTGATTCTGCCTGAGTTTCTTGCCTGTAAAACAGCGCTGATAACAGCTTCGCCGTCAGAAATGCCTGTGATTCTGTTAGCTCTTTCTAAAAGGTCTGTGTCAATTATAACAGAATCTAATTGCGCGTAATTTTCTTCATTAATAATATTTTTATTATTTTCAAGAAAATTTTTTGCGTCAGTTAATCTTCTGTCTCTTAAAAATCTTGCTATGCGGTTATTAACAGAGGTATAAATAAATTCCTGCCAGCGCTCTTCATCAGGGTAAACAGAAGATGCCGCTGCCGCCCATAAAAGACAATCTTCTTCCCTGTTTGCCCTTAAAAGCGAAGCCCCGTAATTAAAGAGCCTGTCCATTAAATCGATCCGCGGATCGGGAAACAGATTCGCGTGAGTGCCGTTGACTTCGCCTGCTTCGGGCATATTAAGGGAACTGCCGTAAAGCAGCGCGGCTCTGTCAATCGCAAGAGGAACAGCGTCCGCCCATCTGCCGTTATTTTCAAGTTCGCTGATTCTATTGTTTAAAATAATTGATATTAATTCCAGTTTGCTGATTGTCTGGCGGTCGCGGTAGTTGCGCGCGGGAACATAAGCAAAACCTGTAAGCCTTCCGAATTGATCGTGGAATTCCCTTCTGTTTCCCGGATCAAAACCATAACGGTTAGTCGTCTCAATATCAATATCTTCTTCGTTTATATGCGCCGTTACAAAAGTGTGATCGCGCGTTATTACTCCGCTTGTATTAATCTGCGCGTATTCGCAGAAGATCATGTAAAGAACCGCAGAAGAAACGCAGTTATATCTTCCGTTTGTAAAAATTGTATCGATTCTTGTCTGAATTGATGAATATGTTCGTAAAATATTTGCATATAAAAATGTTAAAATATACTCCGCTCTTTCTTTTTCATCATCAGGATATCCTGACGAGCTTGTTAACAAAGCCGCATTAGTATAAATTCTTGCAAGAGGAGAGTTCGCGTCCGCCGGAATTTGCATCGCGCCCTGCGCGGTAATATTTAAATTCGATGTGTTTCCGGAAGCCCAAAGGCTCGCTGCTGCAAGCTCAAGCCATGTCATTCCTGAATCTGATGAATTTAATCTATGATATTCAATCGCTCTTGGATCGGGGGTAAGTCTTGGAAACGAACTTTGAGGATACGCGGCGCTTATGCCGGTGATTAAAAAAAATATACATAAATACGTTATTGACGGTTTTTTATTCACAATTTAATATAAAATATATTGATAAAAAAGTAAAATGTTTCAGGAGCGCAAATGGCAGGAAGCCACATTGATTTAATTATTATTGGAGCAGGTCCTGCCGGACTTACGGCGGCTCAGTACGGAGCCAGAGCCGGTCTTGATGTTCTTGTGATAGAACATTTGGCATCCGGCGGACAGGCTGTTGTAATCGATAAATTAGAAAATTACCCGGGAAATTTCTCCGCCGAAATTAAATCAGGCTATGAATTGATGACAGACTTTCACAGCCAGGCTGAAGCCTTCGGCGCGAAATTTTTATCAGGCAGCGTGTGTTCGTTAAAAAAAGCCGGAAGCGTTTTTACAGTTACGCTTGCGGATGCCGCGGTTTACACAGCCTCCGCTTTAATCATCGCCACTGGAACGAAGCCGCGGCTTTTAGGTATCCCGGGCGAAAAAGAATTTTCCGGAAAAGGTGTTTCCTACTGCGCCTCCTGCGACGGTAATTTTTTTAAAAACAAAAAAATAATAGCAATCGGCGGCGGGGATTCGGCCTGCCATGAAGCGCAGTATCTTTCGCGTCTTACGGATAAAATTGTTCTTGTCCATCGCCGCGACAGTTTCCGCGCGCAAAAGGCGCTAGCTCAAAGAATATTAAACAATCCGAATATCAATATTCGTTTTAACACTATAATAAATGAAATAAAAGGCGGCGCGTCTTCTGATAAAGTAAAATCTGTTATTTTAAATGATTTAAAAACTGGAAAAATTTATGAAGAAGAGACTGACGCTGTTTTTATTTTCGCCGGGACTGTTCCTCAGTCATCGCTTACAAAAGAAGCGAATTTGAATGCGCGCTTTGATGACGAGGGTTATATTATAACAGATCAGAATATGTCGGCAGGAGAGCCCGGGTTATTCGCGGCAGGCGATGTGCGAAGCGGAGCGTTTCGCCAGGTAGTAACTGCCGCGGCGGACGGCGCTGTCGCGGCTCACAACGCGGCGGAGTATATTAATGCGCTTTAAAACAATTATTACTATCTGCGTATTACTGTTTACTGTTCCTTCAATGTTCGCGCAGAGCTTTAATGATTCCGGCTCTCCCAGGGAACTTGCCGCGGCGATCGAAAAAGCGATGACAGACGAGCAGGCGCTGGCGCAGCTTTATATGTTTGGCTGGGTCGGAGAAGAGCCGTCGCCGCTTATAATGCAATGGATACGCCAAAGAAATATCGGCGGCGTAAAGATTTTCGGATGGAATACAACAGACACGCAAAGGCTCGCAAGGACAGTTGGAGAGCTGCAGCAGGCGAGCCTGCAGGGAGCGTTTAACATCCCGCTTCTTATAGCCACCGATCAGGAAGGCGGCTGGGTGCGTCATATAAGAGGAGCGACGAGCGAGACACCCGGAAACATGGCAATCGGCGCGTCGGGATATCCGCGCGATGCCTACCTTTCCGGTTATTATATAGGAAAGGAACTCGCGCTTCTTGGAGTCAACATGAATTTCGCGCCTTCTGTCGATCTTTTTACAAACCGCGGTTCAGTGCTGATAGGCCCGCGCGCTTTCGGAGACGATCCTGTAAGCGCCGGAATTTACGGCGCGGCATTTGTAAAGGGGCAGCTTGCTGCAGGCGTTATTCCGACAGCGAAACATTTTCCCGGCCACGGAGACACAAGCCTTGACTCTCACGGCGTTCTTCCCAAAATTGATATTTCTTATGACACTTTATGGAACAGGGAATTAGTTCCCTATCGTATGCTTGTTTCAGAAGGACTGCCTGCTGTAATGAGCGGCCATCTTGCGTTTCCGTTAATGCAAAATGAAAATATGCCTTCTTCGCTGTCTTCGTGGTTTTTACGCGATGTGCTGCGCGACAGAATCGGGTTTGACGGCGTTGTTATAACAGACGATATATTGATGAACGGCGCGACATCATATCTTCGCAATCTTTCACAAACAGTCAAGCAGGCTATTATCGCGGGCAATGATATTATTATGTTTTCAAGCACTCCCTTTTTAACAGACGCGATCTGGACATATATTATCGAGTCAATGATCAATGAGCCGGATTTCAACGCGATTGTAAGAAGCTCGACAAGGCGGATTCTAGAATTAAAACTGACATACCTTAAGGGCGAATCGCATGTTCCTTATATACCCGATCTTGCAAGAATACAGGCTGAGCTTCCTGATCCTGAAGGTTCGGCGTTTTTTCTAAATCTCGCGTCCCGGAGCGTTTCCATATTAAAACCCGTTCCGTCTGATCAGATCTTTCCGGTTACTTCTGAAAACGCCGGAAGAGTGGTTCTTGCCGGCAGATATAATGATTTTTTCACATACGGAAGAATCGCTTTTCCCGGAGCTGCGCAGTATTATTATTCGGCATCAACTGATCCGTCAGAAATCATGTCGGTTGCGTATAACGCGGACACAATAATATTTTGCATTGCGGATAACACGGATGTCAGAATACTCAGGAGTCTGCAGTGGCTCGGCAAAAAAGTCATCGCGTTTTCTGTGTTAAGCCCCGTTTATCTTGAAAGCGTTCCCTGGGTAACAGGCGCGATCGCCGTTTACAGTTACGCTCCCGAATCATTTGCCGCAGGGTTTTCCGCGATTACAGGAAGAATCCCCGCGTACGGAAATCTTCCGTATGAATGGTGAGGATCAAAATGAATCAAAATAAAGATCCTGCTTATGGCCGCGATTTTAAATGGAGAAATGTTAAAAGAGAAGATCTTCAAAAAGCTACAGATCTGCTGGTTGACAATGAAAGAAAATATGTCGGCGCGTGCGGAAGATTTCTTTCCAGAGCCGAAGGTGATCATTTATGGGTATTGAGCGGAAAGAACGGAGAGATAGCGGCTTTAGCTGTAAATTCCAGAAGCACATTAATTCCTGTTCTTGGCGCGAATAATAATACGCTGTGGCCTGATTTTCCTGTTAATTATCTTCGCAGTAAATCGATTCATTCACTGCAGGGGATGACAGATGAAGTAATTCATTTTGAAAAATCAATGTCTAAAGCGGGCAGAAAAATCTCGGATCAATACGATTATGATCTTATGTACATTGACAGAATTCCTGATATAAAAAATAAAAGATCATGTCCTGCCAATCTTGTCCTTAGAACTCCTTCGCTTGCGGAATTAGACCTGATAACTCCTTTGCAGGCGGCTTATGAAATGGAAGAAGTAATACCCGCAGGTTCATCATTTAATCCAAAGGCAAGCAGGTTAAGCACAGCGAAAATGATCGCAGGCGGAAAGATTCTTGCCGCGGAAATTAACGGGCGGTTTATAGGAAAAATTCATGTTAACGCGATTTCGTTTACAAGGTATCAGGTGGGAGGAGTGTACGTTCATCCCGAATTCCGCGCTCTTGGGATAGCAGGTAGAATGACCGCGGAGTTTATCACAGCGCTGCTTAGCGAGTGCAGAGGAATCACTCTTTTTGTAAAGAAAAATAATATCCCGGCGCGCAGGCTTTATACAGGTCTTGGGTTTACCGGGAAAGGCGATTATAGAATAACATACTATTGAATATCCTTATAATTTTTTGGTAAGATTATTCCGTGGCATACTTATACGAAACTCACCTTCATACAAGCGGCGTCAGCAAGTGCGCGGTTTCCTATGGGGCTGATTACATTGCAGGCTATATTGATAAAGGCTACTCGGGGATGATCGTCACCGATCATTTTTATAACGCCAACTGCGCCCTTTCCAGAAAACTTCCGTGGAGCGAATGGGTTAACCGTTTTTATCAGGGGTATGAGGATGCCAGGAATGAAGGGGAACGCCAGGGCTTTGATGTGTTCTTCGGATGGGAAGAGACGTTTGACGGCTGCGATGATTATTTAATCTACGGGCTTGGAAAAGAATGGCTTTTGGATCACCCGGAAGTAAAAACATGGACAAGGGGAGATCAGTACCGCGCGGTCAGAAAAGCCGGAGGCTGCGTAGTTCAGGCGCACCCTTTCAGGCAGCGCGCTTACATTCCGCGCGTAGTGCTTTCCGCAGGATGCGTGGACGGAATTGAAGCAGTCAACGGCGGGCATGAGGATGTTTCTTATGACGCGCTCGCGTACCGTTATGCGCAAAAAATCGGCAAGCCTGTGACCGCCGGAAGCGATATTCATGACGCGTATTCAATTTACTACGGCGATATTTTCGGAGTATATTCTGAAAACAAACTTAACAGCATTGATGATTATGTGAAAATGATTTTGGATAATAATGTTGCGGGAATTAAATCTTACGAATCACGGCTTGATTTTTACGGAACAGAAGATGTAAAGATTCCTGTAGAGATACGCGATGAAAACGACAGAGTGACAGGAACGTACTGGAAAGATCTTGTTTACTAAAAGCTGTCTGTTTTTTTGGAGTATATATGAATGTAATAAAATCCTTTGATTTATGTTCTCATGTCCCTCAGAGGATAAAAGAATTAAGAGAGATACTTGAAATCAGCGCTCTTGATCTTGCTAAAGATATTGATATTTCTTTTGATACATACAGCAAATATGAATCAGGCGAGCTTGATATACCGATCAGCGTTTTATACACAATCGCGTTAAGGCTTGGAACGGATGTTACTGTTCTTTTAACCGGCGAAGAGGCAAGGATGGACAGCGCCGCAGTCTGCCGCAAAGGAAAGGGTGTGCGCATTGAGCGTTACCCCGGTTATGAATTTTCAAGTCTTGCGTATAATTTTAAACACAGAAGCATGGAGCCGCTGCTTGTAACGCTTGATTCGTCAAAGCCGGAGGCTGCATACGTTTCACATTCCGGGCAGGAATTTAATTTTATTGTCGAAGGACAGATAAAAATAAAAGTCGGCAAATCAGAACATGTGCTTTTTCCCGGGGATTCAATATACTTTGACGCCCGCCTGCCTCACAGCCAGAGCGCTGTTAACGGAACAGCTCAATTTATTACGATAATTCAGGAATAATTATATGGATGAAATACTTTCACGATATCTCCCGCGCGTTGAATTTAATGATTACGATGACTTTTATAATAATTACAGATGCAATGTACCGGAAAATTTTAATTTCGCATACGATGTAGCTGACGAATGGGCGCGTCTTCAGCCTGAAAAAACAGCGCTTTTGTGGACAGATGACGCAAAAGCGGTTAAAACATTTACTTTTAACGATATAAAGCGCCTTTCGGATAAAGCGGCGAATGTTCTTCTTGCGTTAGGTGTAAAAAAAGGCGATGTTGTCAAGCTTATTTTAAAGCAGCGCCCGGAAGTCTGGATACTTATGTGCGCTTTATCTAAAATAGGGGCAATCTGCATTCCGGGGACATATCAGTTGACAGCGAAAGACCTTGAGTACCGCTGCAACGCGGCAAGCGTAAAACTTTTAATCACTGTGGATGACGATGATGTGCTTGAAAGCATCAGGCTGAGTCTTCCTAACTGTCCTAAACTTGAAAAAGTCGCGGTCGTAAAATCAGATGATAACGTCCCCGGTACTGCAAACAATGAAACCTCCCGTGATAAAAAATTTCCCGGCGGCTTTATCGACATGCGCGAGGAAATCGAAAAAGCGCCAAGCGATTTTAAAAGAATTCCAACTCTTACATCCGATCCGATGCTTATTTATTTTTCTTCGGGAACTACAGGATTTCCCAAAATGGTGATTCATAATCATTCGCTGCCTTTGGGACATATAGTGACTGCAAAATACTGGCACTGCGCCGAGGATAACACGGTTCATCTTACGCAGACTGATTCTGGGTGGGCAAAGTTCGCGTGGGGGAAAATTTACGGACAGTGGATCTGCGGAGCGGCAGTCGGCGTTTATGATACGGAAAAATTCACCCCAAAAGGTATGTTAGACGCCATAATGAGGCTGAAGCCTTTTTCGTTTTGCGCTCCTGCGACAGTGTTCCGCTATCTGATAAAGGAGGATCTTTCAGGTTATAACTTTAGTTTTATCAGGCATACTTCAGTAGCGGGCGAGCCTTTAAGCCCGGAAGTCTATAATAAATTTTTTCAGATGACAGGACTTGAAATACGCGAAGGATTCGGGCAGAGCGAAACCTCGGTTATGGCGGCAGTCTTTAAGTGGCTTCCGGCGAAACCCGGTTCGATGGGAAAACCCGCTCCGTTATTCGGTTTAGAACTGTTAGACGAAACTGGAACTGTCTGCGATGAAGGAAATGTCGGCAATATGAGTATTACCCGCGCCGGTAAAAATATGTTTGAAATCGCGGAAAATGAAATGTCCGGGAATAACGGTTTAATTAATGATGCAAATCCTGTTACCGGAAATTCGGATTTCCCCGGTCTTTTCAGAGGTTATTGGAGAGACAGGGAAATTACATTATCAAACTGGAAGAACGGAATTTACAAGACAGGCGACATGGCATGGAAAGACGATGACGGCTACCTTTGGTTCGTGGGACGAAACGATGACGTAATAAAGTGCTCAGGCTACAGAATAGGTCCTTTTGAAGTAGAAAGCGCGTTAATGGAACATCCTTCTGTTCTGGAATGCGCCGTAACAGCGGCTCCCGATCCGATGCGGGGGCAGGTTGTAAAAGCGACAGTGGTTCTTGCGCGCGGCTTTAGCGCAGGCGAAGAATTAAAACGCGAACTTCAAAATCACGTAAAACGCGTAACGGCCCCTTACAAGTACCCGCGCATTATCGAATTTGTAAATGAGCTTCCAAAAACAATCAGTGGAAAAATTAAAAGAAATGATATTAGAAAGAAAGACTTTGATGTATGAGCTTTTTCCAAAACTCGGTTAGTTTTTAAGAATAATTTTTAAGCCATGAACTCTACGCTGTCGCCGTGTACGCCGACAACTCCCTGAGTTACAGGATTAACCATCAGATCCATAGCCTCAAGAGGAAGAACGCCTAATAATATTTTTGTCGCACCGGGAATGACCATTGCCGGCAGTGCGGTTTCCCTGTCCTTCCAGTGAATTTCCACAGAATCTGTAATATGGCATGTAATTCTCTGTCCGTTTGCGATATTAACAGGTCTTTCTTCTTTTATTTCCAACCCCAGTTTTTGCCGAAGTTCATCTGTAATTACCAGATACATTGAACCCGTATCTACTACCGCTGTAACTGTTTCTGTCCTGATTTCTTCATGTTTTATTTGACCGCGCCTTGCAAGACCTTCATCGAATGAATTTTTTATTATTATTTCTGTATGAACTGTTCCCATATTTTCTCCTTTATAAGTATAACATGATAAAACAAAAAAGGATACATATGTTTGTTAAGAGGTATTCCATGAATGATTTTTATTTTAAGGATTATTTAACGCCATTGAGGATTATTTTTATTCCATGATATAATTACATTATGTTGAACATCGCTTTTACAGGAGGAGGAACCGGAGGGCACATTTATCCCGGCCTTGCTGTGTATGATGAGTTAAAAAAACTTTTAAATTGCAGAATTATCTGGATAGGTTCGTCTTCCGGCATGGATCGTTCCATTATAGGCGGCGCTGATAAAGAAAATGCCGGCGGCATTGAATTTTTCGGGATTCCTTCCGGGAAACTGCGGCGCTATTTCTCTTTTCATAATATTTTAGATCTGTTTAAAATCGCGTCCGGTTTTTTTGCCGCGCGAAAAATAATGAAAAAGCAAAAGATAAAACTCCTTTTTTCCAAGGGAGGTTTTGTAAGCGTTCCGCCCTGCGCGGCGGCGGCTTCGCTTGGAATTCCTGTTTTTACGCATGAGTCGGATTTCAGTCCCGGGCTTGCAACTAAAATAAATGCGCGATTTATCGGCGTTAAAGGAAAAATTTTTACCGCTTATGAAGAGACAATAAATCTGCTTCCTGTTAAAATACGCGATCGCGTAATGAAAACTGGAAACCCTGTCCGAAGTATTTTTCATAATGCTGATCCCGCAAAGGGAAGGAGCTTCCTTGGTCTATCAGATGATGCGCGAATCCTTCTTGTTCTTGGCGGAAGCCAGGGAGCGAAAGAAATAAACGATCTTATCCGTGCGGCGTTAGGTGAATTAACAAAAATTTATATAGTTGTTCATCAAACCGGCCGGAATAACGAAGTTAGCGGTCCCGCAGGCGAAAGATATAAGCCTTATTCGTATTTTAACGAAGAGATGCCTCATGTTATGGCGGCATCTGAAGTCGTTATGGGAAGAAGCGGCGCCGGAATTTGGGAATGGGCGTTTCTTGGAAAGCCGATGCTTTTGCTTCCGCTGCGGGGCTCAAGCACAAGAGGCGATCAGGTTGAGAACGCGGAATTTTTTTCGCAGGCGGGAGCTGCGCAGGTGTTATCATCGCCTTATACTGACGGCGGAATTAATGCCGGTGAATTTTTAACCGCCGTCAAATCGCTTGCAGACGATCGCGAAAAAAGAGAAAAGATGGCGCAGGCTTCGGCAGGAATATGCGGAAAAAACAGCGCGCAGCTTATCGCGCAGGCTATTGTTGAATATTTTAACACTCAGAACGGAGGGGAAAATTGAGTTTTACAGTTCTAGATATTATTTTTACTGTTTTAATCGGTCTTTTTATTGTCCGGTGTTATCTGAAAGGTTTTGTAACAGAACTTTTATCAATGGCGGGAATCGCCTTAGGGCTTTTAGCCGCATTATTTTTTCATAAAAACGGCGCTGACTTTTTAAGGGATCGGTTCTGGCCTGATCTGCGTGTTATCCCTGAAATCCTCGCTTTTATCGCTTTATTTGTTATCATATTTATATTGATAAAATTTTTATGTTTAATGATTAAAGGCATTATCGAAGGGATTAAACTTGGAGGATTGGATCGATCGCTTGGACTTATTTTTGGATTTGCAGAAGGCATTGTCGTCGTAAGCCTATTCCTTTTTATTATTCGCATTCAGCCAATTTTTAATCCGGCGCCTCTTCTTGCTGACAGTTTTTTCGCGCAGCTACTACTGCCGTTGATTGTCGGGCCGGAAAATGTGATTCCTTTTATTCCGGCGCAGATACCCGCGGAGGCTGATCTAGGTGTTTGAAAATATCATTGATCAAGAAGCGGTTTTTCAGTTACGCGACGATCTTCAAAACAACAGGTGCGCTCCATCCATGCTTTTTTACGGCCCTGCCTGGACCGGCAAGGGAAGCGCGGCGCTTGAGCTTGCGCGCGCTCTTTCCTGCCAAAAAGACGCTTCATGGAAATGCTCCTGCTCCTCCTGTGAACGCCACCGTCTTCTTAGTCATGATGATCTTTTAATCCTTGGAAAGCGATCCTTTTCCTGCGAAATCGCAGCCTGCCAATCGGCTTTTTTAAGAAATTCGACAAACCAGACAGCAAAACTTTTATTTTACCGTTCAATAAAAAAACTTTTAATGCGATTTTCGCCGGTTCTAATTGAAGATGATCCTAAATTTCAGAAAATTTCAGCGCTGCTTCAGACTATTGGCGAAAAACTCGATGAATTCTGGGCGTTAAACGAAACTGCTTCCGGTCCGGAAAACAGACAAGTTTCTGATGCGGAAAAAATATGCGCGGCGTTAATAAAAGACGCTCTTATTCTTGAAAATGACGGTCTTTCTTCTTTAATTCCTGTCGGGCATATAAGAAGCACTTCAGGCTGGTGTCATCTTGCGCCTAACGGCCGTCACAGAATATTAATAATAGAAAACGCCGATAACATGAGGGATGAAGCGCGAAACTCGCTTCTTAAACTTATTGAAGAGCCGCCTTCTGCTGTGCGGATAGTTCTGACATCACAAAGACGGGATTCCCTGATACCGACAATTTTATCGCGCTTAAGGCCGTACCGTTTTTTAAACAGAAGCATGGAAAAGGAAAAAGAAATAATCCGCAGGGTATTTTTTGATACCGAATTTATTAAAACTGCTCAGGCGCAATCCTCATTAATAAACGTGTATCTTGATTCATTTCTGGCTCAAAACACCGATAAATTACACAGGATCGCAGCGTGGTTTATAGTTTCTTTTGCGCGGATAGTTTCTATCGATATAAAAAAAAGCGGAAAAGAAATACCGCAGTTTTTAAACGCAATCGGCCTGTGTTACGCGCAATCAGCGGAACAGTCAGGTTACGGACGGCTTGTGAAAGCAGCAGATGTAATTAAAACTGTTTCTTCTAATATTGACGATGATTCATTTCCGCGTTTTATGAAAATATGCCTTGAACTGATCTGTGACGTTATGCGAAAAGAGAATAAAAGCGATTTTATTGTTTATAATGAAATCTTCAGGAAAACAATGGGAGCGGCTGTAACATCTGTTGATGTTCTAAATATAAATGTGACAATTACACTGGAAGGGCTTTTTCAAAAACTTGCATCTGACATAAAAAGAGGCATGAATGGTTGATTTTTTCAAGCGGGCGCTGAAAAAACTTGATAAATCAAACGCAGATAAACAGCACGAGCTGCTTGTTTCCGCTGTCGATGAAATTTCGCTTTTGGAAAATGTGCTGGATTCTATTGACAAAGGCATTCTGGTTTGCGATGAAGAGTTCACTTTAATACTGGCTAATAAATACGCTCAGCGCCTTGTTCCGATGAATTATACTGAGGGCGTGAAAATTGAAAACGCGGTTAAGGACGAACAGTTTGTGGAAGCCTTTAAAGATATTATTTTAAACAGGGAAAAAATTTCTGACAGGGAAATTGATATTGAACAGCATGGAAGAAGAAGACTGTATTCTGTAAATGTTGTTCCGCTTATTCAGGATAGAAGGATAACAGGAACGCTTATATACATCGATGATATCACCGAGAAAAGAAGGGGAGAGGCAAGACTTCGCCGCGCAGAAACGCTGGCTAGTCTTACTACGCTTGCTGCGGGCGTCGCTCATGAAATAAAGAACCCGCTAGGATCGATATCAATTCATCTTCAGCTTCTGCAGAAAGCGCTGGCTAAAAAATTAAATTCTGTAAAAGAAAAAACTATAGAAAAATATTTTAATGTTATTAAAGAAGAAATTGAAAGACTTAACAGAATTGTTGTTGATTTTCTTTTCGCTGTGAGGCCGATGAATCTTGAGCTTCGCGAAGGCGATATTAACAAATTAGTATCGCAGATTATGGAATTTGTCCGTTTTGAAATGGAGCAGTCAAATATTATGTGCCTGCTTGAACTTGATGAAAAACTTCCGAAAATTCCGTTCGATGAACGACATTTAAAACAGGCTTTTTTAAATCTGATAAAAAACGCTCAGGCGGCGATGCCAAAGGGCGGTGTTTTTACTGTTACGACAAATTTTACCGATAATGAAATTAGAATTTCTTTTTGCGATACCGGCATCGGGATAAACAAGGAGAATATCGCTAAAATATTTGAGCCGTATTTTACAACGCGGGATTCCGGGACAGGATTGGGACTTACACAGGTGTACAAAATTATCAGGGAACACAACGGTGAAATAACTGTAGATTCATCTCCTGATACCGGAGCCGAATTCAGAATCAGCCTTGCAGTTCCGCAGAAAGAGACGCGCCTTATCGGCTTTAATGAAGGGAGTAAAACATGAATTTCCGCCTTCTTGTGATTGATGACGAAAAAAATATCCGCGAAGGGCTTGCAGAATTTTTACGCACAGAAGGATATGACGCAGTCTGCGCGGAAAACGGCGATGACGGCTGGAACTTTTTTTTAAGCGGAGATATCGATCTTGTTATAACGGATTTAAAAATGCCGGGGCTTTCAGGCGATGAGCTTATGCGCCGTATTCTTTCAAAGTCGCCGGGGTTTCCGGTGATAATACTGACAGGTCACGGCACTGTTGAAAGCGCGGTTACCGCGATGAGGGACGGCGCGTGGGATTTTCTTTCTAAGCCTGTAGACTTGGATCATTTATCGCTTAAGGTGAAACGCGCGTTAGATAACAGGGAGCTTTTTTTCCGCCACCGGAGAATGGAAGAAGAGCTTCAGCGAAAAAAACAATTTAAATCAATCATTGGCAGTTCGCGTAACATGCGCGAAGTATTTGACACGATTAACAAAGCGGCGCCGACAAAAGCCTCTATTTTAATTACAGGCGAATCGGGCGTTGGAAAAGAGCTTGTCGCAAGCGCAGTTCATGAGCTGTCGCCGCGCAAAGACGAGCCTTTCATAAAAGTTCACTGCGCCGCATTATCGCCGACTCTGCTTGAAAGCGAATTATTCGGCCATGAAAAAGGCGCGTTCACAGGAGCTGTTTCGCAGCGCAGAGGCCGTTTTGAGCTGGCTTCCGGCGGTACGCTTTTCCTTGATGAAATCGGAGAGATTGATCAGAATATTCAAATAAAACTTCTTCGTGTTTTACAGGAAAAGAAATTTGAAAGAGTGGGCGGCGAGAAAACAATCGACACTGATGTCAGGATTGTAGCTGCTACTAATAAGGATTTAAAAACGGAAATAGAGAAAGGAAGTTTCCGCGAGGATTTATATTTCCGCCTGAATGTTGTAAACATCCATGTTCCGCCGTTACGCGAAAGAAAAGACGATATCCCGCTTCTTGCCGCGGCTTTTTTAAAAGAATTCGCGCAGGAAAATGAAAAAAAAATCGACGGAATACACGACAAGGTGCGATCCCGTCTTTACGCTTATGACTGGCCGGGGAATATCCGCGAGCTGCGCAATTGCATAGAAAGCGCTGTTGTTATGTGCCAGTCAAATGTGATAACCGCAGGGGATCTTCCGCCTGTTTTCCGCAGCGCCGAAGACGACGGATGGATCAGCATAAGGCTTGGCACCAGTATGGCAGAATGTGAAAAAGCGATTATCTGCGACACGCTTTCCCACTGTAAAGGAAATAAAAGTAAAACCGCTGAAACGCTCGAAATCGGCCGTAAAACGCTGATTAGAAAATTAGCCGACTATAATCTTGGCGCAGCGGAAGAAAATGAAGATGAATAAATATTATTAAAATTATTCTCTATTTGTTTTTCAAGATCAAATACCGTAACGCTGTTTCCCGCTTCGCTTCGTAAATTCGCAGCTGCTTCAAGAACTAAAGGCAAATCCGTCCATTTTGAAAACCGCTCTGCGCGCCGGCTCTGGTAGGGAGCGTCGGTTTCTGTAAGCAGCCTGTCCGCGGGAAGCAGCGCGCAGCTTCGAATAGCCTGCTTATGATTTAAAATGATAATATTGCCAAAAGAAAAATACGCGTTTACGCCGCGGCGCAGTAAAGAAACCGCTTCTTCATAAGTGCCCGGCCATGAATGAAAGACAACAGCTTTACATTTTGAAAGCTGTTTTGTAAGAGGAAAAATTTTATGCATTGCGCGGCGCACATGAAGAATAACAGGAAGATTATGTCTATTTGCTGTTTCAAGATGCTCTAAAAAAACCTTATCCTGCCAGAATTCTGTTTCTCTTAACGCCTTGCTGTAAAGATCAAAGCCGCATTCCCCAACCGCGCTTATTCTTTTATT
>Ga0209755_10004016_pt1 | contig 17794 bp, 19 predicted proteins | sample TergutCo191P1_FD_187301 | JGI IMG/M metagenome (GOLD analysis project Ga0209755, IMG submission 187301) | Cornitermes sp. P1 segment gut microbial communities from Petit-Saut dam, French Guiana - Co191P1 (SPAdes) (version 2) | ecosystem: Host-associated > Arthropoda: Insects > Digestive system...
CGTGGGTGGTCTTAAGCTTTGCCTTCCCGTCCGTGCGGCACCTGCCCTCGTTGGCAAGCAGATGGATGGCGTATTTCCGTTCGTACCCGGTCTGCTCGACGAAGGTGTCGAGTATCGCGGTCTTTTCTCGCTTCGCGGCTTTCCGATACCGGCTCGCGGTTACCCGCGTCAGTTTTTTTCGTTCTTTCAAGGTCAGCTCCATGGGTTATGCTCCGGCAGCTTGGGATGCCGGTATTGTCTGCCATTCCCATGGTTTGATTTTTCACGTGAGGCATCGCCTCGCTAGGGTTTGATTTTACTTGAGGCAATGCGATCCCTTGCTGAAACGGGCGAAAAGCGGTATATTCTAAAACGAGGTAGCAAATGGCGGTCAAGGTCAAACCCGTCCAGCCGACGGAGATAAAAGAAAAAAAAATCGCTCTCGATGTCATTGCCGAAATACGCCGCAAGCCTACGGCGGCGGCCCTGAAACGCCATAAGGCGGAGGAAGAGGCGTTTATGAGGCTGACCAAGAAATGAGGCCGCCTGTTGCCATAAACCTGAAAAACGGCGACAGGTACTTTTATCTTGAGCAACTGGCCCCCGATGCCATGCCAGACGGGTTTTCCTGTGCGATAGCGGAATACGATGATTACCTTTTCAACGACGCTATGCGGTCCCAGAACGATCATGTGGCGTTGACGTGGCTATTAAGGGAAAGGGCGACTGGTGCGGTCGTCGCCTACATGTCGCTAATTGCGGATGCGATAAAGTTGTCTTTGTCCGAAAAGGAAACCCACAATCTAAACTACCCGTTTAAAACCATTCCGGCGATGAAAATCGCAAAGCTAGCCGTTTCCCATGCGGCGCGAGAAAAGTACAAGGGTATTGGCACATACATGATTGTAAACTCTTTGACTATAGCAAGGGCCTGCAACCGCCAATTTTTCGCCGCCCGTTTTCTGACCGTGGATGCCGATATTGAGCATGACGAGAGGGTTCTTGCTTTTTACCGTAAAAACGGATTTGTCCCCAATGCCGAGTTGTATAATAAAAACCGTAAGACAATCAGTATGCGCAAGGATATTTACTGGTAAGGTTTGGCCATAAGACCTACAGCTTTAGAAGCTCCTGCCTGTTGTTGGTTTCCGTCTTGAAATAGATGTTCGAGACGTAGTTCTCCACGGTGCGGACGCTCAGGAAGAGTTCGGCGGCGATTTCCTTGTTCGACTTGTTTTGCTTGAGCAGCTCGAATACCTTAAACTCGCGCTTGCTGAGTCTCTCGTAAAGCCCAAGGGTGCGCATCACCCGGGCGGAGTGCCTGTCGGAAAGGTGGATCTCGCCGCGCAGCAGCGTGTCGATGGCGGCGATCAGCTCGGTTTCGCTTTCGGCCTTGGACACGTAGCCGGAAGCGCCCAGCTTCATCGCCGTCTGTATGCGAAACGGTTCCTCCAGGACGGAGCATATAAGGACGGAGGGTCTGGGCAGTCCGTTCACCTGGCAGTGGTTTTCCAGAAAGGAGAGGAAATCCAGGCCGTTTTCGTCGCCCAGTATTATGTCGAGTATGACGACGGACGGCAGGCGTTCCGCTCCCCCTGGGGTGGCTTCCTCGATATGGCGTTTCGCGTCCGCGAGCGTGGTCGCCTCGGCGCAGACCGTGAAACGCCCGGTTCCCTCCAGACAGGCAGTAAGGCCCTTGTTGGTCACGGGGTGGTCGTCAATCAGCATTACTTTCGTCATTCGGTCGCTCCTTCGGCCCACGTTCCAGAGGTATGACAAGGCGCAGGCTCGTCCCCATACCCGGCTCGCTCGTTATGTCGAGTCTGCCTTTAAGGATGGCGGCCCTTTCCTCCATTCCCCGAATGCCCATGGTCTTTATGGGGCCATTGTATGCGGCATGGCTGGTGGGTGTAAAGTCCGCATCGAAACCGGCACCGTCGTCGAATACGCCAGCGCGGATGCTTCCGTCCGCACCACGACGATACATGACGGTGACCTCGGTGGCCTGCGCATGTTTTGCGACGTTCGTCAGGGCTTCCTGCATTATGCGGTATATCTGCAACTGCATTTTTTCGTCGAGGGCATCGTCGGCGGAGCCTTCGGCTATGTCCGCGCGACATTCGATTCCGGTTCGTTTACCGAAGTCGTGGCAAAGGTGGCTCAGCGCATCCTGTATTCCCAGAAAGCGGAAGTTCGGGGGGACGAGGTGGTTGCAGGTGATGCGTACCCTGTCGACGAGGGTCAGCAACTGAGCGGCGGCGGCGCAAAGCTGTTTCCGCTCTTTTTCGCCGAGGGCTTTGCCTATGGCGGTCAACTGCAGCGACAGGCCGCGCAGATCCTGGGCGATGGTGTCGTGCAGGTCGCGGCTGATTCGCGCCCTTTCGTCCTCGTGCGCCAGAAGGACGGCGTGCGAATACGCGGCCCCTTTCCCTTCCCGCCCCAGCGTCGATTTGAGTTTCCTGTTAAGGGTGATTATCAAAATTGCGGACAGGGCGATGAAAAAAACGAGCGCAATCAACAGTATGATGTATGCGCCCACGGCGAAATGCTGTGCGTCCATGCCCCATTGTAGACGGAAACGTGTTCTTCTGCCAGACTTTTGTCATGACTATGGCGAAAACCAAGGCCGTGCGTTTTTTTGCGCTTTCCCTGCTCTGCGTCACGGCGGCTTTTCTTAATTTGCTTTCCGCTTTTCTGGTGTTCGATACCCTAAGGATTCCCTTGTTTGTCGATACGGTGTTTACGGTAGCCGTTGTTTTCCATGTGGGCCTTGTCCCTGGGCTTGCGGTGGTGCTGCTTAACTGGGTGCTTTGGGCTATGGTTAACAGCGTGTCCCCGTTCGTAATTGTCAGCGTTGCCGAGGTCTTTATAATATGGCGGCTGCGCCCGGTCGGAATGCCGTGGCCGGGCTTCCGCGGCGAAAGGGCGTTCGCCGAAACCGTAAGCGTTTGCGCGACGCTTATGCTGCTGTACATAGCGACCAGCGTGTCGGCGAGCGTTCTGGGCGGGCTGATTGACTATGCTTTCCTGAGAATGGAAAATTACAAGCCGTTAGGCCCAGGCCATGTTTTCGGCTCCGGTTTTTACGGCGGCGAAATCCACCCGTTGGCGATAGGCATTCTTTCGCGCTTTCCCATCAACATTATTGACAGGTTCATCGTCGTTTTCGGTGGCTTCTTTATCGCGCTTGGGCTTGGGAGGCTGAAGCGGAAATTCCGCATCTTCGACGATGGAGCCGACGCGAAAAGTGGGGCGGTCTTTCATTTGTAAGTAAAGGTGTGGGGGACGGGCCTTGCCAGGGACGATTGACTGGGTGCGTTGCGCTGGCTCTGCAAATTGGGGGTGATGAACTGGTCGAAATTTTCGACTGGTGCAGTTCCACTTTAGCGCCCCATCAACTCCTATCTCCCCTAAATCCCCCAAATAAGCTACAATACCCATTGGCAAATGAACAATTACTACGAGCTTCTTGGTGTCAAGCATGATGCCTCGATGGCTGAGATAAAGAAAGCGTTCCGTGAAAAGGCCAAGCGACTGCATCCGGATATTATCGGTAGCAGCAGCGAGGCCGAAAGTCGTATGCGCAAGCTTCTTACCGCTTACGAAACTCTTTCAAATGGGCAGCGCCGCTACGAGTACGACAGGGCCTATTCTCGTTTTATCAAGGTCAGTGCCTTTGACTACCGCACATGGCTGCGTGAGCAGAACGACCCAATAAGTCAGGCAAAGTTGATATTCTTCGAACTGCTGCACCTGGAGGAAGATGAGGCGATTGCCCTGTGGCGGAAAAACGGCGGCATGAATTTCCCCATGGAGCAATACCTTGGCAGGGAGGACTGGATGGACTGTGCTTTCATTCTTGCCGAGGAACTGGATAGGCGTGGGGATCAGTACGAGGCGTTCAGCCTGCTTGTGTATATTGTTCGGGAGGAACGTAGGCTGCCCTATTTCCGCCATTTTACCGAAGAAATAGAAAAGTTCGTCAGGGAGATGGTACGCCTGCGTCTGCAGCCCAAGGTTGACGATGAAACATGGGCCGAATGTCTGGAGACTTTGCTTGCCTTGGGCTTTCCTGCCCGTGACGAACGCTTCTGGATGAAGTCGCTGGCTCAGGCCCTGCTGGCCCTGGGAGACCATGATGGGGCGCAGCAGGTCAACCGAGAGGCGGCAAGGCGTGGGTTTTCTGGCAAATCGCCCAAAAATAAAAAAGGAACTGTGGAACAATGATTCGACTAAAGACCGAAAAGCAAATCGAAGGCATCAGGAAATCCTGCAAGATGCTGTCCGCCATGTACCGGGAGCTTATCCCCCTGGTAAAACCCGGCGTGGAAACCATCGAGCTTGACCGCTGGGTGCAGGACTGGATAAAACGGGCCGGGGGAAAGCCGGCTTTTCTTGGGTACGGCAAGTCGAGCAATCCTTTTCCTGCCGCAATCTGTATTTCCATAAACAACGAGGTAATCCATGGCATACCTTCCAAAAGGAAAATCCGAAACGGGGATCTGGTGGGACTGGACTGCGGCATAGATCTAGGTGGCTTCATAAGCGATCAGGCGGTGAGCGTGGAGGCAGGTAAGGTTAGCGAGGAAGTGCATGGCCTGAACGTAACTACCAGGGAATGCCTTTACAGGGGCCTCGCCGCCATTAGGGCTGGGCACCGCCTTTTATGCATAGCGAAAGCGGTTGAGAACCACGCCAGAGCCAGGGGTTACGGCGTTGTGCGTGAATACTGCGGCCACGGAGTGGGCCTTGCCCTGCACGAGGAGCCTCAGGTTCCCAACTACCCTCACGGCCCCAACCCACGCATGGGAAACGGCATGGTGTTTGCCGTGGAACCGATGATCAACATGGGAACCCCGAATGTGGGGGTTAAGGATGACGGCTGGACAGTCGTAACCGCCGACAACAGGGTTTCCGCCCACTGGGAACACACCGTGGCCATATTCAACGGCAAAACGGAACTGCTTACCGAACCCGTGGAAGACGTGTGCTGAGGGGGTTTTTCATACATTCTGCATGTATGCCGCTTGACTTTTTTCGGGAATATACATACACTCAGTATGTATATAAACTCGCAGGAGAAATGAGATGGAACAGGCAGAAGAACGACTTGAAACGGGGATAACGACCACAAAACTCTGGAACAGGGATTTTTCGCTGGTGGTAATCGGGCAGGTGATTTCGATTTTTGGCAACATGGTGCTTAGCTTTGCACTTCCCCTCTATATATTGGACATCAGCGAGTCCCCGGCATTGTTCGGGCTGGTTTTGGGGTTGCCCTATATCTCGCTTCTGGTGATGTCGCCCATCGGTGGGATTATGGCGGATAGGCTGAAAAAGCAGCGAATCATGTTTTGGCTCGATTTGACTACGACCGTTATCATCGTGCTGTACATGGCAACACGAGGGCTGTTTGTGTCGGCTGTACCAATCGTGATAGTAAAACTTATGGCCCTTAACGCCATCCAGGGAATGTATATGCCGGCGGTGCAAGCCAGCGTGCCAGTGCTTGTCCCGTCCGGCAAGCTGATTCCTGCCAATTCCGCAGTAACCATTGTAAATATGCTGGCGAATATGGTGGCACCTGCCGTTGCAGGAATCCTATTCGGCAGGTTTGGGCTGACCCCGATTTTGTTGATAAGCGCAATATGTTTTGGCATAACGGCGATCATGGATTTGCTTATCCGTATACCGTTCAAAAAACAGAGTAGCCCCGGAAGCATCGCACAAATGGTGATAAGCGATCTGTCCCAGTCATTGCGATTTATTGTCAAGGAAAAACCCATCCTTGTCAAAAGTGCTGGCATTATGTTTTTTGTCAACCTTTCGCTGGTTTCCCTGCTGTTCGTGGGGCTTCCGGTGCTGATTACCCAGCATTTGGGCATGAGCATGGCGATGGTGGGGCTTAACCAAAGCGTGATGATGGTCGGTGGACTTTTGGGCGGAATAACAGCCGGCGCATTGGGAGCACGCCTTACCATGCAGAAAATCCACCTGCCCTTGCTGGCCATAAGCCTGTTTCTTTTGCCGATGGGCCTGGTTTTTATGTTTGACACACCAGATCTTATGGCTTACGTGACCATAACGGCGATGGGCGCTTTAATCTTCGTCGCGGCACAAATGAGCTCCATTCCGCTGATCGCCTTTATCCAAAAAGGAACCCCGACGGAGCTTATCGGAAAAGTCATGTCGATTATGTTGATACTCCCCTTTCTGGCAAATGCCTTGGGGATACTCCTTTTCGGTATGCTTTTTGAACGGCTTGCCGACCTGCCGTGGATTACTGTCTTTGCGGTTGTCTTGGTGTCTGCTGTTATTGCGGTGTATACACGCAGGCAATTTAAGAAGGTGGTATGACCAGCGAAATTGGGCTGGTGGCGCATGAATAGAACTCTACTCATGCGTTCCATTAGTTAACCCAGTTTACCCTTATCGATCCCGAACCAGTCCGTATGTCAATGCTTCTTTGAATATCGTCTTCCGAAGCACCGTTGCGAATAACACCCTGCGCGGAATGTCTGTCGGTAAGTGGTCTGAAAAGCCGCTCGTCGAACGGCGTGTGCAAACTACCGCTGGACGATCTGGAAGAAAAGTTAAACGGAAGGCTCTGCGGCAGGTTCAGCGTAACACCGCCGCTTGTCGTCACGATTGACACGTCCCCGGCAGTTCCAGCAAGCGTGCCACGGACTCTGCCGCTGGACGAACTTATATCCACCGCCCCACCTGCCATATCCAGCTCGATATTGCCGCTTGCCGATCTTACGGAGACATCGCCGTTAATAATACCCAGGGCTATGCCGCCGCTTGAGCTTTCGATGGTTGTTCTTTCCGCCGTGATGGAACCAACCGCTATCCTGCCGCTGGAACTTTCGATATTCACCCTGCTCGCCGTAAGGGAGTTGGCCGTTATCCTACCACTTGCGCTGCCTATGCTTACACTGTCCGCAGTGACGGAATTGGCCACAACCCGTCCACTGGAACTTTCGATATGGAACGCCGAAGCGGAATGCTCGCCCGATGCCACTATATCGCCGCTGGACGAGCTTATCGCAATACTCCTGTTCGATGCTGGAATGGAAATCTCGATGCGAGTTCTGAATGCGCCAAAAGTCACGGGCCTATGCCCACCAGTGACTACAAGCTCGTTTCCGGAACGTGTTATGACGGCGAAAAGATCGCTGTTGTTTGTTGACATATATTCCCTAATGACAAGCGTGTCGGAATCGTGCCTCAACAGGATGATGTCGTCGGATCGATAGCGAATGGTAATCGCATAAATTTGATCCAGCGCAACCTCCTGTGCATTGACCAATTCAGGTCTTCCCCCTGCGTGTGCCAGTTCCAGGCTTAACACGGAAAAGGCAAGGACAAAAATAGCTGTTCTCATAAGTAGCTCCTTGTTTTGGCTTTTCCTAAAATCGGAACCTAAGTCCGGCCCTTGCCCCGACTACAATGGAATGCCTGTCGTTTATGTCATGGCTTACGATGCTGAAAAAAGGTTCCCTCGGTACACCAGTATCACCTTCGGCCCAGCTCCATGTAACGGAAGGCCCTGCGGTAACGCTGAAATGTCTGTTAATGTTAAACCCAACAAGTGGGACAAAACTCATTAATTGTTGTACTCCGCTTCGGCGTAGAAGTGGTGTAAAACTTGTCAATTCTGGGTTAAAAAAGAAGGATTCGCCAATCGGGATAATCGAGCCGATGCCGAACCCTGTTGCAAAATAATTCTCCCAAGTACCGCCCCCGGTCGTACTATACGACACGTATATGGTCGTATAGAATCTTTCCACACCCAACTTTAACCCCACGCCAACTGGGAAAAATTCCGAAAAAACGTATTCCACGGCTCGGAAACCGCCGTTTCGCACTATCGATATAAAACCTATCGGAATGCCGTCTTCTATGCTGTCGGCAAAATTTATGAAGCCAAGCTGCATACCGTTTAACGCTCCAACGGAAGAGTTTACAAATCCAAACTGCGTACCTCGCATCCTGCCCATGGAAGTGTTTATAAACCCAAACTGCGCACCAAAGGTATCGCCCATGGAAGTGTTTATATGACCAAACTGTCCGCCTATCACTTCGCCTCTGGAAGTGTTTATAAACCCAAACTGTGCGCCTCGTACCTCGCCCATAGAGGTATTTATAAACCCAAACTGCGCACCACTGGTATTACCCATAGAGGTATTTATGAATCCATATTGTGCGCCTGTAAAATTGCCTCCCACTGTGTTAACAAAGCCAGCCTGAACGGTCGTGAAATTCCCGGTGTTGGTGTTCACAAAACCAAGCTGGGGTAAATTATGGTTTCCCAGCGCCAGGTTGAAAAAACCAATCAAGAAAAACCTGAAAGGTTCGGCAACGATATTGACGAAAAAAGAATAAATAGTGGTGCTGCCAGCGACGGGTGCGACATTGGCACCTTCACCTGCATACAGCGTAAATTCATCCGCAAACCCAGCGGCACTTATTCCGACGATAAACGCCAAAGTCAAAAATGTTCGTTTCATTGTAATTCTCCATTTCTCCAAATTTGTGTTGTTATGAGTCAAAATCCAGCCGTATATTGCCGCTGGTAACATTCATGGTAATGGGGTGCTCGCCCCTGCCGCCGGTACCCGTGCGCCCACGAAGCCGTTCACCGTTTACTCGTACCGAGCCAGACACGGAGGTAAAGCTGTAGGTAAAATCATCCCGTCTGCCGCTGACCTCCAGGTTTATGTTGCCCGAAGTTACCTGAAGGCGAGTGCTGCCTTCACGAATGTCGGCACCTGTAATGCGGATTCTGCCGCTTGTGGTCTGGACGTTTATGTTATTCCAACCGACATCGTTAATGTTGATGTTTCCGGAAGTGCTTTCCAGTGTGCCGTTAGTGAAGTTTAGGTTTCTTCCGTTGACGTTGCCGCTGGTGGAGCGAATCTCCAGCAGCGTGGTGGAAATGCCGTCCATGCAGATACTACCCGATGTGCTGGTGATCCTAACAGAATCGGCCAGGCCAGCAGGAAGATGAACCGTTATTTCCCGTGGCAAGGAAAAAAGACCGAACCCCAGAAGTTGAATGCCTCTTCTGCGTTCATGATCACGAGTGTCGATGATCAATTGGTTGCCCGAGTATTCGACATTGGCATCCAGGTTGGTAAACTGCAAACTCAAGGGAGCACCGGGGCTGGCGTGTACCACCTCAATAGCGGCGGAGGTTGCGTTGATGCGTATGTCCGTAAACCTGATGCCATCCGGTATCTCCATAAAGGTGCTTTCGGTTTCGCCGGGCCTGTTTGGGATAACCCGGAGTCTGCCATCTTCTATTATAAGGCCGCCTCCCCTTGAGCCGGAAATCCACCCAATGCCGAACATGATTGCGCCAAGCAAAATCAGGGATAGGGCTATTCTGTTCCAGGGGATTCGTTTGGCGTTTCGCCCCTTATTTTCCATTACGATTCCTCCTTGCGATTTTGTTGCGAATTTTTTTCTCCACAAACCTTGCTATCATCGGGAAACCCTTCATCAATACCGCCATGAGCTTAATCAGCAATATCCCAAAACCCAGGGACATCAGCCCATGGCCCAGGAAGAGCAACGCCGTTCCCACATCTTGTAGAACCACAATCACAAAAAGAACTATGCTCGCCACACCGCCGAGCAGAAACCCTAGGACGCTGGCCCCCACCGTAATCACTATTGAAATGGTTAGCGAAAAAGCTAGTGCCGCCAAAACCATGACAAGCGGCAACCCCACGGGTAAGGCAAAAATCACCAGCGCAACCATCCACGCTATCCTAATGCCCTTCGCCCCAGCCTTACTTGCCGATTGGTTCGCCTCGTCAGCCGCCGGTTCCTTTGCCGCATGGCTGATAAGAATGCTCGCCGCAACTTCCCCCGGCGAACCAAGTCGGGCCATCGCCGCCGCTTCGTCGTCCGCATCGCTCAGGTAGCCGTCGTAGTATTCCAGGGCATCCTGCCGTTCGTTGTCCGACATCGCTCGCAGTTTATGGTTTAGCTGATCCAGATACTCAGCTTTCGTCATTGTTCCGTACCTCCAAGTAAAATCATGTCCACTCGCCGTTTAAAATCCGCCCATTCCGCCTTGAAGCTCTGGTATTTTTCCATGCCCCGTTCCGTTATGCGGTAATATCTTCGGTTGCGGCCGTTGTGGGGCACGTCGTACACGGTCAGACAGCCTTCCGTTTGCAGGCGGCGCATGACGGGGTACAGGGTGGACTCGGATATCCCAAGGGTGCTTTTCATTTGCTGGGTAAGATTGTAGCCATAGGCGTCTTCACGGGTCAGCAGCGACAGAACGCAGCCGTCCAGTAATGTGCCCGCAGCCTGAATCGCCATTCCATTCCTCCTTCATGGGCCTTAGCCTCACAAATGCTTGTCTTTCACAATATTATATCATGTATAGTATTGTGTGCAAGAGGATATTTTGTCAAGCCGGTAGCGGTACGCCGAATAGTATGCTATGATATAGTCAAGAGGTATTTTATGGACGTTTCGGGTATCGGTGGGTTTTACCCTCAAATGGAATATGCCAGCCCCGTACAGGAAGTCGGCGTTAGGATGCTGGATAATGCTATCGAGCAGATGGATCAGGCAGGGCGGCAGCTTGTCGATTCCTTGCAGAACGCAAACGTGCAACCCATAAGGTATGACGGCCTGGGTACAGTGGTTGATATGTGGGCATAGCGTAGTCGGTTCTTCATGAACCCATAGGAACGACTGCCTTTTGGAGGTACGGGCATGATAATAAACCACAATCCGAGCGCTATGTTTGCGGCCAGGGCTTTTGGGCTTACGCAAACGGCCCTTGGCAGGAACATGGAAAGGCTTTCCAGCGGCATGAGGATCAACCGTGCCAGGGACGATGCCGCAGGGCTTGCCGTTTCCGAAAGGATGCGTGCGCAAATTCGTGGTCTGAACATGGCGGCACGTAATGCGCAGAACGGTGTTTCGTTGATTCAGACCACGGAAGGCTTTCTCCAGGGAACCCAGAATGTCCTTCATCGTTTGCGTGAATTGGCGGTGCAGTCGGCAAACGGGATTTTCACCCCACAGGATCGCATGTTTATCCAGGTCGAGGTTTCGCAGCTTGTGGCGGAACTCGACAGGATTGCAAACCACGCCAACTTCAACGGCATGAACCTGCTTACCGGGCGCTTTGGCCGACCCGTGGGCGGAAATACGCCAACCGCTTCCATGTGGTTCCATATCGGCGCAAACACGGATCAGCGGATACAGGCGTTTATCGGCACAATGACGGCGGCGGCCCTTGGGGTCAGGGATTTGGGCGATGATTCCTTTATTTCCCTTGCGGATCCGGAAAGTGCGAACCGTGCCATTGGGACGCTGGATGAGGCGCTCAGGCTCGTGAGTATGCAGAGGGCCAATCTTGGCGCATACCAGAACCGTCTGGAATTTGCGATTCGCAGTATCGAGATAGGGGCCGAGAACCTACAGGCGGCGGAATCCCGAATAAGGGACACCAACATGGCGAGCGAGATGGTGAACTACACCAGAAACATGATCCTGGCACAGGCCGGGGTTGCCATGCTGTCGCAGGCCAATCTGCAAGGGCAGATGGTGATACAGCTTTTGCAGTCTTTGCAGCAGTAGTTTGGTGAAAGGGAAACGCTGATTATTGCAGGACGCAGTGGGCATAGCATAATCCTCTGGCTTTGCAAACGGCCTGAAGTTCCCTAAACTCTAGGCCGTTGCATGTTGTGTTACCGCTATATTGTAAACTGCGTTTCCTTGCCCTCGCAGACGGCAACATAGTCGCCCAGGAAACCCGAAACGCTTATCTCGCCATTGCCGTCCGTGGTAAGCTGCTGCTCGCCCGACCACCAATCGCCCTTGATTCGTTGATGCAGGGCACGATAGGCTGGTTTGGGTTCGCTGTTATTGTCCAACAAACCCGACGGCGCACCAAGCCAAAGCCCGTCCATAAAACTCCACCAGGTAATGGACTGAACCAACGGATGTGCAAACAGGGACTCGTAAAACATCGCCGTTTCTTCCGCCTGCCTGGTTTCGCCTTCTGGGTAGGACGGCCACGACTTCACCTGGAAATCATTCAGGTCCTCGATCTCTGGCGGCATGATGTCCCCGGAAACCAGCGACACTTCCGTAAAGTGTAGGGGAAGACCAAAACGGGAAAAACGCCCCAGGATTTCCTCGGTCCTTTCGAGGCCCCAGTACCCCTGATGCATGTGGGACTGAATGCCGATTACTTCGATGGGGACACCGGCTTCCAGCAGGCCTTCGATAAGAATGTCGTAGGCAACCGATGTGTCGAAATCGTTTATCAACAATGTCGCTGTAGAACTTGCGTTACGGGCCTCGGCGAAAAGGTCGCGGATTAATTTGATGCGGCCCCGTGCCTGGCAGATCCTGGTAATACCGTTGTCATACTTATTGAACACAGGCATGATGACCGCCTCGTTGATCACGTCCCACATATCGATAAGCCCTTTGAATGCGGTTATGTCTCGCCGTATTCGGGCAAGTTGCGTCTCGAAGATTTCATCGTTGGACATGCTCAGCAGCCATGGTGCACAGACCGTATGCCAGCACAGGGGATGTCCTTTCAGGATCATGCCGCGCTCTTTAAGCCAACGAGCCGCATTTTCGGTGCGTACCTGGTCTGGCTTTCCCTGCTCTGGTTCGTAACGCCCCCAATAGAAGGGCAGTGTTACGGAGTTGAATAAATCCGTCATGTAGTTAAACCGCTTTTCGGCATCCGCAGCGGCGGCTGGTTCCATTTCCTTGTTCACGTAAGGCAGGGTGCTGAATTCGGAACAGCCGAACAGGAAGCTGTGTCGCACCTGTTTAACGGTTACGGGCTTGTTTCCGCTGGCACCGCCCGTTACTTTAACGGTCTTTGTGCCCCTACGGTGGGCGAATCGGTCGTTGGCTGTCTGCATGGCATGCCTCCTTAATATCGTGTCCGCTTGGACTGTAGTATTATACACTATATCTCGCTACAACGGAATCATGTGTGCTTGTGAATATAGTATCCCTCAGATATTGCTATTTTCTAAGAAAATGTGATTATTTTGGCGTATCTCGGATCTTATTTCTTTAATGGCTTGCATCAAGTGCTTCTCTATGATTTTGTCTATTGTGTCCAGCATGGCATCGCCGTAACGTGCCTTATCCTCATCGCCAAATACGTCCTGACAGGTTAAAAAAAAGCGTGAAACGGGAACCTCCACAGAGAAGGCAAGTTTTTCCAACAAATCGGCGGAAACAAAATTCAGCCCCCTCTCTATGGAACTAAGATGTTTTACGGATATGTCCACTTTTTCGGATAATTCTTCCTGGGACAGTTTCTTCGCCTTTCGGTAAAGCTTCAAATTCTGCCCAAAAACCGATTTTACGTCCATAAATGCATTTTAAATCAAGCCTTACACCCTGCCATAATGTATGGCGTATAAAATCAAAAAATAAACGTTATAGGTGTATTTTTGTATTGACAAATAAACCTATCCAGTGCATTATTTTTCCATAACTTAACCTGTAAGGTGTAATATTTGAGACAAGGGCAAACTGGGCAGGAATTGCGTATGAAACCGCACATCACCTGCACCTGCCTGTGTCGATTCGATAACCAGATTTAGGTGTGTAAGAGCCTCATTGAAAAATGGCTCAGCAAAAAGCGGTAGGGGAAAGCCGCCCTGGATTTCCCCGAGTGCAGCCTTATCAGCTTGTTTCGGCGGCGGCAAGGTTTTTCAAATGCCTCATACGAACCATCCCTGCTTTGGAGCGTGGTGAAGCTTTGGCTTTGGTCTGATTGACGGCCTGGGCAAGATCCCCTAAAGTAGAAGATAAAGTTAGCGAGGCAATAGGTACCCGTGTGGTAGGTAAGGATATGGAGGCAAAAATGGACAGTCCGAAAGATCCCCCGACCCCGTTGCCAATAGGACAGTCGTTCTTTGATCGCATAATCGAGGGTGGGTACTACTATGTGGATAAAACCCTGCTCATCAAGGATATTCTGGATAAAGGTTCTACGGCCACCCTTTGCACCCGACCACGCCGCTTCGGTAAGACTCTTAACCAGACCATGCTCAAGTGCTTTTTTGAGGACACGGCTGAGCTTGGTGGCAAGAATATGCGGGCGCTTTTTAATGGCCTTAAAATAGAGGCCGCCAGGGATCGGTACCTTGAGCATCAGGGCAAGTACCCGGTTATATTTCTGAGTTTCAAGGACTGGAAGCTTGGCAATTTCGAGGTTTCTTGCAAACAGCTAATAAAAGACATCGCTTATGAGTTTGAGCGCCATGCCTACCTTGCGGATAAATTATCCAGCAACAGTGCCCAGGAAACATTCAGGAAGTTGTCTGGGCTTGAGGGTTCCCTAAACGATTACCATTCTTCCATTAGGTTCTTGAGTAAATGTCTGGAGGACTATCACGGCAGAAAGGCCATAATCCTAATAGACGAGTACGACGTGCCTTTGGAGAATTCCTGGGTGCGTGGCTTTTATCAGGATATGGTGGACTTTATCCGTCCGCTTTTGAGTAGTGCACTAAAAGATAACCCACACCTACAGTTTGCGGTGATAACCGGATGCCTGCGGATATCCAAGGAAAGCATATTCACTGGCTTGAACAACCTGGATGTCGTGTCGATACTAAGCGATAGTTATGACGAGCATTTCGGCTTTACTCAGGACGAGATGGGTGCCATGCTTAGATATTATAACCAGGAGTGCAAGGCTGGGATTGTAAGGGACTGGTATGACGGTTATATGTTTGGAAGAACGGAGGTGTACAATCCCTGGAGTTCCATCAAGGTAGTAAGCAACTGGATTGATAACATAGACAGGCATCCCGAACCCCATTGGGTAAACACCAGCGGCAACGACATTGTCCGCAAACTTGTGGACGGGGCGAGTGACGAAACCAGGGCGGAATTGGAAACCTTGATGACCGGTGATATGATTTCAAAACCCATCCACGAGGACATAACCTACGACGAAATATACAGAAACGCCGACAATCTCTGGAACTTTCTGTTTTTTACAGGTTATTTGAAAAAAACTGGGGAAGGACGTTTAAACGAAAACGGCGAATTGACTTTGGATTTGTCGATTCCGAATATGGAGTTAAGGTATGTCTATGCGACGAAAATACGTGAGTGGTTCAACGAAAGCATAGCCGAAAAGAACCTTGACGTGTTTTACAACGCCATCCTGAACGGGGATGCGGAGACCTTCCAGGCCGAGCTTTCTAAACTGCTTGCGGAAAGCATAAGCTATATGGATAGTGCGGAGAATTTCTATCACGGGTTTATGGTAGGGATACTGTCCAGGCTGAAAGGCTACCTGGTTAAATCCAACAGGGAAAGTGGGCATGGGCGAAGCGACCTCGCCATGTACGGTGTCAGCATAAGGGACAAGGCGATCATATTCGAGCTTAAACGGGCTGGAAAGTTCAAGGAAATGCCAGCCTTATGTGAGGCTGCTTTAAAGCAGATAGAGGACAACAATTACGCTGCCTATTGGGATGACGAAGGCTATGTCGATATCATGAAATACGGGATTGCTTTCTATAGGAAGAATTGCGAGGTTAGGCTGGGGAAACCATAATGGCTGGATGATGATGTAGCCTACTTCGGGAGGGCAAATAAAACCGCTGAATTTGACCTGCGCCCCCCAATGCCCTATAATGAGGCCATGAAAAGGCTCCTGCCCATAGGCATACAGGACTTTACCGGTATCCGCGAGGGTGGCTATGTCTACATCGATAAGACCGCCCGTATCCACGAGCTTATATCCGGTTCTGGAAGGGCGTTTTTCCTATCCAGGCCTAGGCGTTTTGGAAAATCCCTGCTTTGCTCGACCCTGGGTGCCATTTTCGAGGGCAGACGGGAGCTTTTCAAGGGGCTTGCCATCGATTCCCTTGAATGGGAGTGGAAAAAACATCCGGTAATCCGCATAGATCTGAACCCAGGGGATTACACCGAGGGAACCGCAATCCTCAAGGAGACCCTGCGGAACGCCCTGGAAAATTCCGCGATTGGCCTTGGCCTAAGCATTCGTGGGCAGATAGTGTCGGATCAGTTTCTGAACCTTATCCATGACGCGCATCAAAAATACGGCGAGCGCGCCGCGATAATCATAGACGAATACGACAAACCGCTAATCAGTACCATTGACATGGCGGATCTGCGCGAGAAAATGAGGAATGCGCTCAAGGGCTTTTATAGCGTACTCAAGTCCGCCAGTCCGCACACAAGGTTCGTGTTCCTGACGGGTGTTACGAAGTTTTCGCATGTGAGCATTTTTTCGGACTTAAATCATCTGGCCGATCTTACGCTTAGCCCGAATTACGCGGATATTTGCGGCATAACGCAGGAGGAACTGGAAGCTGGCTTTGCGCCCGAGATAGAATCCGTGTCGAAGAAGACTGGAAGGAGCCTCGTGGAATATCTGGAGGAGTTGCGTCGTTTCTACAACGGCTACAGGTTTTCCGAAAAGTTGCTCAAGGTCTACAACCCGTTCGGTCTACTCAATCACTTCCATATGGATGGCAAGTTTCTGTCCTACTGGTACGGTACTGGTACCCCAACCTTTTTGGTAAAGCTGATTATCGCGCAAAAGATAAACATCGTCGAATTGGGTAACATGCGTGTCGCCTACGAGGATTTCCGTAAGTACGACATAGAGAAGATGAATGCGGCACCGTTGCTGTACCAGACCGGGTATTTGACTATAGCAGACTACGATGAGAGGCGTGAACGTTTCACGCTTGATTACCCGAACGACGAGGTGCGTTCGGGTTTCGCCGGATCCCTGCTGGAGCATTACGCCCCGGTGCTGGAACCTGCTTCGGGTGTCCTTGCCATGCGGCTGCTTGACGCGCTTTACGATGGCGAAGTCGATTCGGCGATGGGAACGTTGAAAACCTTTTTTGCGGCAATTCCCTACGATATAATCAAAGAGAGTGAGAATTATTACCAGACTGCGGTACACTTGATATTCACGATGCTTGGGTTAAGGTGTCGTTCCGAGGTGCGGATTGCGGCGGGACGAATAGACACGCTGGTTGAAACCGATGACTTGGTGTACTGTTTCGAGTTTAAGCTGGGCAAAACCGCCGAAGAAGCTCTTGCGCAAATAGACACCAAGGAATACCTGTTGCCATGGGAAGGCAGTGGGAAAAGGCTGTTCAAAGTAGGTGTTTCGTTTGATCCCGAAAAGCGCAATATCGGCGAGTGGAAAGCGGTGGATATACTATGGAGGGGAAGGAAACGAGGGTGAAAACAGACGAACCTAGGACCCCGTTGCCCATAGGCGAATCGTTTTTCGATTCGATGATAGAAAACGGCTATTACTATGTCGATAAGACTTTGCTTATCCGAGATATTTTGAACAGGAAAGCCAAGGTCACCCTGTGCACTCGACCGCGCCGCTTCGGTAAAACTCTTAACCAGACAATGCTCAAATGCTTTTTCGAGGATACCGCGAAACTTGGCGGCAAGGATATGCGGGCTCTTTTTAATGGCCTAAAAATAGAAGCGGCAGGGGAAAGGTATTTTGAACACCAAGGTAAGTACCCAGTTATATTTCTGAGCTTTAAAGACTGGAAGCTGGGCAGTTTTGAGGCATCTTACGAGCAGATAACAAAGGATATCGCCTATGAATTTAAGCGCCATGCCTATCTTGAGGAAGGAATGCTAGATTCCGCCGATCTGGAAATGTTTAATAAATTATCCAGGCGGCAAGGCTCCATTAATGACTGTAATTTTTCCATTAAGTTTTTAAGCAAATGTCTGGAAGATTATCACGGCAGAAAAGCCATAATCT
>Ga0209755_10004017_pt1 | contig 17794 bp, 15 predicted proteins | sample TergutCo191P1_FD_187301 | JGI IMG/M metagenome (GOLD analysis project Ga0209755, IMG submission 187301) | Cornitermes sp. P1 segment gut microbial communities from Petit-Saut dam, French Guiana - Co191P1 (SPAdes) (version 2) | ecosystem: Host-associated > Arthropoda: Insects > Digestive system...
CTACGTCGATGATGCGGGAAAACTCGTCATCGTCCCCAACCATTTGGGCGAGCTTATAACCCCGTCCGTCGTGTACATAGCCGAGGACGGCGCGCCGGTCGTGGGGCGCGAGGCGAGGGAAAAGGCCCTGGTCGAGCCGGAGAATTCCTTTTTGGAAGTGAAACGGCTTTTGGGACAGAACGCGGAGCTTACCGCGCGGGACAAGGTCTACTCGCCCGTTGACGTGGCCGCGATGATAATACGCTACCTGACCGACTGCGCGCAAAAGCATTCGGGCCAAGCGGTGGACTCCGCGGTGATCACCGTCCCGGCCTATTTCACCGATCCGCAGCGCAAGGATGTCATGGCCGCAGGTCGGGTGGCCGGGCTTGAGGTGGAACGTATCATAAACGAACCCACGGCGGCAAGTTTGGATTACGGGATCGACCACATGCGCGACTGCAAGTACATGCTGGTCTACGACCTTGGCGGAGGGACGCTCGACGTTACGGTGCTGGAACTTTTCGAAGGCGTCGTTGACGTTAAATCAAGCTGCGGAAACAACGCGCTTGGCGGGAAGGATTTCGATCAGGCAATCATGGATCGCGTGACCGGGGCGATCAAAAGGCGCGACAAGGTTGACGTTTCCACCGATGCCCGCGCCATGATGCGAATCAAAATCGCCGCCGAGCAATGTAAAATAGCGTTGAGCTACGGGGACGAATTCCTTTTCGAGTTGCCGTTTTTATACAGCGGCAAGAACGGCGACCCCTTAGGGTATTCCGAAAAGATCACCCGCGCCGATTTCGAGTCGCTGATCCGCGAGAAAATATATTCCACCGAACAACAGATCAAGACGGCGTTGTTCGACGCGAACCTAAACGCGGGGGATATCGACCTGACCCTGCTGGTCGGCGGAAGCACGCGCATCCCGCTTGTGTCGAAATTCCTGGAGGAAACGTTGTCACTGATACCCGAGTCTGCCGTGGATCCCGATCTCGCCGTCGTTCGCGGCGCGGCTATTCAGTCGGGCGTGTTGAGCGGCGCGCTGGGCGAGAACGCGATAGTCCTTACCGACATTTGCCCGTACAGCCTTAGCACCGAGACATTGATGAACGTCGGTTACGGGCCTTTCGCCACGAAGGATCTTTTCTGCGACATACTTATCAAGCGAAACACTACGCTTCCCGCCACGGCATCGAAAGTGTACATGACGGCCGAAGACGACCAGACGCACGTGCATGTCGCGGCGTACCAGGGCGAAAGTAACGACCCAGACGAAAATTATTTGCTTAATCGTTTCGAGCTTGGCGGAATACCCAAGGCGCGGGCGAACAAGGAAAAAATCAACATCTGCTTTGAATACGACCTTAACGGCATTCTGACGGTCTCGGCACAGATAGTCTCGACAGGCAAATCGGCGACGGTGACGGTCGATACCGCGCAGATGGGCAGGAACCTTGACCTTTCGAAGTGGAGGGATTCCCCCAAGTCGCGCAAGTACAGGCAGGTGATAAGCCGGGCGGACAGGCTTGTCGCGGTTCACGGAAGCGAGGTCGCGGATCTCGTCGAGTCTGCCGCCGACGAGCTGAAGAAGGCTCTTGTCATGGATTGGGATCAGGCGGTTCTGGAAAAGATGAAAGGCGACCTTGACGTCGCGATCGAGGATCTCGAAGAAGAAGACGGCCGATGAACTATTACGAACTGCTTGACATAGACCGCGACGCGGACGCAGTCGCGATAAAGCGCGCCTATTTCGCCGCGGTGAAAACGCGCTCGCCGGATTCAGACCCGGAAGGTTTTAAGGCCATCAGGGCGGCCTACGAGACGCTTCGCGACGAGAAGAAACGCGGCGAGTATGACGCGTATTTCGTCGCGGACGACGGCGGCGAAATAGCGGCCGACATGCGGGACAAACTTCTCGCGGCCCGCGCCATGATGCGCGAAAACAAGTTCAAGCAGGCCATGGAATTCCTGACGGGTTTGAGCGGCGAAAACCCCGACTCGGTCGAGGCCAAGCGCCTTCTCGCCGAGGCGTTGTGGAACATGAAAAAAAGCGGCCTCGCCGAAAAACTCTGCGTGGAGTTACTGGAAAGGAACCCGTCGGACTGCGACACGCTGGTGCTGCGCGGCGAAATCGCGGCGTCGCGGGGGCACACGACGAAGGCCGACGACTACTTCAAGGCCGCCCTGGATATCGACCCGCGCAGGACGAAGTCGTGGATCGCGTACATGCGCTTTTCGTTGAATCATTACACTTGGCAGGCTCCCGAGATTCTGCGCCGCGCCATGGAACACGACCCCGATATGTTCCGCGACGATTACGTTCTTTATCTAGCGGGTGAAAGCCCTTTCGTGGCGTTGCGGGATTTGGGCCTGTATGATGGCGACAACAAGGAATGCGAGGAATTCTTGCCGTTTTTGGATAAATTCGCGGAATTCTTTATCGGCGACAAGGCCCCGAGTAAGGACACGTACGAGCGGATTATGAAGCTCTTGCCGGGTCTTGTAAAAAAAGCCGTGTTCGCCTCCTTCGTGGAAAGGATAATGCCCACGCTTGAAAACAGCAGGCACCAGGAGCCTGACGACAAGGACGAGTTCAAGTGCATGCGCGTATCCCTCGCGCTTAACGACCTTCGCGCGGACAAGCGGGTTCATGAGGTTCTCGTCGATTTGACTGAATGTTTTCTTTCCGGGGAAGACGAAAAGGATGAAAAAGATCGCTTGTCGATGGAGTGCTATATCGTCAGCCACCTGTCGGAATTGCGCCCCGCGATAAAGGCGCTCAAGAACGATCACCCCGATTACTTCAAACTTAACCAGGCGTTTTACTTCGACGCGCTTAACGATAAAAAGACCGAGTACCTTGAGGACAAATACGCCGCGATATACAAAAAGCACTTCAAGCCCGCCATTAGGCTCAAGGGTTACATGGAAGGGGAGGAAGACGACGATTTCGATGATTTCGACGACGGCACGCCTTTCGTGCGCGAATCGCCCAAAATCGGTAGGAACGTTCCATGTCCCTGCGGTAGCGGCAAGAAATACAAGAAATGCTGCGGCAAGTAACCCGCGCCGCCTCATGGCGTGATCGACAATTGACAGACTGCGCTTAGTGAATTATTGTATAATAGGCAGGTTGTCAATGTACCCGATTCTGTCGGTGGAGGTTGACGGAAATCTCTTGCCGCCGAATATCGTGAACAAGTTAAACATTTTCATGGTGAACGTGCTGCGGTTCAGGGACGGGGGGATGTTTCCTCGTTGGTTGATGCGGCGGATTCCCAGGTAGGGGAGTAGCGATCCCAAGGGAACCGCTGTTTAATCGGTGTTTCCCTTGGGATCTGACCTATTGCAAGATAAAAACGCATGTTTTCTAGGTTTGCATCCCTGCCTGTAAGCTATATAATATGCACTATGTGGGATGCTTGGATACACTGGACGATCTTCACTTTTACTTGGTAGAGTAGACACATGCCAACACGGAAATCACCATGGTCGTTATACACGGATATTCCAGCCGCCAAGCTACGCTACACGAAGTCGATAGAATCTTTTTATCGACTATACGGGCACAAGGAAATAACGCTTGTATCCGCGCCGGGCCGTACCGAAATTGGCGGTAACCATACCGACCACCAAAACGGTCTTGCGCTAGCTGCCGCTGTGGACATGGACGTTCTTTGTATATGTGCAAAAAATAGCGACAATACAATCAGGGTTCACTCGGATGGCTTTACATCGGTTTCGGTGGATTTGTCGGTTTTGTCCGCCCAGGAAAACGAAAGGGAGACTTCCGCTGGCTTGGTACGTGGGTTGGCGGCATGGTTTGCATCCAAGGGATACCCCATTGGCGGGTTTGACGCTTATGTTACGTCAACCGTGCCTGGCGGTTCCGGCTTGTCTTCCTCGGCAGCTTTTGAAGTCGCGCTTGGCAATGCCTTGAATTCTCTGTTCCGTGGCAATGCAACCCCGATCGAAATCGCCATTGCAGGGAAATATGCGGAGAACGTCTATTTCGGCAAACCATGTGGTCTGCTAGACCAAATCGCGTCAAGCTTGGGCGGGCTTATAATGATTGATTTTATCGATCCGCAGAATCCGCAGGTGACAAGCATCCCCATCGACCTGACCGGCTATGAATTGTGCATTACCGATACCAAAGGCAGTCACGCCGATTTAACCCCAGAATACGCGGCAGTGACCGAAGAAATGGGCAAGGTCGCCAGCCATTTTGGAAAACGTGTGCTGCGAGAAGTTCTAGTGCAGGATTTTTTTCAAAACATAGCAAGTCTGCGTAAATACGGGGACCGCGCCGTTTTACGGGCGATGCACTTCTTTCTAGAGAACGAGCGGGTCCGCAAACAGGCGGAAGCTTTGCGGGCGGGGAACATCGACGCATTTTTCGCATTGACAAACGAATCGGGGCGATCCTCCATATCACTGCTGCAAAATATTTTTCCCACCGGCACCCCGCAAAATCAAGGGGTTTCCCTTGCCTTGGCCTTAAGCGAATGCATCCTTGATGGACATGGAGCCAGCCGCGTACATGGTGGCGGTTTCGCGGGAACGATTCAGGCATACGTTCAACTTGCCGCAAAAGACGAATATCGACTGCAAATGGAAAAGGTATTCGGAAACGGCTGCTGCCATTTTCTTAAAATCCGTTCCGTGGGGGGAACGGAACTCGTTGCAGATTTGGATCTTGCAAAACCGGAATAATCATTTTTTTCCACGCTTTTTTCCCATGGAAAACCAGTTTGTCCGTGATATACTGCGCTAGCTGGGCCGCTACCCAGAGAAGGAGAAGAACTTGGAAATACGCTATGCCGAGCATCCGGACGATGTGATGTGCTACGATACCGACACCATGCGGGAACATTTTCTTTTCGAGGATGTTTTCATCAAAGATGAGATAAGTCTGTGCTATACCCACAGCGACAGAATGGTATTCGGTGGGGCTTTGCCCGTGGGAAAAACCTTGCGCCTGGAAGGTGGCAAGGATTTTGGAAGCGATGTTTTTCTCGATCGCAGGGAACTGGGGATTATCTGCGTTGATGGGCAGGGCAAGGTTTCCGCCGATGGTACCGAGTATGCAATGAAAAAGGGCGATGGCTTATATATAGGAAAGGGCGTTAAGGACGTGATTTTTTCCGCGGCGGACGGGGCTTCCCCCCCGAAGTTCTATCTTGCCAGTGCGCCGGCCCATACATCGTACCCCACGGTTTTTATCCCTATCGAAAACGCCAATCCCCGCAAGCTGGGCGAAGCTGCCACGGTAAACGTGCGCACGATTTACCAGTATGTGCACCCCGCCGTTTGCCAAAGCTGCCAGCTGGTGATGGGCATGACCGTGCTGGAGGAAGGTTCGGTCTGGAACACCATGCCCTGTCATACCCACGAACGGCGCATGGAGGTATATCTGTACTTCGACGTTAAACCCGGCGCGATGGTTTTCCATATGCACGGGCAACCAGACCAGACCCGTCATATCGTGATAGGCAACGAGCAGGCGGTAATCTCGCCTTCGTGGTCGATTCATTCCGGGGTAGGTACCGCCGCCTACAGTTTTATATGGGCGATGGCCGGCGAGAACCAGACCTTCGACGACATGGACACAATCCCAACCGAAGATTTGCGATAAGGAGAAAAATATGAGCGTTCTTGAAACATTTTCGCTGAAGGGGAAAGTCGCCTGGATTACTGGTGCTTCCTATGGTATAGGTTTCGCCTTTGCCAGGGCATTTTACAAGGCCGGTGCCACCGTGGTCTTTAACGACAGGGGACAGGAGCAGGTTGACAAGGGGCTTGAGGCGTACAAGACCGAGGGCATTCCCGCCACCGGTTATGTCTGCGACGTTACCGACGAGGCCGCAGTGAACGAGACGGCGGCAAGGATAGAGAAGGAAATCGGCGTGGTGGACATTCTTGTGAACAACGCTGGAATCATCAAGCGCGTACCCATGACCGAGATGAGCGCGGCTGATTTCCGCCAGGTGATCGATGTTGACCTTAACGCGCCGTTTATCGTGGCAAAGGCGGTTCTGCCTTCTATGATAAAAAAGGGCGGGGGCAAGATTATCAATATCTGTAGCATGATGAGCGAGCTTGGCCGCGAGACGGTGAGTGCCTATGCGGCGGCAAAGGGTGGCCTTAAAATGCTGACGAAAAACATGGCCAGCGAGTTTGGGCAGTACAATATCCAGTGCAACGGTTTGGGCCCTGGCTACATCGAAACGCCGCAGACCGCGCCTTTAAGGGAAAAGCAGGCCGATGGCAGTCGGCATCCCTTTGACCAGTTCATCATAGCCAAGACCCCGGCAGCACGTTGGGGCAGAACCGAGGATCTTGAAGGCCCGGCGGTCTTTCTTGCATCGAGCGCGTCGGATTTTGTGAACGGGCATATACTGTACGTGGATGGCGGGATTTTGGCCTATATTGGAAGGCAACCGTAGCTCTAATGGGAATCGCTGAATGAACCGGCGATTCCCTAGATTTCTTTGCTTGGGAACAATCCAGGAAGGTCCCATTCATTGGGGATTTTTACGGGCATACCCGTTTGGGTGTCCACGAAGGCCCAAGTAACCTTTGCCGCGATCAGGAGATCATCGCCCCGGCGTATTTCTTGGGCAAGGGTTCCGCTTACGGCCCCCTTCTTTATCGGCCAGGTTTTGATCGTAAGTTCGTCGTCGGTTATCGCGGGCAGTTTGTAGTCGATTTCGATACGGGCGATAAAGATTCCGTATCCAGCCTTTGTAATCGCCGGAAAGTCGAAATTCATGTCCCGCAGGTATTCGTAGCGGGCGAATTCAAGGTAATTAAGATAGTTCGCGTTATTTACATGACCGTACATGTCGCACTCGTAGGTGCGAACCCGTAAGTTACATTCGCTGACCATGATTCTAGTTTAACAAAATTGGCGGCAAAGGGCAATAAAGAACGACATCGTTTAGGCTATTTTATGGGTAGCTTGATTTGATACACCTATAGGTTGCTAGGCACCAGTCAGCAGGTATTCCACCGATACTTTGAGGGAGAAGAAATGCCTCGGCGGCTTTTGGGATTATGTTTCCCCTTCGGTATTTCTGCCACGTTATGGCCATTTACACAATTTTTAGGACAGTCTCAGGCTTTCCCTGTTGGTCCCCCTTGTATAGCTACAACCTAACGCAAACACCCTTCCCCGCGACATACTTCTTAATCTCGCCCACCGTGGTTTTCCCAAAGTGTAGCAACGACGCGACAAGCGCAGCATCCGCGCCAGGGGCCTGTTCGGACGGGATCGACGGATCCATTTCAGACGAAGCGGTGCTAAGCAACACCCCGGCAATCTGATCCAAGGTTCCCGCACCGCCAGATGCTATCACCGGGACAGAAACGGCGTTCAGCATACGACGGGTAAGCTCAAGATCATAGCCGGCACCAGTGCCGTCCGCGTCGATGGAATTGAGAAGCACTTCCCCCACGCCAAGATCCACGGCCTGCAATGCCCACTCAATTGCGTCAATGCCGGTGTCGGTTCTGCCGCCATGGGAAAAGGCGTTCCAGCGCCCCCCGTTAACACGAGCCGCATCGATTGACAGCACCACGCACTGGCTACCGTAAGCGTCGGCAAGTTCGCGCAGCAGTTCCGGCCGCAGCAGGGCCGATGTGCAAACCGAAACCTTGTCCGCCCCGGCGTTCATCGCCAAGCGCATGTCCTCTAGGGTACGAATGCCGCCGCCGACGCAAAGGGGAATAAACACCTCATCGGCCACCTTGCGTACCACGTCAAGCAGCGTCGCCCGGCTTTTGTGCGATGCACCAATGTCAAGAAAAGTAAGCTCATCCGCGCCATCGTTGTTGTAGCATCGCGCCAGCTCCACAGGATCCCCGACATCTTTAATGCCCTTAAACTTGATACCCTTTACCACTTTGCCATCGTCAACATCGAGACAAGGAATAATCCGTTTTGCCTGCATCCTATCAACCTCCCGTCCAATTTCTTAAAAGGGCAAGACCTGCCACCCCCGATTTTTCAGGATGAAACTGCACCGCCGCCAACGCGCCTTGCTGAATCGCGCAGCAATAGCGCAAGTAATATTCAGCCTCGGCGGCGCACACCGAACCGTCACAGGGCTCGGCATAGTACGAGTGAATAAAATAAAAGAAGTCGCCAGCCCCCCCTTGGAACAGGGAACCCCCCAGCTTGGGAAAGGTCCGGTTCCAGCCAATCTGCGGGACTTTCCTACCTGGAAAACGGCGCACGGTTCCAGGAATCAGCGAAAGGCCGCTAACGGCTTTGCCATCAACCGGGGGGGCCTCTTCCGATGACTCAAACAAAAGTTGCAGACCAATGCAGATCCCCAAAAAGGGCCTGTCCGCCCTCACCCACTCCTTTATCGCCTGAGCGTAACCAGATTTTTCCAGCGAAGCCATAGCCGTCGCAAAATGCCCATCGCCAGGAAAGATTATCCTGTCAAAAGGCGAGGCGGCAAGGGAAAGCTCTTCTGGCCCGGCCAGAAAACGCGCGGGAACGGAAAGCCGCCGCAGGGCGTTCATCACCGAACCCAGGTTGCCGGCCCCGTAGTCTATCACTCCGACCAATTCTTGTTCCTCCCAAATCTATACCAAAACCCCGGCCGGTCCCCCGGAAACATCAAGGGTACCTTTCGTGGAAGGAACGGAATCGCGGGCGCGTTCGTCTATTTCGCAGGCGGCACGAAGCGAACGGGCAACCGCCTTGAACATGGCCTCTATCTTGTGGTGATCGCTTCTGCCCCTAACGATCTCCAGGTGAAGGTTGCATCCCGCCGAGCCGACAAAGCCCTGCCAAAAGTCCTCGATAGTGTCGGTCTGGAAATCGTGTGGAGTGCCGATTAGGGGCAGACCAGAAAGTCGGCCCTCGAAAAACAGGAACGGGCGACCCGACAAGTCCACCGCGGCACTGGCAAGGGTCTCATCCATGGGAAACAGGCAGCTGCCGCTGCGGCGTATCCCCCTTTTCTCGCCAAGTGCCTTGGCAAAACACGAACCCAGGACAATGCCGGTGTCCTCCACAAGATGGTGCTGATCCACTTCCAGATCGCCGGTAGCGGAGATCTCCAGATCGAACAATCCATGACGGGCAAAAGTGTTTAGCATATGTGACATAAAACCGATTGGATAAGCAAGCTTTGTCCTGCCGGTTCCGTCCAGACCCAGCCTTATTTTTATCGATGTTTCCCTGGTCGTCCTTTCGACCTCGACTGTTCTCATGGCACGGCCTTTCGCAAATCGTATTCCACTATGTCAAGGGCACCGGACTTTTTAAGCTTGGGAATGATGGCGGGAACCTCGTGCTTTTTCACGGCGATTTTGACGGCATAACCGGTGTCGCCGAAAAGCGGGGCGACGGTCGGGCTTCGCATCGCGGGAAGCTCCCTTATGATATGCTCGAAACGATCTTTGGGTATGTTCATTTCCAGCATAACCCGCTCGCGTCCGTCAAGAACCGCGCGAAACAGCATGGAAAGTTCCTCTATTCGCTCACGCTTCCACTGGTTTGTAAGGGCCGCAGGCGAGGCAACGAAGCGCGTTGACGATTCAAGAATCGTTTCAATGATTCTAAGGCCGTTGTCCCGCAGCGTCTGCCCGGATGAGGTATTGTCGATGATCATGTCGGCATCGTCCGGGGGGAAAACCTCGGTGGCCCCGTAGGTTCGCAGTATGCGATACTTGTAGGCGCGGGAATCAAGCCATGCCTTTGCCAGATTCACGTACTCGGTGGCCACGACAATGGTTTTGGAACGGAGAGCCTCCTCGTCAAGCGCAGAGGGAACCGCCGCGACGATCCTTACCCTGTCAAAGCCAAGGTCCAGAAGGTCTTCCACCTTGGCATCGTTTTCCTTGATCCAGTCTATACCTGTAAAACCCACATCGTGGCTACCAAGTTCCAGAAGCTCGCCGACACTCTGCGGCTTCATGATTTTTGCGTCCAGCCAGTCGGTGTTCATCATGGGCCTGTAGGTGCGATCGGCAAGGGCGACGGGAAAACCAGCCTCGGCCAAAAGCCGGGACACGCCGTCAAAGATTCTACCTTTGGGAATAAGTAGCCGCAGTTTGTCTTCCATGCCTTAGTTTACCGCAAATGAGGGATGATCATCAACTGACACGCAAGCCCTAATCTTTACTATTTTCCCCCCTTCCTTTACCATATCCACAAGGAGTCGGCATCATGGCGCAAAATACTAAGGGGCCCAAGTACCCCTTCAAGGAAATCGAACCCAAATGGCAGAAATACTGGGAGGAAAACAAGACCTTCAAGGCGGTAGAGGATCTGGCCTTTCCAAAGGACAGGCGGCGATACGTTCTGGACATGTTCCCATACCCTTCCGCGCAGGGCTTGCATGTTGGACACCCAGAGGGTTACACGGCCACGGACATCTGGTGCCGCTATCTTAGGGCGAACAGCTACAACGTTTTGCATCCCATGGGCTTTGACTCCTTCGGTCTGCCGGCGGAAAACTATGCCATCAAGACCGGCACGCACCCGGCTATTACCACCGCCGCCAACATAGACCGTTTTCGCCAACAGATAAAAGCCCTGGGCTTTTCCTACGACTGGGATCGCGAGGTCGATACCTCAAGCGATGATTACTACCGCTGGACCCAATGGATATTCCTAAAGCTGTTCGAAAAGGGTCTTGCCTATGAGGCGGAAAGTCCCATCAACTGGTGTCCTTCCTGCAAGACCGGCCTTGCCAACGAAGAAGTCAAGGACGGTGCCTGCGACCGTTGCGGCGAACCCGTTACCCGCAAGCGGATTCGCCAGTGGATACTAAAGATAACCGCCTACGCCGAAAGGCTACTTGCCGACCTTGACGGGCTGGACTGGCCCGAACCGATAAAGCTGATGCAGCGCAACTGGATAGGCCGCAGCGAAGGCGCGAACCTTGTTTTCAAGATAGACGGCCTGGCCGCTGAGCCGGGGATCGAGGTTTACACCACCCGGCCAGACACCCTTTTCGGCGCAACCTACATGGTTCTCTCGCCGGAACATCCCTTGGTCGAAAAAATCACCACCCCGGAACAAAGGGATGCCGTAAACGCCTACGTGACGGCGGCGGCCCGAAAAAGCGATCTTGAACGCACCGATCTGGCCAAGGAAAAAACCGGGGTTTGGACCGGGGCCTACGCGATTAACCCGGGGAACGATGGGAAAATCCCGGTGTGGATCGCCGACTACGTGCTTATTTCCTATGGCACGGGGGCGATCATGGCGGTTCCAGGACACGACGAGCGAGACTGGGATTTCGCCAAGGCATTCGATCTGCCAATCGTCCAGGTTGTCGCCAGGGAAGAGCCGAATAGGGATTACTCCGAAATCCCAAAAGAACCAACCACCAGGGACGGCTGGGCTGTAAACTCCGGGGACTTCAACGGCCTTACCACGGCCCAGGCAAAAACACGCATAACCGAATGGCTGGAACAACGCGGCATTGGCAAGAAGGCCGTAAACTACAGATTGCGGGACTGGGTTTTCAGTCGCCAACGCTACTGGGGCGAACCCATTCCCATAGTACACTGCGCCAAATGCGGCATAGTACCCTTGCCCGAAAGTGTCTTACCCCTAAAACTACCGGAAGTAAAAACCTACGCGCCAACCGGCACCGGGGAATCCCCCCTTGCCGGCATAGACGAATGGGTGAACACCTCCTGCCCCAAATGCGGCGGACATGCAAAAAGGGAAACCAACACCATGCCCCAGTGGGCCGGTTCTTGCTGGTACTATCTGCGCTACCTGGACCCGACCAACGAGGGCGCGTTCGTCGCCAAGGACAAAATCGACTACTGGATGCCAGTTGACCTGTACGTCGGCGGGGCGGAACACGCCGTACTGCATCTTCTGTACAGCCGCTTCTGGCACAAGGTTCTGTACGATTACGGCCTTGTCAACAGCATAGAACCTTTCCAAAGGCTGATAAACCAAGGCATGATCCTGGGCGAGGACAACCAGAAGATGAGCAAAAGCCGGGGGAACGTGATCAACCCAGACGACATTATCGAAGAATACGGCGCGGATTCCATGCGGGTCTACGAGATGTTCATGGGGCCGCTGGAAGTCAGCAAGCCCTGGCTTACCGCCGGCCTTGTCGGCGTTTCCCGCTTTCTGGAACGGCTATGGGTAATAAGCGAAAAATGCAACCCGGATTCCATCAAGACGTTCCCGCCGGAAGACTTCGATCGCCTTACCAAGCTAATGCACCGCACGATCAAAAAGGTAAGCCAGGACACTGCAAGCATAGACCTAAACACCGCAATCAGCGCGATGATGATCTACTCTGCCGAGATCAACAAGTTCGGCGAGGTCCCCCCGGTCCTCTGGGAGCCGCTGGTAATCATGGTAAGCGCATATGCCCCACATCTTGGCGAGGAACTATGGGAAAGGTGCGGGCATAAGGAATCGGTAAGCCGCGCCCCCTGGCCGTCTTTTGACGAAAGCCTTACGATTGACGACGAGGCGACTATCGTGGTTCAGGTGAACGGTAAAATGAGGGACAAGTTTACCGCGGCGGTCGGAACCGACAAGGCGGAACTGGAAAAGACCGCGCTGGCATTGCCCGGCGTGACAAAATGGACGGAGGGGCGCAAGATACTAAAGGTTATCAGCGTGCCTAACAAGCTGGTAAACGTCGTGGTGGCGCATGATTGATTTCGTCATATGCGCTACCAGATCGATGAGAAGTTACGCCGAAAAGGTCGTCGAAAGTCTGGCGAAGTTTCCCCGCTTTGCAGGAAAAGTCGAGCACTTTGGCGGCGTGGACCTGCTTCGCACCGACCGCTTCGCCGACGGCGAGATGGAAGTCACCGTAGCGGCCTCGGTACGTGGCAAGCATGTTGTTGTGTTCACTTCCTGCGCCCGGAACGAGGCCGGGATTAGCCTGGAAGAGGCCAAAATAGAGCTGTACCATACGGTTGACGCGCTGAAGCGTTGCCAACCGGGAAAGATAACGATTTTCGAACCGTTCGTGTCCTGTTCGCGTTCGGATCGCACGCTTCGCCGCAGTTCCGTGGGTCTATGGGTTCACCTTAAAACACTTGCCAGCCTTGGGGCAGAGCACATAATCACCTACCAACTGCATTCGGACAAGTCAAAGTCGATGGTCGATCCGACTATATGCGCGTTGGACGACATACCTGCGCACACCCTTTTGCAGCAGCAACTCTGCGATGTATACATCCGTGACATGAAAAAGCTGGAAACCGAGGTGCGTTCCAACTGGGCCTTCTGCTCTGTCGATGCTGGCGGCGAAAAACTAGCGAGAATCTTTGCCAACGCCTTCAGGGCACCACTGGTAATCGCCCACAAGCAGCGGGATCCTTCCAAGGCAAACGCCATAGAGTCGATCAACATACTAAGCGCGGAACCGGTCGAAGGCAAAACCCTGTGGATAGTCGATGACATGGTTGACACAGCCGGCTCCGTGGAAAGCCTTATTCGGGCGCTTGGCCCGCTAAAGCCCAGGGAGATCAACATAGTCGCCGTACACGCCCTGTTCTCGCCGCCCGCGCTGGAGCGGATCGCCGCGCTTTCGCGGGAGGGGCTGCTTAAACGGGTAATGGTGACGGATACCGTGTGTCCGAATTCGCTGGCGGGCAAGATTGCCGGGTTGGAGATTGTCCCGTCCACATGGCTTTCGGCTAGGGTTATCAATAGCATCGTAACACACGCGCCAATGGGGGAACTTCTGCTTAAATTCGACGCGACCGCATACCTAAAGTCGCCGGCCCTTTGGCACTACGCCCCGGCGGAAGCCTCCTGGTTGCTCTAAAGAGCTTCCTTGCTGTCAAGCAGAATTGTAACAGGCCCGCAGTTGGTGGAGCTTACCATCATGCGGGCCTGAAACTCGCCGTTTTCGCAGACAAGCCCGCGCTGGCGAATCTGTCCTATGAAGTACTCGTATAGCTCGCGGGCCTTGTCTGGCGGGGCCGCTTTTGACCACGAGGGTCTGCGCCCCTTGCGTGCATCCCCCATCAACGTGAACTGGGAAACGGCAAGTACCGCTGGCGGCCTGTCCTTCGCGGCATCGCTAATCGAAAGGTTCATTCTGCCTTCGGCATCGTCGAAAATTCGCAGCCCCGCGATTTTTTCCGCAAGCCAGTCGGCATCGGCGGGGCCATCGTCCAGTGCCACGCCCAAATAGACAAGCAAACCCTGGCCTATACTGCCACGCAGTTCCCCGCCCACGGTTACAGTCGCTTCCGTAACCCTCTGTACAACAGCCTTCATAGATTCGTTCTGATCGCAATCCCTTCCAGTCTTATGCGGCCATCGTTCTCGATAGGCACAATGCGCCCAAGAACCTCAAGGGGATCGCCTGGCAGGGGAATCGCGTGGTCAAAAACGACGGGGACAATCCCCTCGACAATTCTGGGCGCATCGTAGCCAAGCAGAAAATCAAACGAGGTTTCCCGATCGGTAATGGACACGTTCGAGGCAATCCCCCGCCAGATTACATGCACCCCCTGATGCAGCGGGGGATCTTGCCAGGCCTGGGCATGACTCACGTTGTCGTCCCTTCTGAAGGTGTCGAAGCCCGGGGTTTCAAGCAGGGAAAGCATAAGACGTGCCCTGTTCTTAAGACCGTCGGCGGCGTTGGACCCAAGAATCCGGTTAAGGTGAATCCGGGCCGCCTCGTCACGATGAGCCGAAAAAAGCGACAAGGCCCTGTCGTAGGTATCAATGGCTTGCCTGGGGCTAAGCACGTATCTATAGAAGCCGCCGTCGCCAACGGGAGCGGTTCTGTCCTCCCAAGTCAGCATGAGCCCATGTGGAATATCCCTAGCCCCCCGCGTCCTAAACGGGTTGGGCGCGAGCCCCATGAAAACCATAACGCCAAGACCAATTGCGCAGGCGGCAAGCAACACGCCCAAGGCCCCAACTTTTTCCTTGGTCGAAAAACCCGGAAAGGGAATGGCGGGATACAACGAGGCTAGCTTGCCAGCCTCCAGCCAGGAAGAAAAAGCGTCCGTCCCCGCCTGCTTGCGGATTATCCTAAGTGCTTTTTTCGCGACACGGTTCTTTGGTTCGGACTCCAGAACCTCAAGATATAGGTCAACGGCGCGGCTAACGTCGCCACGGCGCAGAAAAAGGGCGGCCAGCCCTAAAATGGCCAAGGGATTGCGGCTTTTAAGCTCGTGGGCGATGCGAAGATAGGTCAACGCGCCGCCGAAATCCCCGGCATAGAGGCATACCGCCCCCAAAATGTAGTGATAGTTGAAGGACCGCTCGTAACGAAGCACTTCCGGCTGAAGAACCCGCAAGGCCGCCTCAAATTTGCCGAAACGCGCGAGTCTGCATGCCTTTGTAAGAATGGGGTCAAGTCTCATACCCTACCTATTATACACAATCCAGACGGGTTTTTGTAAGAGGTGGGAACGGGCTGCCCGTACCAAAGCAAAACAAAAGCATCGAACCTTTTTTCGATAACACGCGACTTTAGCAGCTTGCCTAATATTAACCCCAGGCATATACTTCAAACATGAGAACAAGCCTTTCCTACGTGCTGATAACCCCATACGCGATCTCGAAAGGCAGGGCTGGTGGAATCCTTTCCCGACTGCTTTTCAGAACGGATCTGGGCCTTGTCGGTGCGCGAATGTTCGTCGCAGACGATGCCTTCGCAAAGAAATACGCACAGGCCTTGCGGGAACGTTCCCCCAAAGCCTTGCTTGCCGACTACGTGGAGCGGAACCTTGCCAATGAGCGGTCCCTGCTGCTCCTGTTCCAGGGGCAGAACCCCTGCGAGCAGCTCTGCGGCACGCGGCAACCCGGCGAGACAATCCAGGGCATCTACGGCGATCTTATCCTTTCGCCCGAAAACCCCGACGAGGTAATACACTTCGAGCCGGCCGTGCTGACCGCCAAAAGCCAGGCGGAAGCCGATGAGGATCTTCGCCTAATGGCGGACTTCTTCGATGGAAAGGGAAATGTCGTAAGCGATCTTTCGTACCCTGACCCGTCCAAGATCGAACGCACGTTGGTCATACTCAAGCCAGACAACTGGACATTTAATTCGTTACGCCCAGGGGCCATTATGGACATGTTCTCTGGTACGGGACTAAGGATCATCGGCGTAAAGGTACATCATTTCTCGCTGGCCCAGGCCCTGGACTTCTACGGCCCGGTGGAGGCCGCGTTAAAGAAAAAGCTTTCCGGCATGTTCGGGAAAAAGGCCGTGGGGCTTCTTGAAAGGGAATTCCAGGTCAGCATCGGCGAGGAAACCGCCAAGGCCATCGCGGAGACCTTCGGCGTGGACTGTGCGCTCAACGAGTTCGCTCAATTGGTCGAATTCATGTGCGGCAAACGCCCTGACGATCATTCCAGGGACGAGCCTGGGAACGCGAAGTGCATGATTCTGATCTACGAGGGCGAAAACGCCGTGGCGAAAATCCGCGAGACGCTAGGCCCGACAAACCCTGCGGACGCGCCTAGCGGCACCGTGCGCCGGGAATTCGGCCAGAGCGTGATGGTGAACACGGCCCATGCATCGGATTCCCCGGAAAGCTTTCTGCGGGAAAAAGACATCGTGAAAATAGAAGAAAACACCATAGGAGCGATAATTAGAGCGCATATATGATATCCATACTGAATATGGTCGGCGGCGTTTGTATGCTTCTCTTTGGGATGAAGGTAATGAGCGACGGCTTGCAGAAGAGTGCCGGCGAACGGATGCGTAAGGCGTTAAACTTCATGACAGGTAACCGTTTCGCCGGGGTGTTTACCGGCTTTATGGTTACCTCCATCGTTCAGTCATCGACAGCGGTCTCCGTTCTGATTGTCTCGTTCGTGAACATCGGGCTTCTTTCCCTTACACAGTCCGTCGGCGTGCTGTTCGGGACTAACATCGGCACAACTCTAACGGCATGGATTATTTCCATTGTCGGCTTTAGGATAAGCATGAGCGGCCTTGCCCTGCCGGCAATAGGCATAGGGTTCGTCCTTGGCATGATCAAATGGAAGTACAAGGGTGCTGGCGATTTTTTGCTTGGATTCGGCTTCCTGTTCCTTGGGCTGGGTTTTCTTACATCGGGAATGGCCGACATAAACGACGTGATCGATTTCGATGCCGTAGGCGCGTTAAGAGACAGAAGGGTTCTGGTCGTGCTGATCGGCGCGGGCGTTGGCCTCGTCATGACCGTGATCATCAATTCGTCCACCGCTTCGGTCGCTTTGATTATGGCTCTGGCGTTTCAGGGTATCGTTATCTACGAGATGGCCGCCGGCATGATCATGGGCGCACAGATCGGCACGACCCCCAACGCCGTGCTGGTTTCCATGGCTGGGAACACTAACGCCAAACGGGCGGCACTTGTCCACGTCATGTTCAACGTCATCGGGGTCGTCTGGGCGCTTCCTTTGCTGCTCCCGCTTCTTAATCTGGTAAACATGATTTTGCCAGGGGATCCCTGGACCGCGATTCCCTATAACGAAGCGATTCCACTTCATATAGCCGGGCTTCACACAACTTTCAACATAATCAACACCCTGCTCTTTCTGCCATTCGTTAATCAGTACTCCAGACTGATCTGCCTGATTCTGCCTGACAAAAAAACCGAGGTGAAAAGTGGCCCCTACCGGTTCACCTACATTTCCGCTGGCAGGGCCGATTCGCCGGAGCTTAACATTCTTCGCGCCGAAAAGGAGATCAGCGATATGGCGGGCATCGTCTCTTTCATGTATTCCCGTTTCTGTTCGGCACTGCGAAGCCTGCGCGAGACCGATGGGAAGGAATCGGTGACCGTCATGTGCGATGAGCTTTTGCATAAGGAGCAATACGTCGATGAGATGCTG
>Ga0209755_10004018_pt1 | contig 17792 bp, 17 predicted proteins | sample TergutCo191P1_FD_187301 | JGI IMG/M metagenome (GOLD analysis project Ga0209755, IMG submission 187301) | Cornitermes sp. P1 segment gut microbial communities from Petit-Saut dam, French Guiana - Co191P1 (SPAdes) (version 2) | ecosystem: Host-associated > Arthropoda: Insects > Digestive system...
TGCGCAGACGGGTCAGCTCCTCGTCCCGGGGCCGTCCGTGCCCAGGGAACGTGCGGCGGCCGGTTTCGGCGGACTCACTCGCTTCCTGCATCCACCGCCGCAGCATGCTCTCGTTGACGCCTAGATCCAACGCCACATGGCTTACCGGTTTCTCGCGTTTCCCGGCCAGCGCAACCGCCTCGGCTTTGAATTCCGCCGTGTACTTTCGGCGGTCTGTGCCTTGCTTCTTCATCTTTTCCTCTCCTTCACTGTTTACCATTCGCTTATCTTTCCGTCTACAGAAGTGGGTTAAGGCCAATCCGACTTCGTGATATCGGAGAAACGTCGGGAGCTGGCCGATATTTCCCGGAAGCTGGGGGACGCCCTGCCCTCCGTCGCTAAAAGGGAGCTTGAAGACCGCATAAAAACCCTCGAGCTTGATCTGGGGTTTCTGCTTCCCGACGACACCATGACTTTCGTCACGCGGTGGGCGATGGGCAACGACGTGTCCCACGTCAAGAAAATCACGAAGGAGAATTTCATCAGGGCGGCGGCGCTAGCCCACGCGCACAACAGGGCACCCTCGGACTACCTGTCGGGGGTTTTCACCGATTTCAACAGGAACGAGATCGATGCCTACGCCGCGACTGTGTGGGCTGACTACCAGCGGGAGAAGCAGGCGGAACGGGAAGGGAATGGAGGGGGCCTCACCTGGTTTCTACGAGGGCGGAAAGACGGAGACGGGAGCCCCCCCCGGAGAGGGGGTGAGTGACCCATGGCCGAATCAGCAGGCAGTATATACGCGGACGTGAGGGTTCGCCTGGACGCGCTTGACAGGGACATCAAGGCGGTCAAGGAAAAATTCGCCGGTATGGGGAAGTCCGTCGGGACTGCCTCCGACAGGGCCGTCCGGGGGATTGACGGCCTGGCCAAAAGCGCGGCGGCCGGCGGAAAGAAGGTCGCCGCATTGGGGAAGGAGGCGAAGGCTACCGGTGGGAAGATTGCCAACCTTAATGCGGAAACCGTCGAAGCGGAGGAAAAACTGGACGGCATGGCTTCCGGGGTAAACGAAGCCGGCGAAGCCCTTGACGGTCTCGGAAAAAAAGCCGGGGAGGCGGGCAAGGGGCTCGAGGACCTGGGCAAGGGCGCGGAAGGGCTCGGCAACGACATCCCCGAGACGTTCGACTCGATGGGCGATAATGTCAAGAACATACTGGGCGACATGGGCGACGGCGTGGTCGGGCAGTTCGTCGGCATTATGCGGGGGGTGCAGAAGGCGATAAAGGCCGCGCCCATAGTCGGGGCGATCATGGCGATTGTCGGGGCCGTCAAGAAGCTGACCGCCGGGCTGGCACGGTTCGTCAACGAGACCTCCGAAGCGTTCATCCGCCATCAACAGGAACTCGCCAAGATCGGGCAGATCATACAGACCACGGGGGCCAGCGCTTGGACCACAACCCGCCAGCTCAGGGAGGCGGCGTTCGAGCTCGCCAACACGTCAGGGCGCACGATAGACGAGGTGCTGCGGATGCAGTCGGTGCTGCTGACCTTTCGCGGCGTTACCGGCGAGGTCTTCGGCAGGGCGCAACAGGCCGTCACTGACATGGCGGCAGTGATGGGCGGCGATCTCGCCAGGGCGGCGCAGTACGTCGGCCGCGCCCTCGAGGCCCCCGCCGAGGCCATGCGGATACTCCAACGGCAGGGGGTCATGCTTACCCAGGCGGAAAAGGCGAGGATAGAGACGCTGGTGGAATCGGGACAGCAGATGGAGGCGCAGACGGTGATCCTCGACGCGATGCACAGATCGTTCTACGGGGTCGCCGTCGCCATAAACAACGTGAACGCCGCGCAGAGCGATTTCGCGACGCAGACCGAACGTCTGCGTATAGCGCAGGGCGAGGCGACGACTGGCATAAGAATGATGTGGTACAACAAGCCTCGCCCAGACCAAGGTGTCCGTGGCGCAGGCGGTCATGCAGGCGTTCGCACAGCTCGGGCCCATAGGCGGGCCGATAGCCGCCGGCGCGATGGGCGGCATAGGCGCGGTCAAGGTCGCCACGGTCATCGCACAGCGACCGCAGCTTCAGCGTTTCGACAGCGGCGGGATTGTCCAGGGGAACAGCACGACAGGGGACAGGATACTCGCCAGGGTCAACAGCGGAGAGATGATACTGAACGGGCGGCAGCAGCGGGACCTTTTCGACATGATTAACAACGGCGGCGCGAACGATGGGCAGCCGATCGTGCTTCATTTCACGCTGGAAATGGACGGGGAACCGTTCGCCGAAAAGATTTTCGAGATCGGCTCAAGGGGAAACCGGTTCATTCGGGCCAGGGCGGTGGTGAGATGATCATACAGACCGTGGACGTGATAAGCCGCGACGACCCCCCGTGGGACAACGCCTCCAGCGATCGCGCGTTGATCGGGGGGTTCTCGAACAACAGGTTTTTCAACGACCGGATATTGCGCGTCACGGAAGCGTGGCCCGTCGTCGCCAGGCCCACGCTGCCGGGCACGGTGTATCCCGAGCGTTACGTGCTGTGCTTTAAACTCAATTCCGCCACGGCGTTTTCCGCCCTCAGGTTTTGGCTGCATAACGGTTCCATTGAATCTGTGTCGAAGGGTGTCGACGTCGGGGCCATGCAGGGCAGCGATCTGGCGGCCGTAAACGTGCGGGACAATACAGGCAGGTTGATGTTTGTATCATTTTCCGTACGGGGATCGTGGTGGCTGCGTCTCGGAACCGAAACGGGATGGCATTCTTGCCCCGCGGTGTTCGACGCCATGGGCCTAATCAAGACGTCGCGCCCCACGGACGACGAAACATTGTCGCTGCCCCGCTTCACCAGCGGCGTCCGCACTGGCTGGAACGTGTTGGGCGGCGATTCGCGCGGTTCCGTCGGGCAGCCGTACGGGCGCACGATAAACAGGCTGCGGACATATGCCGTCGAGTACCGACGCGTGCATGCGGACGTTATCGACGGGTATTTTGGACGCGTCAGCACCACCGTCCCGCACTGGATCGTGCCGTACCCCGAGGACGTGGAGCACGTCCCTCCCATATGGGGGACCCTGGCCACCCCGCCCGACATGCGGAAACGCGCCGTCAACGACTGGTACTGGGATCTCAGGCTTACTTGGCAGGAGGCTTACTGACAATGGTGTATTCGTTATTACGTAGAATGAACCCCGGCGACGCGGACCTGACCGCGGCCTCGTCGGCATGGCTCGCGAGCCGCGTACCCGTCGGCGTGGGCGCCAACGGTGTCTCGCTGCCGCAGCAGCGGGTCGTGAACGACGCGGCGATGCGGACGTGCGAGCATTGGCCGTTCGAAAACAGGGACGGCGCCCGCAGCCTCGAACCCGATGGGAATATCGGCAATCGGTCAACCATGACGGGTCTTCTGTGGGTTGGATTATGGGTCGCGAACGGTGTCGAACGGGTTCCCGTAATAGGCGAGAGCCGCGTCTTTATGGGCATGGTGTGCCCGTTGGATGCGTACAACGTAGGTTATCGTTACAGACCGGGATGGAGGCCGCAGCGTGTCAACTAGGAGAATGGGTTTCGACGAGACGCCCGACCTGCTCAGCAGGATCGGTTTTCAGGCAAGGTTGCTGACCGAATTCGACCACGCCGCCCGTCGGGTCATCGTGCGAGCCGGCTCGCTGGTCTTCGGGTTTGCCCGGGACGGCGACGCGTCGCACGGATTCGTCATCGACGGCGACATGGCGTTCCCTCCGCCGGCTGCCGGCGGCGACGCGGTGTTTTACCTGACCATGGCGGTCGACGGGTCGCTTCGGATGGACGTGGGGAACTTCGACAGCGTCCGCGGCATCGGGGCCAACGTCCCCGGAATACCGTGGTACACGTTCAACGGCCGCGCGCTGATAGGGAAGGTGTTTATGGAGAGCGGGTTTTTCCGGATGGCGGTCGCCTGCGACGACGCTTTCTGGTGCGAGTTCGAGGGAGGTTTCTGATGGGCGTCGTAAGGTTTCCTGGGTTGCCCGAGAGCGGCCATCCGCAGTACCTGTGGAACGAGCTGGAGTACATCGTACGTGAGCTGTTCAAGAACAGGATAGGCTGCGGGATTGAAGAGATCGGCGCGACGGTTAAGGTCAACCTCGATCCGGAGACCTCGCTTGGCGTGCTGACACATGGGGCGGCCGACATGGGCAGGATCGAGATGAGGGACGGGAAGTACGTGAAAGTATGGGACTTTCCCCCGTTCGGGACGGACACGAACAGCGTCAAGTGGATTTACGCGAGGATCGACGGCACCGTGTTCTACGAAAGCACGGATAGGCCGAGGTGGCACCAGTACCTGCACGGGTGGTACCAGAGGGTGGGGAACGATGCCGGCGACAGGGCCGTCGTGTTCATCGACGCGGAACTGCCCCAGGGACGGAGGGCGATTGGCATGGACAGCCCCAACTCCATGCTCGAGTACGACACTCGCAATCCCGACACCGGTGGCGACCTGGTCTGGGAAATCACCGCACCGTCGGATGCTGGGTGGCAGTCCATGCTGTTGACCCCTGGCAACTACCGCTTTGAATTGAGGGGCGGTAATGGGGGACGTGGAGGAAGTGCAGGAGAGGGTAGTATAGAAACCCCTGCCATCGGTGGTACAGGTGGTCAGGGGCAGGTTATTGTCTGGAAAACTCGCATAACTCGCCCGGTTACTTTTTTCGGTCTGCTTGGTGGCAATGGGCAGGATGGCCAACCTGGGAATTCACTTTTCCATGGTAGTGGCCTAACACGGATTTTATATGTCACTGGCGGTGGTGGCGGTTCATCTGGAGGGGACACCCGTTTGCGCATAGATGATACAGACATAGGTACTTCCTTAATGCTGAATGCAATGGGTGGTGCCGGCGGGGGCGGTGCCGTTCATGGACATACGACAAATAGCTTTACTGGTATAAATGGTGCTGGTGGAGGCGGTGCTGGGAATCCTGAAAATGCACAAGATGGCGAAGTCCGTAATGCGGCTTTAGTTCCACAATTGACACCTGGAAGGCATGGGAATTTACAAAATGGTGGATCTCCAGGTGTAGGAACAGTGCATTTACCCAATCCTGATTTTAACCAAGTCTGGGTTGGCAACTCTGGACAACCAGGGCATGCCGGAACAGACATAGTTGCGAGAACCAGACGTGATGGTGGATCAAGCGAAGGCATATTTGTCCCTCACGGCAATATAACTGTTAATGGTGCCGCTGGCGGTTCCAGGATAAATGGCACCTCGGGTTATTTCAGGTGCTACAGGACAAGGGATGGCGAATCATGGTAGCTCGCTTGTCTAGAAAGATTACGCGATTACCTGGGTTGAAAAATCCAGGTACCGTTGTTGTAGGTGTAGGTTCCCGCCATGCGTCCCTGGCTTTCGTAAAACGGGGCAAAGGACTCGCCAAACCTGTCATCAAAAAGACCTGTAACAAATTCAGACTCAGCGATTGCAACATTGCTGCCAATGGTTATACTGGCAATCTGGTTTTCTGCAAATGCCCAGATTCCAATATCGGTTACGCTGTTAGGAATGGTAATGATTGTGAGATGGTTGTTCCCAAACGCCCCGTCTCCGATACGGATAACGCTGTTTGGAATATAAATGCTGGTAAGTTGGTTGTCCGCAAATGCGAGATCCCCGATGTGGGTAACGCTGGACGGAACGGCTACATTGGTAATATCTCTAAACACCCATTCTTCATGCCCCTCTCCCCAGCCCAAATCAGTAAATGCGTGAGGCCCAATAATGGTAACTGGCAACCCTCGAATGTACGGAGGAATTCGCACATCGATCCTACCGCCTACGTACCAAGTGATCTCAACGGCGGTGTCGTTGTCAATGATTCTAAACAGGAAGTGATCCTCCGGGCAGTAAAGATCAAGTTCCCCCCGCATCGGATCGGCGCACGACGTAAACGCGGCAAGCGTTATCGCCGCGAGGCACAGGGCGGCTTTGTTTCTCATTGCAACCTCCTTTTCCTTGCGCTGGCCTATGCGCTTTTCCGTTCCACTTTTAGCTGCAGGCCCAGAATATCAAGCAGCCTGATCACCGTGTCGAACGACGGGTTTCCCGATGGGGCCAGCGACCTGTACAGGCCTTCCCGGCTTACGCCCAGTTCGCGGGCGATTTGCGTCATGCCCTTGGATCGGGCTATATCGCCGACGATGGACAGCAGCATTTCCGTGTCGTTCTCCTCAAGGGCCACTTCAATATGCGCAATTACATCCTCTTTCGTCTCAATTACCTCGGCCGGATCCCAGTCCGCAAAGGTGATTTTTTCCTCGATGGCAATTTCCATGGTCTTATTCCCCCTTGTAAAGCTTGGCTATTCTTCTTGCCTCGGCTATGTCGTCGTCCTGTGTGCGTTTGTCGCCGCCGCAAAGAAGGATGATAATCTCCGTACCGGTATCCTTGTAGTAGACACGGTAGCCCGGGCCATAATCGATGCGCATTTCCGAGATGCCTTCCCCGGCTGGCTTGACGTCGCCTGGATTTCCCTTGGCAAGACGCTTGATGCGAGTGTTTATCTTGGACACGGCCCGCCTGTCACGAAGGTCCTTGTGCCACTTTATGAACTCACTCGATCTGCGCATCTTTTTCATGCCCTAAGTGTAGCACATATATCACACATGCTCAAGGGGAAATCCCCCCTGTTTCCCCTTGCAAGCGCAGGGAGGGCCGCATGATAGTTGACGTGTTCGCCGTGATGGACAACGCCCCTCACCACCTGCGGCGGCCCATGCTGCCGTTCGCGGAATTCTCCTACCGCATACCGCTGTCCGTAACCTACGACCCCAGGGCCACGGGCTGGCCCGAGGTCCCGTGGTACCGCACGGAGCCCTTCGACGTGAACGCCGTCATCGTGAACGGACGAAGGCTCCCCCTGGACGAAAGCGCCGGCCCGGTCCCGGCCGCGGACAGGTTCAAGCTGCACGTTGAGAGCGACGCGACTTACGTCTGCGTCGGGCTGGACATATCCCTGCTGTGGCAGTACGAGCGAGTCGAGGTGATAGCCACGACGAAGGCTGTCGTGTCCCTGTACGGCAGCAAGGAACCGAACGGCGAGCCGAACCCTCCCATGATCGCGAAGGCCCCGGCGGCGATCGCGAGGAAGGCCGACGCGCTGCGGTACGCCCGAATGTCGTTCGAACAGATTGCCGTCGATTTCATCAAGGAAGACGAAGGCATATACCTGTACGGCGGCGAGATGGTCGTGATGCTGCGCCACAGGGACGAATTCGGCGACAACGTGACAAGGGACTACCCTCTCGGCCACTACGTAATCACGGGCGTTGACCATGATTTGGACGAGGCGAAAATCACGGCCATCGACTTTCGGTACCTGCTCAACGCGAAACATCCCGTCGCGACGTTCGAACGGGAGGAATTCCCCTTTCTGGAGGACAGGCACCTGGGGAACGTAATGCCCGAGTGCATCGGCATAGGCAACGGCATACCCGGGGTCTGCCTCAACGGCATGCAGGTATACGATACGGCGCAGGCGTTCCCCGCGAAAATTGAAAGGTACGCCTACAGGTTCCCCCCCGGATTTGCCGCGGACAGCAACCTCAAGATCGAGGTGAAGATGAACGGAAACAATCCGGCCCCCGGCAATCCCGCCGTGTTCGACGACACCTGGGTGGAGGTGTTTCCGGGCCTGGGTAATCCTCGGCTGACGGACAACGGCGGCGACGGCTCGCTGTTCGAATACCGGTCCGTCAACCCGCTTCTGCCCAGAACGCAGATAGACCCGGCCAGCGGCCTTGTGCATATGCATTTCCTGCAGGCATTGAAGGGCGGTCGGCACGGGAACGACCCCAACGAGGTTCGGATGTTCGCGCGGTGGCCGAACGCGAATCCCTTCAACGCAATCCAGCGCCTTCTGCGCCTCACGGGAAATGAGACGGTATACTCCGAATTCCTGGGCGAGTTCAACGGGCTCGCCGACGTCGGCCTGTACATGGACGAAAGCAGAAGCATGTTCGAATGGATTGAACAGCTGCAGTCCGCAAATACAATCGGCGGACAATTATTCCTGATAAACGATCGCCTGTTCTTCAGGCAGGAAAACCCGAACAGAAACGCCGTCCTGACGATACCCGTCACGGACGTTATCAACCATGAGGAATTGAGCGTGGGGGTCGCCGAGGAGTTTATGTATTCCGGCTGGGACATAGCGTGGCGGAAATCCCATGCCGACAGCAGCGAGGGGCGTATAGTCGGCAGCAATATCCGTTATCCCACCGCCCCGATACTCAACGGCAATGACGCCACCGCGAACTATTACAGAAGAACGGTCGGAACAACGCCCGCGACGCTTACGATTAGAATGATGAGGGGTTCTGGAGGCGGTCCGGCCGTCTCCGTGACCGTGCCGCTGGTGCGTTTCTCGCCGCAGGGCGGCGGTATGTTCGAGGCGACAAACGTGTTGGTTTCATGGGGCGACGGGGCGCAGGCCAGTTCGCCCGTTGTTCTTACGATGGTGGACGGGCGGCCCATGCTGACGTTCCCCTTCCCGATGGGGTCGTGGTCGCCTCCCGGCCAGCACATGGTTCCATGGCCGCTGCCGGCGTCGGCGCAGAATATCCGATTCGAGGCGTTTGCGCCGACCGTCGGCCCGGCCAGGCTGACCGTCGAGCTTATGCGCGGTTCCGGCGACACCGGCGCGGCGACGCTCGCGCTGCCCGCTTTTATGCACCGAACCGCGGCGGACGGGGCCACGTACAGGGCGGCCAACGTAACGGCGACGTGGGCCGCCGGGGCGCAGGCAAGCTCGCCCGTCGAGCTCATCGAGGACGGCACCGTAATCGTTCAGGAGTTTCCCTTCCCGATGGGGTCGTGGATGCCGCCGGGCCAGACGATGGTTCCGTGGCCCATGCCGGCCCCGTTCTCCGGGATGCGCTACGTGTCGTTCAGCCCCACGGAAGCGTGGGAGGAGGGGTGGGATACCGACGCCGTTCAACAACGAGTACGGATAATCCGCGACCTGATCAACACGTTCCGCCACAGGGCGCACGGCGTGAAGGTCCCCATGACGCGGGCGTACTTGGAGTTGCAGATTTACGACGTTGTTCGCTACTTGCCCAAACCGCTTGAGGGGACGCACTTCGGGCCGCTTGAGTGGATGGTGTATAAAAAGCAGATGAATATCGCCGAGGAGACAATCACGTTCGACCTGGTGCAGCGCGTGCGGAGCCAGAACTGGAACGGCGGGAACGAGTAGGAGGGGATATGGAGTTTTTCGAGACGTTCGGCGGGAACGCGCTTATGGTGGCGGCCTTCGCGGCAATCACGCTGGGCGGCGCGCTCATCAACAACGGGTACCTGTCAAAGCTGTTGAAGTCCAGGGGGAACGGCAAGGCCGTCGCCGAGGTCGTCGAGCGCGTGGACAGGATCGAGGACGGCTTCGTTCCCGACCTTGGTGACGTGCTGGAGCGTATCGACGGCAAGCTCAATGCGATGCAGGAGAGCATGGCCGAGATGGAGAGGAGGATCAACTACGTGGACAAGTCCGCGCTGATGGGGGTCATCTACAACGGCGACGTGCACATCGTTGACCGCCTACGCGCCTTCGTCCACTACCTCAAGCTCGGCGGCAATGGCACGGTACTGGAGTACGCATATACGGAACTGGTGAAACCAAACCGGCAGGAGTGGACAAGGGCCTTGGATGAATCGCGGATGCAGGCACGCTGCGAAAAATATCACGAAAGAATCGCCGAGATAGGCGGGAGGTTGAAAAATGAAAAAGCTGATTGAGTTCCTGAAATGGGTGTTGTCAATGTTGCTGCAACAAAAGACGGCGGTTCCCCCGGAGATGGAAACGCGGACGGGTGTCCAAACCGTCGTCGCGACTACCGTTCCCGAAGCGGAAGCGGAGGAGTTGGAAGAGCTGCCGTCGGTCACGACCGCCTTCTCGCGCGGGGACAGGTTCCTTGCCGAGGGGATACAGCGGAAATGCCGCCACCCAAGCCTGCGGACGTGGGGGTGCTATTTCTTTCTGCTGTACCGTTGGGCGCAGGAGCTTAACCATTCACTGGGACCCAGGGACTACCTGTACTGGTACGACGTTTGCGTGGCGGCGGGACACGTCATCGACGACCCTGCGCGAAACAAGAGGGCTTTTATCCGGAACGCCGCCGGCGTGATGAACGTTCTTGTAGGTACTCGCCTGTTCTCGATAGTTCGGCACGTTCCCACCATGCCGGAGGGGATGCGGATGTTCCCGGTACGTGTGCAAAACGGGGACACGGCGCATTTTGTCTTACAGACCGAATCGGGGGAAGCCTGGGACAGCCTGGGCGGCGGGCCGTATCCCACCGTGGACTACAGGGAAATCGTATAGCCTGGAGGCATGAGTATGAAAGATATCGTCAGGAAGGTGGCGGATGCCGTCACAATCGTTTTCCCGGCACTCATATCCGTGGCGGCCGGACTGCAGATGGTCGGGGTTGCGGACGTTCTGGAAAGAGCCCACGGCGTGGTCGTGGTTGTGCTTGGGGCCGTCGCCTCCATAGCGTCAATCGTATTCAACGCCGTATCGGATATCAGGACAAAGGGGGAATGCGATGAGTAGGAACACAACGATACCCGAAAACCTGCTGGAACTAGTCCGGACAGTGCTACAGCCGTTTGACGACGGCGGGCGAGAAATCGAGGGAATACCCGACGAGGACGGATACTTTCGGTGCGTCCTTCCCCTTCTTGATGGCATAGGGCAGCTTTTTCTCACGCAAACGCGACTTGGCCGCACCGTGCGGGTATCCGTGAAGGTTGGCGGCATTCTGTACCGTAATCTGCGGCCTCACCTGAAACGGATGGGCATGAGGCTGCGGCTGCGCTGGCGTGAGAGAATGGCCGTTGGCTAGCCTTCCTGTGGGGTTTGCCACGGGAAGGCATATAGCGTGACAAAAAGCCGGCGTTGCCGGAAGCCCCGAAAGGGACAATAAAAACGGGCAGAAACCCGGCATCATAACTGCCGGGCAGGTGCCAAAACACCTCCAGGGTTGCCCCCGATCCCACCCGTACCCGTGTACACTGGGCAGGATCATTATCGGCAACACCCAGCCTCAAGGTTAGGCCCTAAAATTTGGGAGGTCATTCCAATGGGAATGAGAACACCTTTGTCTTACTATGGCGGCAAGCAGCAGCTTGCCGCACGCATTCTGGGCATGATCCCGGAGCATCGGATTTATTGCGAGCCGTTCTGCGGAGGGGCCGCGATATTTTTCGCAAAGGAGCCGTCAAGGGTCGAGGTCATCAACGACACCAACGGCGAGATCGTCAACTTCTACGAGGTGCTGAAACGCGACTTCTCCGCGCTGGAGCGTGAAATCGAAGTCAGCCTTCACAGCAGGAGGCAGCACCGCCAGGCGCGGGTAATCTACGAAAACCCGGAGATGTTCGACCGCGTAAAACGGGCCTGGGCCGTGTGGATGCTTGCCAACGGCTCCTACGGCTGCAATCTGGACGGGGGCTTCGGCTACGACCGTACAGGAAGCACAAGCAAGAAGTTGGCCAACAAGAGAGCCGATTTCAACGTGGATTACGCGGTTCGCCTGCAGAGGGTGCAGATCGAGTGCTGCGACGCGCTGCGGATTGTCGGAAGCCGTGACACGCCGGAGACGTTCTTTTACCTTGATCCACCCTATGTTGGATCGGACCAGGGCCACTACGACGGTTATACCCAGGAGGACTTCGACGCGCTTCTTGAGAGGCTGGAGGGCATTCAGGGGAGGTTCCTGTTGAGTTCCTTTCGTAACAAGAGCCTGACGGGGTTTATCAGGCGGAACGGCTGGCACACCGTGGAGGTTCGCATGGCCTCGCCCATGACCCAGGGCCAGGGGCGTACTCCCAGAGCCAAAGTGGAGGTGCTGACGGCCAACTATCCGACAAGCACGTCGGATAAGGCAGGGAAGTAACGGCAAATGATTGGCCTGGAGTAAATATCATTGTGCCAGGCCAATCACGTGTTTTGGGGGTATTTTCGCCCAAAATGCGCCTTAATTCCTTGTCAGGTAAGGAATTAAGCAATCACCGAAGCCCTGCGCCCTTTTCCTCGATGCGTGGGCAGAAAACGTTCTGTACGGTTTAAGCGCTGTGCCTTTATTGTGCCTTTATTTTTTCAAAGCACGTCATTCCGTGCAAATTGTGAAATGCTTGCCATTTTTCCGAGGCGATACTATACTAAAAACAGGTGTTTTTAGGAGAAAATACATGATTTTGTGTGCCTATTTTGCACAAATCGCAAGGAACACAAGCGAAAACACGGCTACATGGAGCTTCCCAAGCTCGTGACACGGGTTCGATTCCCGTTGGCCGCTTTTGCTAATTCCTTACAGGGTAAAGAACTAGCCTTCCCGAAAACGGATGGCATATCACGTAATCAACAAAAGTGGCACTGCTAAGTGGTACTTTTGTTGATACACCGTGAAATTATTTCGGTGTGCCGATCGCTTCCCCAAAAGGTCAAGGCTGGGGTTCGACATGGCCTCACAAGCATTTCGTAAAACCGCTATGTGTTGTACAAAAAGGCGGTATTTTAATGATGCTGGTGCTACTAGCCCCAAACACCTGGTTCAAAAGAAAGGCTCGTTAGGCTATAATTGTAAGCATGAAAAACGCACTAGCAGGCGCTCCCGTTGCCAGGCTGGCAGGCCGTGCCGACAAAACCACGGCTGGCGGGTCTGAAATTGGCGACGGTAGGTTGGATTGGGCCGTGCCCTTGGTTTTCCGCTCGGTGGCACTTTTTGCCATACTGTACCAGTTTAGGCTTCTTGCCGCAAACCTGGCGGACACGGCCATTTACGTGGCGGCTCTTCTGGGCGCTTTTGCCACGGCGATCTTCCTTACCTACCGAAAAGTGCCCTCCAAAAATGGCCTTGTCGGGAAAATCGGGCCGCTTGCGGCGCTTATCACCATAGCCTTGGTTCCCTGGGCAATAAGGGCCTTCATCGCCATGCCCCGTTTCCTAATCCCTGGCAGAACCGACTCCATTGCCATTACCCTGGATGCCCTTCTGCTCAACTTTGACCGCAACAACTTTGTCTCCCTGCTGCCATTTTACTGGGCCGCGGTCACGACATGGTTCTCGCTGCGTTCACGCCTGTTCCTTCGTGGCACCATAATCGCCGATGCCATACTGCTCATCGGGATTTTCACTTTTGCCCCCATCGCAAACATAGAGATGTACCGCTGGCCCGTCGTGGTAATCGCAATGGTCGCAGGCATTATCTTTTTGCAGTCGCTCGCCCTGCTTTTTTCCATGCCCAAGGGAACCAAACTTCAAAAAGGGGAAAAAATCACTGCAATAATTGTTCTATTGTTGTTGGTTCTTTCAGGCGGCCTTATCTTTCTTAGGCCGGCGCAGGAACGGGCGGTTCAAAGGGGCGGAGGGCTTTTGGAGCCAAGGGGACTTTTCAGCTTCGACTTTTCGCAGGTGCTAAGGCTCGATTCGGAAATCAGTATGACCGACGACCTTGTGCTCATTGTCAGAAAAGAACCTGCCCTCCAAAATGCCCTGCTAAGACGTGCGGTAATGTCCGGCTACGACAGGCGGCAGGGCTTTTTCCGCATAGAGGAACTGGACGAGCGGACGCACCCCCAGCGTGTGCCCAACCGCCCGACGGAATTCCCCCAGCCCGATTTCAGATCTTACCACCGAGTTAGCCAGGAGTTCTTCCTGGTGAATTTCGAGGCCACCGCCTTGATTGGCATGAAGCAGCCTGTCGAGGTGATTCCCTTCGAGACCTGGGATGCCTCGTCGTTCAGGTCGGCCTACGCAGTTGAAAGCATGGTTATCAATTTTAGTCTTGCGGAATTTATCCTAAGCGGAGCGGGAAATGTGTGGCCGAGTCTTGCCCACCTTGGGCTTACCGAAAGGGAATTCGGCATGTACACCTATTACGGCGACAACGAGCGACTCAGGGCTTTGGCACTGGAGATAACCGATGGCTACGATCTTTTTCATGAAAAAATCCTTGCCATTTACACCTACCTTAAATTCGGCGATTTTCGGTACAGCCTTCGCCCTGGCATTGCCCCGGACGGCGACCAGCTTGCGTGGTTTCTCTTTTACGCCAAAAGAGGCTACTGCACATATTTTGCCTTTGCAATGACCCTTATGCTCCGTTCGCTGGGAATCCCGGCACGGGTGGCCGCGGGGTTTTTCGTCGATCCCGGTTCCTCCGTTTTCAACTATTACGCAATCCGTGCGGATATGGCACATGCATGGGTCGAGGTTCTTTTCCCAGGTTACGGCTGGGTGGAATTTGACCCGACCACGGAACGCCTTGCCGAGGACGAGGACTTTACTTTTTCCTTCGGCGTGGATCCAGATTTGTTCGAACGGTTGATGAGGGAAATCCTGGAGAACCGTGGACAGCTTCGGGTAAGGATGGGGCCGGACTCCGATGGTGCCTTGGCCGGCGCAGGTTCGTTTGTCCGTGCAGGTGTCGAACTTTTAAGAAGGGTTTTGCTTCCATTGGTGCTGCTCTCGTTGGCGATTGCGTTTGTGCTGATTCGTTGCGGCTTCCTGCTTCTTTCGAGCCTGCATGGCAAGGAACGCAGAAAGGCCGCCAATCTATGGAAGCACGTCCGCCGTCGGCTCAGGCTTGCTGGAATGGGTCATCCCTCGTCGCTTGCGGAATCCGAGTGGGCATCACGCACAGATTCGATTGTCAATGGAACTTACGATATGTATCTTGCCGTCTCCGCCGCCCGTTTTGCGCCGAAATACGACCAGCAGGATTTTGCCGCAATGCAAAATGACTACAAACATTTTTCGCTTTCATGCAATAAAAAAATTAGCAACTGGCGACGGTTCCTTGCATGGGTTCTCCCCCCCCTGGCACTTGTTCTTCCAGTTAAGATCTCTGCCAACAAAACAGGATTGGCGGTTCTGCTTCTGCTCACATTTGCGGCAGTCCATGACGGCGGTGCGCAGGGTGTCGATGCGGAACTTCCCCCAAGTGCGAGCGACCTGTTTTCCTCCGCCATCACTGCCGAACACGCAGAGAACTGGGAACGGGCTATCTCGCTGTACCAGGAAGGCATAAGGCTGTTTCCGGATGACATAAGGTTTCCGTGGGCCTTGGGCAACCTTTACTACAGCAGGGCTTTGTACAACCTTGCCTGGGACGCATTCCGCATGGCGGAGGTGATCAATCCCGATAACACCCATATTTTGCAAAGGCTTGCAAGTACCGCAGGCTTCCTAAACCGTGACCACATCGCAGTGGAGTACCTTGAAAGGCTTCTTGAAATCGATCCGTACAACAGGCACGCAATCAGCAACCTGGGCTGGATGTACCACAAGGTTCACCGCCTTGCCGACGGTGAGCGGCTGTTGACCGAGGCCATTGAGCGCTTCGGCCACGACGAGGATCTTGCCATGACGCTGGGAACCATTTATGCGGCGATGTTCCGTTACGAGGAAAGCAGGTTCTGGTATGAGAGGGCAATCAACCTGGGCGCAAGGTCACGGAACTTTAGGGCAGTGGCGCATTACAACCTTTCGATTTTGGAATCACGTTTTTTCCAGTACGACCGTGCGATGGATCAGGCCAACGCCTCGATAGGTGCCCAGAGGAGAGCGTCTGGCTTTCTTTCCAGGGGGGATTTGCAGATGCGTCGGCTGGAACTGCAAGGTGCCATGGCGGATTTTATCCAGGCACGGGAAATCGACCCTTCCCCCTTGTCAAAGGTCAACCTTGCCAGGGTTCACCTGATTGCCGGCAGGCTGGTGGAGGCAAGGCTTTATGCCCACGCCAGTCTTAGGGTGAGCGACCATGCGTGGATGGCGCACTACGGGATAAACCCCGACCGCTACAAACGGGATGTTCATGAACTTCTTTACAACACATATTCCGGGCTTGCACGGGCCGAACGTTTTGTGCCCAGCAGAACGCCTTTCCAGGCGATTGCGTCGATGTTTAGATCGGCTTCCTATCGGTTCCATGCCGTAGTCCACCGCAAGCTTTTCCAGAAGTACAGCCTTGCCTCCGGGGATGCCTTCGACAAAATTTCCCGTGACGCAGGCGGCTTTGCCGACATAAGGTCGTGGGAACCCGGTGGCGAAAACCAGGCCGCTCTGCCCATCGACCGCTATCTCCAGTTTTTTAATGCCTTTAGAACATATCCTCGCCGCTCCGTCCTCTACTTGAGAAAGGCTAGAAGTTTTGAAACGGCGATTATCCCAGCGTCAATCCCTTCCTACGATCTAGAGGAGGGAATCCTTTTCGGCAACCTTGGCATGACGGCAATGGCGCTCGAAGGCTTCGACCCGATCTGGCAGCGTGACATGATCACCCTTGCTTACCGTGAGTTTGCCCGTAACAGCAGGACACGCCATGCTCGCCAGTCCTTTGCCGAGGAACTTTTTGCGCTGAACCGAGGGGCGTTACTCCAATCCGGAATTGCCCTGCCCGTGGAGGTCAACGTAAGTTTTGCCGACACGGAAGGGACACGCCGTGGCGAAAGAACTTTGCGCAGGGCGCTTGCAAAAGCCGGCTTTGTCCAGCCGGTTTCCGCCGGGGGGAACGGCGCACGTTTCAGGCTTGACATTGTAATTTCCGCGATGGAAGCTGGGGGGTATGTTACCTCCGGGGAATTGACCGACACGGAAACCTGGGAGATCCCGTTCCGTAGGACGATGCCCCTGCGTTCCATGTCCGGGGCGGACATCTACAGCTTTGCGGCGGCTTTGAGCCATGCGGCGTTTCGGGCGGATTGAGAGGACGCATTGCCTGAAACCATATCTCTAAAATACCCCGTAATCTTGGTGCACGGGATTGTCGCACATGACAGAACGGGCAGGATTAAATTCTGGGGAAGAATTCCCGATACCTTAACGGCCAGGGGAATAAAGGTGTTCTTGGGCAATACCGACTCGTGGGGCGATTATAAGTCAAATGCCTTGACGTTGAAAAAAACCATCGAAAACGTATTGCAGGAAACCCAAAGTGAAAAGGTTAACATCATTGCACATTCCAAAGGAGGCATAGATTCACGCTACCTTATTTGGAAGCATGGCTTTGGCGACAAGATAGCAAGCTTGACGACAATATGCACGCCGCATCACGGATCGGAGATCGCCGATTTGATATACGGCAGTAAAATAACGCATACGAAATTAACCAAAAAGGCAATGTCGATTTTTGGCAAGATGTATGGGGACACGAATCCCAATCTGTATAACGTGAATTACCAGTTGACGACGACGAGCATGAAGGAATTTAACGAAAAAATTCCAATGGATGCCAGGGTCTTTTACCAGAGCGTGTATACGACAATGAACAATGCCCTCGACGATTTGACGTTTTTCTACACGTACCTGTACCTAAAGAAAGTTAGTGGGAAAAACGACGGGATTGTGAGCGAGCAGTCGGTGAGGTGGGGGGACAACATCACCAAAATCGAAGGTGGAATATCCCATGCGGAGATACTCGACTTCAAGCAGAAGAGGATATCCGGTATGGACATACCTGGCATATATGTGGGAATTGCCAAAGGGTTAAGCGAACGTGGGTTTTAAGGGAAAGGCTAGTGATTAGAGGGAAAACACCAATGATGGCTTCAAACTTGCCGCAATCTTCCATGGCTGGGTAGATCCTGCACACTGGTAACGGTGCGCGGCAGATCGACAACGTAACCGCATCGAATACCTCGAAAATGCGTCTACATCAAAGCATCCTCATACTTTCCGCATGAACCAGCAGGCCGCTGAAATATTTTCCCGTTACAAGACGTGCCGCAGCGTCGGTAATTACGTTAAGCACAGGCTCACGGTTATACTGGGTAAT
>Ga0209755_10004019_pt1 | contig 17789 bp, 10 predicted proteins | sample TergutCo191P1_FD_187301 | JGI IMG/M metagenome (GOLD analysis project Ga0209755, IMG submission 187301) | Cornitermes sp. P1 segment gut microbial communities from Petit-Saut dam, French Guiana - Co191P1 (SPAdes) (version 2) | ecosystem: Host-associated > Arthropoda: Insects > Digestive system...
CATCAAAACAGACATACGCCTTACCATTCCCCCCGCCATAAACATCGACCTTGCCGACACTTCCATAATACTGGGCAACCTGCTTGACAACGCCCTGGACGCCGCGGCCAAAGTCCCGGAAAAGGAAATCTCTCTTGATATCGAGTACAGCCGCCAAACACTTTTTATCCACGTAAAAAACACCTTTGACGGCATTGTCGCTTACTCAAGCGAAAGCGGCACGGCGGAAAAGCGCATAGCCGCAGGCATTGCCAGCCGCAAAAGCGACGGCGGCCTGGGCTTAAAAAACATCCGCCGCGCCATAGCAAAGTACAACGGCCACATGGAAATCACCCACGACGGGGGCGTCTTTTCCGTGACGGTTATGCTGTATGTAAAACCCGTGGCGTGATTGACAACACTCAAGAAAGTATACTATGCTCGACCTGTGTTGCTGTGCCCGGGGAGAAAGAATTCGTTTGTCACTCTAGCTGTTTTTATTATTCTTTCGATACTTTTTGCCATGCTTGCACTTGCCGCTATTGTTGATCATGATTGTATCGGGGAAGCCTGTCGTCCCTGCATGGTAATTAAAGCCGCGGGATACTTTCTCAATACCATCAAACTGGCAGCGGTTTTTGTATTTTTTGCTGTTGCCAAAGTGCTTCTGATCCAAAGGTCTGAAAAACCCCCGCAGTTTAATACGCGCATTTATTCGCCCATTATATCCAAAGTCCGTTTGAATACCTGAAAACCAGTCAGCCCTTTAGCACGATATCAAGCCTCAAGAAATGTTTACCGACAGGAGGAAACATGAAAAGAATCGCCGCTGTTATTTTGGGTCTGACTCTGACCCTGTTTTTCACAGGCTGCGGCCCGGCTCGGCCCGCCCCTGCCGAAGACCGTCTGCGTGTTGTTGCCACAATCTTTCCGCAGTTCGATTTTGTCCGCCATATTGCCGGGGAGCGGGTAGCCCTTACCATGCTGCTGTCTCCGGGGGCGGAAAGCCACGGCTTTGAGCCCACGCCCAGAGACATTATCACCATAAACAACGCTGACCTGCTCATTTACGTGGGCGGTCACGGGGATGTGTGGGTCGACCCCATCCTGGCGTCTTTGGGCCGGGAGGATATGCGGGTTGTAGCTCTTCTGGATTTGGTGGATGCGGTAATGCAGGAACATCCCCACGGAGGGCATCATGAACACCACGGGCATCATCATCACCACGACCACCACGGGCATCATGATCACAATGGACATGACCATCACGGACATGCTCACCACGATCACGGACACCATCACACGCACGGGCATCACCACCACGATCATCACGGACATGCCCACCATCACACGCATCATCATCACCACCACGAGCCGCATTATGATGAGCATGTGTGGACATGTCCCCGGAACGCCATCGTGATTGTACGCGCTCTTACAGAAGCCCTTTCCGAACTCGATCCGGGCAACGCCTACTATTTCCGCGCTAATGCCGCTGCCTTCATAACGGAACTCCAGGCGCTGGACAGGGCTTTTGCCGATGTTGTCGCCAACGCGGCGCGGACTACTGTTGTCTTTGGCGACAGGTTCCCTTTCCGCTATTTGACCGACACGTACGGGTTAACTTATTTCGCGGCCTTTACCGGCTGCTCTGCCGAAACCCAGGCCAGCCCCGCGACCATAGCCCTGCTCATCGAAACTGTCCGCCAGGAGAATATCCCCGTGGTTTTTCACATCGAGTTTTCCAACCGCTTCATTGCCAATGTTATCGCCGAGGCCACCGGGGCCCGTCTTTTGGAACTTCACTCTCTCCACAACGTAAGCCACGCGGATTTTACGGCAGGAGTGACATATCTGGATTTAATGCGGCGCAATGTGGAAACGCTGCGGGAGGCGTTAAACTGATGGCCCTTATTTCCTGCCGGGATGCATCCTTTGCGTATGACGGAAAGACGGTTGTTGAGGGTCTTACCTTCGAGGTAAACCCCGGCGACTATCTTTGTATCGTAGGGGAAAACGGCTCGGGCAAGACTACGTTGATGAAGGGGCTTTTGGGCCTTGCCCGCCCCAGGACCGGAAGTATCGCAACCGGGGAGGGGCTCAAGCCCACCCAGATAGGTTACCTGCCCCAGCAAACCCCGGCCCAGAAGGACTTTCCCGCGAATGTTTACGAGGTTGTGCTTTCGGGGCGGCTTGGCAGCCGGGGCATTATGCCGTTTTACTCAAAGCGGGACAGGCAGATAGCCCTTGCCAATATGGAAAAGCTGGGGATTTCCGCAATTGCCAAAAAGAGTTTCAGGGAGCTTTCCGGGGGGCAGCAGCAAAGGACGCTTTTGGGCAGGGCCTTGTGCGCCACGGAAAAAGCGCTGCTTTTGGACGAGCCTGTCGCCGGCCTTGACCCGCTTGTTACAACAGAGCTTTACAAAACCATTCAATCCCTTTCACAGGAGGGTATTACGGTCATCATGATTTCCCACGATATACACGCGGCGGTGGAGTACGCAAGTCACATACTCCACCTCCAGAACCGCCAGCTCTTTTTCGGCTCCACGGCAGACTACAAGCAGACCGAAGAAGGAAGGCTTTTTTTGAAAGGGAGGAGTACAGGCTATGGCGCTGATTCAAATGCTCTCTGAGATATTCTCCTTTGCCTTTATGGTACGGGCGATTGTGGTGGGGCTTCTGGTTTCCCTGTGTGCCGCCCTTTTGGGGGTGAACCTGGTGCTCAAGCGCTATGCCATGATCGGCACGGGGTTAAGTCATGTCGGTTTTGCGGCAATGGCCATCGCGGGTGTTTTTGACCTTGCCCCGTTGGGCGTTTCCATGCCTGTCGTGGTCGCGGCGGCGTTCCTGCTGCTCCGCCTGAACGAAAACAATAAAATCAGGGGGGACAGCGCCGTGGCCCTGGTTTCAACAAGCAGCCTGGCCATAGGCGTAATCGTGGTATCCATGACAACGGGCCTGACCCTGCATATCTGCAATGTAATGTTCGGCAGCATCTTTGCCATGGCCCGGGCGGATATGTACATAAGCGTGGCCTTAAGCGTTGTCGTGCTGAGTTTGTTTGTGTTATTCTATAAACAGCTGTTTGCCGTGACGTATGACGAAAACTTCGCCAAGGCAACGGGGACGAGGGTTGAGGTTTACAAAAGCCTCCTGGCCATTTTAACCGCCATCACCGTGGTGCTTGGCATGCGCATGATGGGCGCGCTGTTAATCGCGAGCCTGACAATCTTCCCCGCCCTCACCGCCATGCGCCTGTGCAAACGCTTCCTGTCCGTGGTAATCACGGCGGCTGTTGTCGGGGTAGTGTGCTTCTTTATCGGCATGCTTTTCTCGTTTGGCCTTGACCTGCCTCCGGGAGCCAGCGTTGTGGGAGTTAACCTTGTGGTGTTTGCGGTTTTTAGCGTTATAGCAATAATAAAACGGGGAGGTATAGCGGCATGAGAAAAGTAACCGGCATACTCGCGCTAGTCGTGATTTTGGGTGCCTGCGGAAACGGGCCGGAAGATGACGGTGTTCTTGTCATCGGCGACCGTTTTTTTGTCCATCAGGTTCACGATATACTTATGAATCGACAGCAGTATGAGGGCCGGACAATACGCTTTGAAGGCATTTTCCGCATAGTCCGCTGGAGGGCTGCCGGTTATGACCACATCGTGATGCGCTATACAATGGGCTGCTGCGGCGAAGAACCTGTCGGCTTCTTTTTGCTTTTGTCAGACAGCCTGTACCCGTTTCCGCCGGATCATGCCTGGGTAGAAATAACCGGCGTAGTGGAAATCTACGAAGGCTCCCTGATGATACGGGCCATATCGCTGGTCGAGAAACAACAGCGGGGTGCCCGCATGGTTGGCCGGCCTTTAAAGAGGACAAGTGTTAGTGTTTAGTGATGAAACCCAAGAGGAGTTGCAATGAGTTTTTTTTACGGGCTGAGTTTGAAGCGGCAAGTGATTATGATTGGCCTTATTTTGGCAGCCGGAATTGTTTTTGCATTGGGAATGGTTTCGCCTCACACTGAACCGCTGGTTTTTTACGAGGAGTTTGAGATTGAAGCTGAGGCGGCGGAATTGATCCTGCCGCCTGAAGACATACCTGAGCCAACCAGGGCAGAACGCATAATGAGGGCGCTGGTCAAGGCGTATCCCCGGCGCGTCTTAAAGGTCGAGTACCGCAACGGCGACTGGGCTGTACTGCTGCGGGATACCTGGTTTTACTATGCCGAGGGGCGGCTGCTGCCGGGAGATCTGCTGTATCGAATCCCCCAATACAGGCCCCTGGCCTTTTACGACAATTACCCGCGCGAGATGCCTTCCTGGACACCGCCCACGCCGGAACAAGTCGCCCGTTTCCGCGAATGGAGCGGCGCAAGGGCTGCCCAGCTTCCGCGCGCCCCCCATTTTTTTGACACACTGTACAGGGCGCGCTCATTTCAGGAATCATACACACGGGTAAAAACCATGCGCTTTTTGGGAAACCCCGTAACGGTACACCACGCCATCATGGAAGAACTTGCGTTAGTTGAAAGACGTATTCTGGATCTTGCCGAAACCGATACAAGAGTCAGAGCCTGGGTATCCAACATAGACAGGGTGTACGGCTGGCATTGGAGGAATGTCGGGGGAACGCAGACAAGGTCGTTTCACGCTTACGGTGTTGCCGTAGACATTATGCCGCGAGTATCCGGCGGCAGGCCGGTCTATTGGCGCTGGGCCGGGCCCAACTGGTTTAACATTCCGTACGAGCGCCGGTATCATCCGCCCAACGCCGTAGTAGAAGCCTTTGAAGCATACGGTTTTGTGTGGGGCGGCAAGTGGTCGTTTTTTGATACCATACACTTTGAGTTCCGCCCCGAGGTTATTATTTTAAGCGGGATAGAAATGTCAACCGTGCGGTGAAACGCTCATCCGGCGTATCATGCGGGCTATTGACATTAAATTTACCGCATGATATGGTGAGTTTAATCACCGGCGGTAAACCCGCAGTGGTTATTTACATTTTTATGGCGGCATAGCTCAGTTGGTAGAGCAAACGGCTCATATCCGTTCGGTCATAGGTTCGAGTCCCATTGCCGCTAAAAACACCCTAAACCGGTAATTCCCGCAATTCCACACCCAGCCGCTTTGCGGCCTTTTCTGCCTCTGCTTTCCCGGTAATGATTACCGGATTTGTGCTGCCTGTTTCCGATGCAAGACGCTTCAACACCGCGCTGATTTGCTCTTCGTTCACAGCGACAATGGCTTTCAGCCGCCGGGAACGGTGGTTGTCCCCAACGCCGTAAAGGAAGCGGAAAAAATCGGCAAGGCTTTTTTCAGCCGGGGTGCGGGGGCGGATTTCCTTGGAATACGCGCCGATTACGGCTTTTTCCAGGGTTTTCGCGTCAAGGGTGCCGGCGCTCCCTGCGGCGGCTTCCGTTATAATGGAAGAAAACGCTTCCAGTGACCTTAGGGGGTTGGGGTCTCGATAGGTGGCAAACGAGAAGGTGGTTTCCATGCTGTTGGGCGTGGCAAAGGCCCCGTATGCGCCGCCTTTCATGCGTATGCTTTCCCACAGGGCCCCGGTAGAAAGCTGGTGGGACAGCACCAAATCCGCGGCCTGCAGCGCTGAGCCGGCGGGTGCTGCCTTGAGGGAGATGGCGGCGAAACCTACCTGGAGCGAAGGGGAGGCAAAAACCTCGCCCTTGCCGGACGGGTTAGAGAGCTCCGAAAGGCCAAAGAAGCTTTCGCCGTCTATGGAAGCGGGATTCCGGGGGCGGGGCGGGCCGAAAAAGCCAAAGCGCCTGCCCAGTTCCTTTTCGGCTTCCGCTGTAGCGCCTCCGGCAGCAAGATTGATCAAAACCCCCGCACTGGCCAGCCGGGACTGGAACGCTTTGAGTTTGGCGCTCACTTCCGCGGTATCCATCGCGGCGAGTTTATGGATAAAGAGGATCTGATCCAGGCCGCTCCACACATCGTCTATACAGCGGGCCCTGGAGAAAAGGCGTCCGGAACGGCCGGATGTGTACATGTGTCCTGCCGGGGCCAGGCTTGAGTCAACATCGTTTTTCATCTCCAGTATAAGATCCCTGATGCGCCTCAAATCTGAAAAGTCCGCGCTTGTGATGAGTTTCAGGGCCAAATCCAGCGAGGGCACAAGTTTTTCGTCCAGGGCCTTGAGGCGGAAGATAATCCAGTCACGGCCTGTGATATCAAGGGTGCCTGTGGGAAGGGCCTGAGTCCGTGCCGCACCGGGTAGCGCTGAGCCAGAGTGCAGCAGCGAATAAAAGTCCCCGGCGGTACGGGCCATGAGGGTCGAAACTTCCCCGTAATCCATGCCCGGCAGTCCCATGCAAACCGTTGTCCTTGCAAAGAAGGGAAGCCAGGGATAATCTTCCGGGGCGAATGTATCCGCGGGGAAGGCAAAACTCACATAGCTAATCCCGTTGGTAAAGATGGGGTTCACAATCAGCGGCACGCCCGAAGCATCGGCGTATTCCCTTTTGATGATTTCAATTTCTGGGTTAAGATCGCTGCGGGAAAGGTGGGGGATGGACGCCAGGGCTTCCGGGCTGTCCTCCGCATCCTGGTGGCGGGCAAGTTCCCCGGCCTTTTTCACAATGGCCTCACGCTCGGCCCCGCTTAACGAAGCCTCTATTTCCTTAAGGCGGCGCGCACTGTCGGCATCCTTTTCTTCCTGGAAGCCTTCCGTGGGCTCTATGATGATAAAGGCCCGGTGGGGATTGTCCAGAAAATAACGGCGTATCATTTTCTCAAAGTAGCGGTCATCTTCCCCTATGCGGCGCTTTAGGGCGGTAAAGGGCGGGGCGAAAAGCAGGCTCTGCCAGGGTGTGCCGCCGTGAAGCCATGCCCGCAAAGAACGGCGCATCCACACAAGCGAGAACGGGCCCCCGGAGCGGCGGATTTCCCGGTGGGAAAACTCCATCCCCAAAAGTGTCGCCTCTATTTCTTCTTTGGGTATGCCTTCCCGCTCAAGGTGCTCAAGCGTCTTGAGAATAAGAGCCTCGACTTTTCTCGCCGTTTCTTCCAGGGTTTGTCCCGCGGCTTCCTCTTTGCCGACATTAAGTCCCCTCACCCCGGCGCAGAACGATGTCTCCCGCAGTTCCCCTTCAAGGCCGGAGGCAGGGGAAATATCTTCCCCCAGGCCGGATTCGATAAGCGCTCTGGTAAGGGGGGAACCGTCGTGGCCCAAAAGGATTTCTGTCAGGGCCGCAAGGCTTAGGGATTCGTCCGTGTCGGTGCAGTCGCCGCAGAGCCAGGAAAGCAGCACCGTGGGTTTCTGATCCGCGCCGGCGGGACAGGGGATGCGGTGGGAGCGGGGGCTTTCCCAGCGGGGCGCGAGGGGAATGGGGGCGTCCCTTTTTCCCGGCGGCAGGGTGGAGAAAAAGGTTTTGTCCAAAAAGGCGAGCTGCTTTTCCGTGGGGATATTCCCCGCCAGGAAGATGCGGCAGTTTGCCGGAGAGTAGCAGTCGCGGTGGAAGTCTTTCAGTCCCTGCCAGGTGAGGTCGGGAATGCATTCCGGGTCGCCGCCTGACTCGAAATCGTAGGGCGTGCCGGCCATGACCGCTTTTACCGACCAAAGGCCCGTGTAGGCATCCAGGGCCGAGTACGCGCCTTTCATCTCGTTATAGACAACGCCGGTAATTTCCAGCGGGCCGTCCTCGGCGAATGAGAGGCGGTGGCCTTCCTGCATAAATGTCCACTCGGAAAGCAGGGGCCTGAAAACAGCGTCTCCGTACACGGACATGAGGTTAAAGTAATCCTGCTCGTTCACCGAGCTTGCGGGATAGACGGTTTTGTCCGGGAACGTCCAGGCGTTCAAAAAGGTCTGGAGGCTCCCCTGGGCAAGAACCAGAAAGGCGTCTTTTAAAGGATAGTTTTCCGAGCCGCAGAGGACGGAATGTTCCAGTATGTGCGCCGCTCCGGTGGAGTCCTTTGACGGGGTTGCGAACGCGAAGGAGAACAGGTTTTCGCTGTCATCGTTGTGGACATGAAAAACTTCCGCCCCGCTTTTCTGGTGCCTTGCCCAGACACCCGCCGCTTCAAACTCCTGAAGCTCCTTAACCTCAAGAATTTCAAAACCGCTTTCAAGAATTTGGCCCTGGCGTAGTTCTGTTGTCATACAAGCACATCCTCATCGTTTAGCATTAATATACGGCCTTCTTCCCGGCTTTCCCTGAACCATGCAAGAAATTCCCTGGCCGCGGCTTCCGCCTCTATTTTGGGGACAGGCCCCATGATTTCTGATTCTTCTTTTATCCGCTCCGCTCTGGTTGTCGAAAGGTTCCACAGTATCTTTTGGGTGAAATTATCCGAACGTCCCCGCAGAAGCAGGACAATGTCCCGGTCGTCCATGCTCCTGAGTTTTTCCTGTATGGGCCGGTCTGCGGCCCCGGCGACATCCTCCAGGGTGTAAAGGCGGTCTTTCATTTCCCGGCTCAGGGAAGGATCGTCCTCTTCAAGCTCCTCCAAAAGCCGCCCGCCGAACGTCAAGTCCGAGTGCTTTAGTATAGCCGCCAGGACACCTTTGCCGTCAATCTCGCCCAGGTCGGCACTGCTGCGCCCGAAGTGCCGGGCCTTTTCCTTAAGCGCGGCGGCCGTGCGCTCGATAACCTCCGGGGCGCTCTCTTTCAGGTGCGCGATGCGCCGCACAACTTCCAGCTTCCACTCCGGGCTCATATTGGCAAGCGCCGCCGCCGTCAGTTTGGGGGGCAAGCGGGAAAACACCATGGCGCAGGCGGCGGGGCTTTCGTTCCTGAAAAGCAGGGCGAGCTGTTCCCCGGTAAAGTCCGACAGAAAGTCGAAGGGGTTTTCCTCCACTTCCGGCACTGCCTTTTGCAGCATGGCCTCGCCCTTTTCCGGGCCAAAGGCGGCGTACAAAACCTTGCGGGCCTCATCAACCCCGCCGGCGGACGCCCCGGAATACCCGTAAGAGGGGGACAAGAGCGCCCGGAATTCTTCCAGCACGGCCTCGGCTTCTTCCGGGTTTATGCTCTTAAGGCCGACAATTTCCTTTGAGATAGCTTCAACCTGGGCCGGGTCAAGCCGGGAAAGGATTTTCGATGCCTCGTTGCTCCCGATAAGCACCATAAACTGGGCGGCCCGTTTGAATTTGGAAGCAGTGCTCTGCCCCGCCGTCGGCTTTGCTTTGCCGGAAACCGCCGGCGTTTTCGGGGGCTGGCGCCCTGTTTTGAGCAGCCCGTCTCCCGGCGGGGACTTCGGCGGCATCTTGCGGGGAATGGCGGGTTCTTTGGGGGGCGGTGAGCCCTCATCTTTCCCCATGGTTTTATTGTAGGCCGCGATACCACGGGCCTTGGGCATTCCCGCGGGCGGGTTTTCATTGGCGGCAGGGGGCTTTTGCTTTCCCATACTGCCATACTATATCAGTTAGATGCATCAAAATCCATCCCTATTCTTATATCGGTAAAGTATAGTCTTATTCGGTCTTTGTTCTGAAATGAGATAGCAGTGCCCTTGACACTTTGGTATACCGCGCCTTTTATGATCACTTCTTCAAGAGAATAATCATCGGTTGTAAAACCACCGATTTTTATACTTATAGTCTTTCCTTCATTGTCTTCGGTGATATTCAGCCGCTTCTGGCTGTAGAAATATGCCATCTTAAATCCATGAAAATCAAACTCGTACTTTCCCGATTGAGATTGCTCGCCGTTTGCAGTGGGTTCTTTCGGCACTGCTTTGACAACAAATTTTGGCTTGAGGTTGTCCTGTTTCGGCGGCTTTAACTCCATGCTGCCCGCAGACTTTTCTGTAGTTTCATTTTTTATTACAAACTGGTACAGTTCTGGCCATTCAGACAATGTTTCGTACTCCGCGAAAAATTTATCTTTTGGTATTTCTAGTGATTGCCTTTTTACGACTGCATCCTGTCTCCGTTTATCAGCCAGCTCCTCATCATCAGTTGATTCAGCCTGCCTTTCCTTGACTTTTATCCAGCGTTCAACACATTTCTGTTTTGCTTCTTCATTTTTCGTGCAGGATTCTGCATATTCGTAATAACTCAGAGCATCACGCCTGTGCCCTGCCTTTTCAATGGCAGTACCAATATCAATAACGATTTCTTCCGGAATGTTGATAGAGCCTTGTGTATACTTTATTATTATTTTTTCCCGCAAAAATCCTGAAATGTCTTTTTCTGACGGATGACGTCCTGCTTCGGCAAGCAAGTGCCATGAATCCAGTCTTGCAAGGCTTGCGGCGACATACAGGTTCTCCTGCGGATCATTTTTGGTGTCCTCGGATGATAGCATTTTCCATATGTCGTCCCACCCTTTTTCCCTGATTCGACTTATCTTTTTCAGAGCAAGAAACGCGCTCTTATATTTTTTATCGCTGTTTTCTGATGAATGTGATGAGTATTCATTAAACACGTGATTGAATATTTCTGACGAAGTAAGCGATGTGCATATTTGCAATGCCTTGTCTGTGTTTTTTTGAACCAAGAAAGCCTTAATAACCACAAGCAAGTGATCATCCGATAGTTTTGTTTTTTCATTCTTGTTATACTGTTCTATTATTATGTCTTCATGTTTTCCAATCGATCCTAATAATAGGATATTATCCGGAAACTCTGCACAATATGCCCTGGATATGATGTATTTTTCTTTGTCTTTTGATTCACTTTTGTCCCAGGATTCTACCGCCGTTTTGTATTCTTTTAGCGTATACGCAATTTCCGCAATGCTCGCAGTGTCAATAATGATTCCTTTCTTGTGTATGTCAATAATTTTGTACAGCAGTGAAGGCTCGTCATTGATAGTGATTAACGGAATCAATTTTTTAACGATGCTGTTTATTATTTCCGACAATATATTGCGTATCTCGTTAGCTCTGAATATTTCATCCCCTTTGAACATTGAGTATAAAGAATCATTGCTTATTTCCGCAACGCTGGCAATAACATCGACAAACGTATCTTTTTCACTGCTAGTTGCCGCTGAAGCAATTTCATGAAAAATTTTATAATGAGGATTTGCCTTTGTTTTTTCGGCTATCTTTTTGTAACCTTCCATGCTGTTTGCAAGCCAAAAAGATTTTATCGCTATATCAGTCAAGCCGGAATTCAGGGCTGTTTCACCAGCTTCAAAGTATTTTTTGTCAAATACATATGCATAGGCTTTGTATCTGTCCGCGTCTGTTTTCCGCTCAAGTATTTCATAGCAAAGGGCTGCCTGCTTGAGCATGTAAGAACTTCTGTTTGAAATGCCATTTTGTATGAATTGCTGGGCATTTTCTTCCATCCCTGTCTCGTTGTTTTCAAGCATAGAAACCGAGTAGCCGTAGCCCATCTCCAGAGAGATAATATCGTCAGAAGACCAATGCTTGGCATTTCCGGAATTGATTTGCTCGATATTGCGGTTAAGTAATGTACTCTCCTGGGTGGCTTCCCACAAGTTTCTGATAGCATCACCGGAATCAACGATAAACAGCTGTTTTTTTGCTCTGCTAATGGCAACATAGGTTTTGTTTATATAATATTCGAGCGGCAATGTAACCGATGTGTTTTCGCTATTGGAAGGGGTAATTATATTTTTAGGTGCATTTTTTCCGAACCCGTATACAACTACGCGGTTAAATTCCAGTCCTTTTGCGTGGCTGGCGCTTAATACCCAATTCGGGACATTGTTTTCAAAAGTGATATGCTTGCTTAGTTCAGAATCGTTTTTTACCCACTCGACTTCCTGCCCTTCCTCGCAGGGTATGATAAAAACGGTATCGGCCAATTTAAGAATTTCTGCCCAGAAACCAGCATCATTGGCATCGAAATACATGACGGGTACGTTTATATCAGACTTTCTCCAGGGAGTTTGCGGGCGCAGACCAGAAAATTTGAACCTGACAGCCCGGAATAATTGAAGGGTATTGCAAAATTTTACAATCGGCGGCAGGGATCGGTAATTGTTTTCCAGCTCGTGGTAATTCAGATTTATAGGCTCCCTTGTTGTTGAGGATGGCGACAGAATAAATTTCTGGGTAAAACCCGCTTTCAGCGCCTCCCATCTGAACCCGGTGGGATTGATGGTTTGTAATTCATCGCCGGCAAAGACAAATGGAATTTTGGAAATATTCTGTTTCTGCAGCTCCCTGTCCGTAAATATGGAAAGGCGAAAAATAACTTCGAGATCCACACGGGTAAAATCCTGTGCTTCATCGCAGAATATTCCAGGAAACGTTGGCTTGGCAAGGTCGTTTTCAATTACGTATCGCGCCAAATCCTGGTCGTCCCAAAATTTTCCCTCCTGCTTGATGCCCTTATACCATTTCCATACCTTATCGTAAATTTCTTTGTATGCCTCCATGCTTACCGTTTTTTGTTTTTCCTCTACTTCTTCGTAATCTTCCGGCTCCAAATAACCGTCGGCATCCATTCCCTGTATATAAGTACGGATTACATACCAGCTGATCTCGGGAGAACAGCTGCGCATCATGCTCCTGTCTGCCTTGAATTTTTCCAGCCACAGATCATGAAAATACGAGAATGCAATGTAATTTATGCCATTAAACCGTTCTCTGTCCGATTCCGGAACAGTAGAAAGAAGATATGTTTTTAACTCTTTGAAAGAATTTTTAAGCGTGTCTGATGATATACTGACATTAGCATTGCCCTGCTCTGCAAAAGAATGGTGGTGGTTGAGTATGGCTTTAACATTGGCTTTAGCCAGTTCCAATAATCTGGAATTGTATGTGAAGTATACCGGAGGATGTTTTATGCTGCCTCTATACGAAATGAATCTTGAAAAATAGTCGGCAAACAAATACTGCAAAACGGTGGATTTTCCGCTGCCTGCACGCCCGTTTATAAACAATGGAAAAGCTTCTTCCTTGGCGCATTTTTCCAGTATTTTGATTTCTTCCTTCGACAAGATAAAATTGCTTTGCGGCTCTTTTTCAATGGCCATCCACAGGGTATCGTCGGCCAATATGTATTGCGGATAAGCCCTTTTTGCCACGCTGGTATGCTTCTCTAAATCCTGGTTCCATTTTTTCACAACGGCCGTAACATCTATCCCCTTGAAATTTTCCGCTGTGACCAAATTTATCAGTGAGAGTCTTTTTTTGTCTTTGTCCAGACAGAAAACAATTTTTTCTGTCCTGTCAAGTATTTGGCGTTCATAGACATCATTAAGACCGTCTCCATATATCTGGCTAACGGTTCTGTAAATGTTGTGCAGTATTGATAACGATGAATCCTGGCTTATCGCATTCACCCACTGTTCAGATTCGTATACCAATGCCTCATTGTCCAATTCATAGTCTGTCACTGCGGCACTATACAAGTATGACTTTTCCTCATCTGACAATGGTTTCTTGATGGCGGGAGGGTTTTCCGCGATAGCTTTTTCAAGATAACTTTGAAGCTCACTTTTGGCTATCTTACTGACGAGTTTTTCTCCCATCGCTTCGGGATTACGATGGAAATTTTTATATTCAGTAGCAGCTCTAATGAATAGGGTCAAAAAAATAATTACAGTGTATTCCTTGTTGTGAACGAAGCACTGCTCTTCACAGGTTACCAGCCGTCCCCGGAAGCTTCCTATTTTTCTCTTGACGCTATATTTAGTCGAGCCGAATCTTTCAAGTTGGACAGTAGTCTGATTCTTCTCTATTGAGTCTTTCAATCGCTGCAGATCATGCTTATAACCGTGTTTTTCTGCCTCTTTTTGACAATTTTCTGTAATGTAAACTATATAGGCCATCAAACGCCCCCTTTTTCAAGAGCATATCACGCCTAAAATGGCGGGTCAAGGCTCATGTGCCTTTCATGGGTGGGCATTTAATCTCTTTTTTAAAAAAGCCAACGCCCTGCGTTGACTCCATCTCTATCGATACTATACTATATAATAGTGGCGTACGTAAAAAACATTTTTGACAGAAACTTCCTTGAATATGCGTCATACGTAATCAAGGACAGGGCCATCCCCGATCTTGAGGACGGCCTTAAGCCCGTGCAGCGGCGTATCCTTCATTCCCTTTTTGATATGGACGATGGGAAATTCCACAAAGTGGCGAACGTGGTGGGCCACTGCATGCAGTACCACCCCCACGGGGAAGCGTCCATAGGGCCGGCTCTTGTGGTGCTGGCGAACAAGGGCCTTTTTATTGACCGGCAGGGGAACTTCGGCAATATCCACACAGGCGACGGGGCCGCGGCTCCCAGGTATATCGAATGCCGTGCCACGCAGCTGGCAAAGCATATTTTCTACCATCCCAAGCTCACCCCATACGTGGATTCCTACGACGGCCGCAAACGGGAGCCTGTTCTTTTCCCCGCCAAGATTCCCGTTGTCCTGACGCTGGGCGCGGACGGCATTGCCGTGGGCATGTCGACAAAGATACTTCCGCATAACGCTGTCGAAGTGCTTGAGGCGGAGAAGGCGTGTCTGCAGGGCAAGAAGTTTGAACTTTTCCCGGACTTCCCCACCGGCGGCCTTGTGGACGTGTCGGATTACAGGGACGGCAACGGCAAGGTTCTTGTCCGCGCCAAACTTGATACCTCTGACCCAAAGCGCATACTTATCAAGGAACTCCCCTACGGCTCCACGTCCGAAAGCATTATCGCCAGCATTGAGGCTGCGGCAAAAGCGGGGCGGCTTAAAATACAGGGCATCAGCGACTTTACGACAGAGCAGGTTGAAATCGAGATAAAACTCGCGCGCGGGGTTTACGCCCAGGAAACCGTGGACGCGCTTTTTGCCTTTACCGAGTGCGAGCAGTCCATTTCCGTAAACCTCCTGGTTATCAAAAACGGATACCCGACGGTCATGACCGTTACGGAGATCATCAAGTATCACGCCAAGCAGCTCGTGAAAATCCTTACGAAAGAGCTGGAGCTGGAAAAACAGGAACTGCTGGACAAGCTCCACCTGCGTACCCTGGAACGGATTTTTATTGAGGAGCGCCTGTACAAGGCTATCGAAAAAATGAAAACCGCCGAGGCTGTGGAGAAGGCGGTAATTGACGGTTTCATTCCGTTCAAAAAAGAAATCGGCCCGCGCGGTGTCAGCAGCGAGGATGTTGAATACCTTTTGAGAATCCCCATCCGCAGAATTTCGCTTTACGACATAAACCGGGCGAAAAAGGAAATGGCGGAGATTGAGGCGCGGATTACCGAAATCAACGGACACCTGAAAAAAATTACCGCCTACGCTGTCCTCTGGCTGGATAATGTCATCGCCAAAATCAAGGCCAACGAGGAATGGGGCGGTGGCCTCAGAAGAACAAAGGTAGGCAAATTCGAAAAAGTCGATGTTAAGGAAATGGTAAAAAAAGACCTCTCGCTCAAGTACGATCACGAAACCGGCTATTTGGGAACCGCTGTTTCAGGCGAGGTCGTCGCGGAGGTGTCGCAGTTTGACCGTATCCTTACCGTCAGGCCAAACGGCACCTGGTACGTGGCGGACATCCCCGAAAAGGTTTTTGTGGGGCAGGGCGCGTGGACAGGAATTGCGGACAAGGAAGCCCTTGCGGACATCGTGTTTACCATCATTTACAAGGAAGCCAAAACAGGCTATCCCTGCATCAAGCGCTGTGTTATTGAGGGGTGGATCATGAACAAGGAATACTCTCTGGTTCCCGAAGGCGCGGAAGTGCTCTTGGTGGATACCCGGAAGAAGTTTTCGTTTACCGTGCATTACAAACCCAAGCCCAGGCTCAAGCTTGCAAAAGAAACATTTAAGGCCGAAGATTATAATATCCGGGGGCTCAAGGCCGGCGGGATACGGCTTGCGGCAAAGGAAGCCGCTAAACTGGATAATCACTAGGAGGCAGTTATGGAAACCAATACGGTGCAGACCAATCAAGTAACAGACCCTTCCGGGACAATTGTTTTTGACCATTCTTCGGGGATTTCCCTGGAGGAGCAGCAGGAGATTCTTGCCGGCATCAACGCCATGACCGGCGGCAACCGCCTTGCGACCGAGGCCGCCGTACCAAAGGCCAAAAAGCGCGGCTTTCTGTTTCCCCTTTTTGTCAATGCCGGGGCCGTCATTCTTTTGGCGGCGGGCTTTCTGCTCCTCTCCCATTTTCACGTCCAGGAGGAGCAGGGCATACGGGAAAGTTCCGCCACTCTGGGCCTTACCGAGCGTGCGCTGATTCAGGAAATACGCCAGGAAACCAGCCGCCAGATACGCGAAAAGGAAAACCAGATACGCAATATCCTTTCGATGCTGTCCACGATAGACGCCGAGTATCGGGTTTTGCAGGATTCCATAGGCATCCTTACCGAAGCCCAGCAGGAACGGGCCGCCGCCCTGCTGCAGATGCAGGAAGAATACCGCCACACCCTTTCGGGCCTTCAGGAAGAGCGGGCCCTGATAATAGAAGATTCACGGATGCGCGAGGCTGTTCTGCGGGCGCAGGCTGAGGAAAGAACGAGGGAACTTGCGGCGCAGGTTGAACAGAGGGAACTGCATTTGAGCGCAGTCATGGAAGAACTCAGGCATCTTTCCACCGAGCAGGAACGCCTTGCCAGGGCGGAAAGCCAGATGAGCGCTTACTACGCGATAGCGAATAGCCATATCAATGAAGGCCGCCTGGGAGAAGCGTCCGCTGTTCTCAGGACAATGCGGGAATTTCTGGCCGCCCCCTCCCTGCAGGGTATCCGCGCAATGGACGCCAGAAGGCAGACCCACCTGGCGGCCATCAGCGCCCTGGAAGGCGCGGTGGCAGAAGCGGGCCGCCTGACGGAAACCGTTGCCTTGCTGGAAGCCGCTCCCGCTCAACCGGGCGTACCGGCTTTCACCCCGGATGTACAGGATGACGCCGTCCTCGCGCAAGCCCTAGCCGACCTCGCGGAACTTAACGCGCGCAATGCCGCTCTGTCACAGCAGGTGGAGGCCCAGGAGCAGGTGATCTCCGCCACGGGCACCGAGCAGACCCGCCTTATCGCCGAGCATGTAAGCACCATCGCGGGACTTCAAACAGAAAACCAGCGGCTTAACGCCGCCAACACGACACAGCAGCAAACCCTTACGACCCAACAACAGACGCTTAACCAGCGCCTTGGCGAGATACAAACGCTCACCGGGGAAAATACGGGCCTGCGTACCCAGGTTCAGGCAACAGCCGCCAGAGCCGAGCAAAGCGAAGCTGAGCTTGAGGAGCAACGGCGGCAGTACGCTGTTTTGATTCAGGAGAAAAGCGAACTGCAAACCCAGTTCGATGAGCTTCAACAGCGATTGGAAGCGGCGTTGAGGTTGTTCCAGTAACTTACTTCGATGTCATCACTTCCACGCCGTCCCACCCCGCCGGCGGCGGGGAAACCGCGTAAGCCCGGCAGCGCTTAAGGAGCTCTGCGGCGTTGAAATCCCCGCTTAGCATCGTCAGCACCGCCTCAAAGCGCTTGGCAGCCCCGGCAAAATCCCGGTTGTAGTAGTACGCCATGCCCTGATTGTGAATGGCCCACGCTTTCGCTTCCTCCGCCGAAAGGGATTTTTTTGCGGTGTAGATTTTTACACCCTTTGTTTTTCCCTTTACCGCGACAGTGTCCAAAAGCCGGAAGGAGAGTTCGGCGGGACTTGCGGGCATGGCTTTAATCGTATCGTAAAGCGTTTCGGAAATCAGAACATCCGAGTGGTAGTTTTTTGTGAGCCCTTCCATGCGGGAGGCCAGGTTCACCATGTCGCCGATAACCGTGTAATCCATCTTCCGCTCACTGCCGATGTTGCCCACGGTTACCGTCCCGTAGTTGATGCCCACGCCTATGTTAAACTCAGGCTTGCCGATTTTTTTCTGGTGCGCGTTGAAATTCTTGACAGCCTCGGCCATGTCAAGGGCGGCAAGAACCGCCTGGAG
>Ga0209755_10004020_pt1 | contig 17786 bp, 15 predicted proteins | sample TergutCo191P1_FD_187301 | JGI IMG/M metagenome (GOLD analysis project Ga0209755, IMG submission 187301) | Cornitermes sp. P1 segment gut microbial communities from Petit-Saut dam, French Guiana - Co191P1 (SPAdes) (version 2) | ecosystem: Host-associated > Arthropoda: Insects > Digestive system...
CATTTTCCTCTCAGATTTAGAAAATTTCCCAGACTTAATGCTACCAATTTTTCCCTTCCCATACAAAATGCAACACCCTACGTCACTGTTGCACTTACTTTGGGAATTTACTTGTTTGATTTTCATGAATTTTCATGAATTATTTTATTGTTATTTATGCGCGTGTTCTTTATAATAGGAATGTTGTGCGTATTTAAATTTTTTGGTGGGAGTTAAGTTCATGCAAATCATATACTTCATTGTGTTTTTTGTTGCGTGTTTTATTGGTGCCGTGGTTGGCCTGGGTGGCGGTGTGATTATTCGCCCAATCCTTGATGCCATTGGTTATCACAATATGGCAAACATCGCATTTTTATCCAGCACTGCGGTGCTGATTATGGCGGTGGTGTCCACCAGTGGAAAGATTAAAGCAAATAAAGGAAAATTCATTGACGCACAACCGGCAATTTTGATTTCTATCGGGGCGATTTTTGGCGGCATCGTGGGCAATTATTTCTTTGAAATGATGAAAACAGGACTTGATGCAGAGCATTATGCGCAGATTGTTCAAACGGCACTCACCACGATGGTGCTCGTTGGTGCCATTTACTTTACCACCAGCACGCGCTTTCGGTATCAACTAAAAAATCCGCTTATCTTTCCGGTATTGGGATTTATACTGGGAGCGTCTGCGGTCTTTCTCGGGATTGCCGGAGGTCCGATCAATGTGCCCGTGTTCATGGTGCTTTTCAGCATGCCGGCAAAGAAAGCCGCCGCGCATTCAATCATTGTCGTGTTTTCGGCGCATTTGTTTCGAATTATTTCCATGGGGTTCACACAGGGTTATGCCAGTTTCGATTTGCATTTTCTGCCCGTGATTGCCATTGCTGCGATTGCCGGCGGCATCATGGGGTCTTGGTTGACGAAAAAGATTTCGGACAGTATGGTTGTGAAGCTGTTTGATGTCACCATGGTACTTTTGATTATTTTCAATATTTTCAATATTATTGTGTTTTCTTTACAGTAAAATAGTGAATCCATCGCATATTTATGCTTTGGATTTTTTTAATTTTCGTGTATAATCGCCATAACATCATTTTTCAGGAGGCTTGAATGAATATCGGATTTTATGGGCACACCAGCTCAGTTGTACTCAACAATACCGCAGATGATTTTTTGTTTACCCAATATGAATGGCACAGCGGGATTCGTTATATCTTAAATAATATAAAAGAATTTACTATGCCCGGAAAGTGGGATGATGACCGAATTGGGATCAGTACAAATTTTTATGATAATGAAGAAATAGATCTTAATGACAAACGTTTTCATCGGGATTACTATGAATTTAAACAATATCAAACCGCCGGTGCAAGATATGTAGACATTAATAAATATTTGGGTTATGAACTCGGTACGGTGCCTCATAATATTATCAGTGAGCGCCCTGAAAACAATGAAGCCTGTGATGTGTTGTTTGTATGGGATGATGGATATGGTGGTTTGGAATTGCCGAGCAGCCGATGCGTGATGTATGGTGCCAATAAAGTCATGCCGGATCCTGAAATATTTAATCCCATCGCGGACAATGCCTTTGTTTTTATTGATGCCAATGTGCTTAGACGTGCCGGTGCCATGATCAGTACACAGGTTTCTTGGGAGCGTACAGTCTCTGAACTCATTGCGGAAATGCAACAAAACCCCGCAATCAATTATTTGTTAAAAGCACGCTATTTGTTTGTTACTTTTGGTTGTGATGGCGCGGTATTGCTGTTCCCAGCATGCGGCGAACGCCAATTGGAAGCATCGCTGATTCTTACGCATGGTGAAATTGAGGGTTTTGTATCAGGCGAACAATCGGCAACAGTTTACAATACAAATCTTTTTACCTTTCCATCAATGTTTGCATTTCTTACCACGGCGGCTGTAAAATTTCTCAAACATTTTTCAGAACAAGGTCAAGATGCATCGCATGTTGATGATTTGATGACGCTGATGATTGAAATGCTAATTGCAACGAATAACAATGATGAAATGCATCCTAACGATGAGCCGGTGCAACAGGAACAAGTTTCTGTGCGCTGGGGAAACCTTTTTAGAACCATATTGGAAGCAGGCGAATCCGCGTCACAAGGTATTCGGATCTCAAAATCGGAAACAGATGAAGATGATGAAGACAGAACTTTTAATCTGAGAAATTGGCCGGCATTTGCAATCCCTTTAGAATCCGGCGAGCAAGGTTTAAAAGTACCGCAGGACTGGACGATTATCAACAGTGTAAAAGAACGCAACATTGCGGATGTCGCCTTTGATTATGTGGTACGGGGCAATGCGGCCATTGAAGGCCTGCCAAAACTTTCACTCGGTGCGTTTACCACCGTTGACCGCTGGGAGATTGAGTCCTATCAAAACATAAAAAATCTTATGCTGGATTATGCCAACGGCGAAACGGCAAGGCCCCTTTCTATCGCTGTCTTTGGTTCACCGGGCAGCGGAAAATCCTTTGGTGTGACGCAAATCGCACAAAACATATTGCCGGGTAAGATTGAAAAATTGGAGTTTAATGTATCGCAATTTACAAGTTTGAATGATTTAAGTGTTGCGTTTCAACAGGTGCGTGACACCATCCTTAACGGAAAATTGCCGCTTGTGTTCTTCGATGAGTTTGATTCCGACAAGGATGGACTGCCGCTTGGATGGGTGAAGTCTTTCTTAATGCCCATGCAAGACGGAAAATTTAAAGACAGCAGTGGGGATCATCCGCTCGGACGCTGCATTTTGGTGTTTGCCGGAGGCACCGCCGCCACCTTTGAAGCCTTTAATAAGGATTCAGATGATTTTAAAAACATTAAAGGACCGGATTTCGTGTCCCGCTTGCGTGGCACCATCAATGTACTCGGCCCCAATCCAAGGGATGCACAAGATAAAAATTATTATTTGCGGCGTGCACTGTTGTTGCGCAGTTTATGTGACCGCCGGCTCAAAGGCAGCCCATATCAACAAACGGTCAATTCTAAAATCATCCATGCCATGCTGAATGTTCCGGAATTTAAGCATGGTGCGCGTTCGATGGAAGCCATCATGGATATGAGCCGCATCAATGGCAATACATGGGAGCCGGTATCCCTTCCGTCCCATTCGCAGCTTTCGCTTCATGTCGATGCGGACATATTTATCAATCTCGTACTGACTTCATGACAAAAACGCCACCGAAAATATAAAAAAATCGGTGGCGTTTTATGATTTTATCCTGAATCTTGCAATTGGAATATTAATATTTACCATCAATTACAAGCACACATTCTGACTTCAGAAAATAAGCCGTGCAAAAATTAACACCATTATCGTAGCCGTCATACCCCAGACATCAGGCTTTCAATATCTCGTGCGCCATGCAAAACTCTATGGACTTCAACCACGTTGTTGCCAACGACTTTGTAAAATATTATATAATTGTATATACCTGTCCATCTGTATCTTGGGTTGTGCAGATATTTAGGGTAGCGCATCGGCATTTCTTGTAATGTCTGTATGCGTTCGTTTATGGCTTGTAAAATTTTATCGGTAAGTCGTGTGTCCTTCGCATCAAGGTTTTTTTCAATTTCGAGTAAGTTACTTCTTGCACCATGCATGTATTTAATTTGATACATTTTTCTTTCTCCGCGCCCAAATCTCACTCCATACTTCGTCATGGGTATACCAATTTGTATTTGGGTCTGCTGCTTCTTGTTCTGCTTTTTCTAACTCGGCAATAATATATCGGTGCTGCATAAAATCTTCAAACTGTGCATAATCATCCATGCTTATAAGAACCGTATCACCCCTGCCATGGTTGGTGATTATTACAGGATTGCTTCTTTTGGCTATATCCGCAATCTCCCGATAATGATTTCGTAAATCCTTTGAAGGTCTAACTTGAACGTGCGGCATTTATATCAACTCCTTTTTTAAAACATTATATCCTTATTTGACTACCTTTTGCAATTGTGTTATTTGCAGCATTCATAATTTATGTCCTAAGTTTTAAACTTAGCTGAAATATTGCATGGCGTTTTTAAAGAGGTTCATGGTTTTATTTTTATGGATATTAATGAGCACGTCGTCACTGATGCGTTCAAAATGTGCCATGGTGCCAAGTATTCTGCCGCATTCACTGGTCACGGCTTCAATGTTTTGAGCCGCACCGAAAGGATTATTTACATACTGTGTCGCAATTTGCCCGTGCTGAACCATGGCTTGAATGACATCATCAGATGCGATCAGCTTGCCGTATTTGCTTGACACCGGAACCGTGTACACATCGGATAGATTCATGTCGGAAAACCATGGGCCGTTATTGTTCATAATCGTCACATCGGTAATCACTGCTTGGTGTCTGCCGATGTTGTTTGCTGCAAAGGTTAAGTTCGGAAGCAGTTGCAAACGTGTAAGTGCTCTGAAACCGCCGCCGGAACCCATAATGAGTCCGTTTTTCTCCAAAAGCGCATACACCGCATCTTTGATAAAATCATGGGCAAACATGGCCTCAATATAATCGGTGGAAACATCGCCGCCGGGTAAAATAATCGCGGATGTTTGCATGATTTCTTTTGCAAGTTGGCTGATGCTTTGTAGGATGTCCTGTACCGAGCGATTTTTAATGACCAATACGGATGCGTTACCGCCGGCAGATTCAATGGCATTTTGAATGTCATACGCAGCGTTTGTTCCCGGAAAAATAGGGATGAGGAATTTGGGTTTTAATTGGGCGGTTAAAGGTTTCGCAAATGACGATGTTGCCGCATCTGTTGTTTTTACTCCAGCAGGCACTTTGCTTGGGTAGATTTCTTCCAACGTGTGTTCAAATGCCTGTTGAATGCCATTTAAATCAATCTGTTCATCGTGTATGGTTTCAATGACGTAATTGCTGCTGACTTCACCGATGCACATCGCTTCAAATGCGGTCAGTTGTTCTGATTCAACAATAAAACTGCCATAGGCGGGTGTTGCGGTCAGCGGTATGGATGCCTTGAATCCCAGTTGGTTTCCGAAACACATCTTTGCGACCCCTTCGGTGATGCCGCCGCTGCCAACAGCCCATGCTGCTTTAATTTTGCCATGTGCGATGAGTTGTTCCAGTGTATCAAACAATGCAACTTGATTGCCGTTTGGGGTCAAGTGATATACTTTGTTGCCGGCTGTTTTAAATTCAGGGGAAATAATGTTGGTGGTGTCGGCGACGGATACCGCAAACGATACCAAAGTGGGCGGAACATCAATATCTTCAAAGGTACCGCTCATGGAATCTTTGCCGCCCAGCGCAGCACATTGATATTCCATTTGCGCATCCAGTGCGCCCAAGAGTGCCGCGGCAGGCTTGCCCCATTTCATGGCATCATCGCCGAGTCTTTCAAAATATTCTTGGAACGTGAGCCAACATTTAGAACGGCTGCCCCCGGATGCAATTACTTTTGCAATCGAATGGGTTACTGCCGCTTTGGCACCATCGTATGGGTTTTCCGCAGACAAATAGGGATCATATGCATGTGCCATCAAAGAACATGTTGTGGTCGTTCCGCTTAGTACCGGGAGTTTTGCGACCATCGTTTGTGCCGGCGTTAATTGTGTTTTGCCGCCCAGTGGCGCAAGCATGGTGCCGCCGCCGATGGTGCTGTCAAATTGTTCAATCAGTCCTTTTTGTGAGCAATACAATAAATCTGAAAGCAGCGCATGGATGTCGGCTTCATTTAATATGGTTTCCGGTTTTGCTTTTTGCTTTGATTTCTGAATGTGAATGCGTGCATGTTTTTGTGTGCCGTTTGAATTTAAAAAGTCCCGTGACAAACTGACAATGGTTTGTCCGTTATGAAACATGGTGACGCGGTGGTTGTCCGTCACCGTTGCAACAATGGTTGCATCAAGATTTTCTGCGTCAGCCAGTGCGATAAACTTATCAATGTCTTGCGCAGCAACCACACAAGCCATGCGTTCTTGACTTTCGGAAATTGCAATGTCGGTGCCGGATAGTCCGGGATATTTAAGCGGTACGGCATTTAAATGAATATCCAGTCCATCCGCAAGTTCTGCGATTGCCACCGATACGCCACCGGCCCCAAAGTCATTGCAGCGTTTGATGAGCACGGTTGCTTCCGGGTTTCTAAAGAGTCTGATGATTTTATGTTCTTCCGGTGCATCCCCGCGCTGCACTTCGGCACCTTTGGTTTGCAGTGCGTCGGCTTCTTGCGTTTTTGACGAACCGGTTGCGCCACCGACACCATCCCTGCCGGTCTTGCCACCCAAAAGGAACACCACATCACCGGCAACGGGTTTTTTGCGCACCACATAAGATGTCGGTGCCGCCGCAACAAGTGCTCCAAGTTCCATGCGTTTTGCCGCATAACCGGGATGATAAATTTCATGGATGTGCCCGGATGTGCCGCCGACTTGGTTTCCGTAATCGGAATACCCCTGCGCCGCAGTCCGGCAAATCTTGCGCTGTGCCAATTTACCGGGTCTTGTTTGACGCATACCCGCGCGGGGATCCGCTGCGCCGGTAATGCGCATGGCTTGATGTACAAAACTTCTGCCTGAAAGGGGATCGCGAATGCCGCCGCCCAAACATGTTGCCGCGCCGCCATAAGGTTCCATTTCGGTTGGATGATTGTGTGTTTCATTTTTAAAATATAATAACCAATCTTCTGATTTTTGATTGACCATGGCACTAATTTTTACGCAGGCTGCATTTACTTCCTCGGATTCATCGACTTCTTTTAAAAATCCTTCTGATTTTAATGCCTTTGCGCCAATGGTTGCCATGTCCATTAATGTGATGGGTTTCTCTGTTCTTCCGAGTTTGTCTTTTAACAATAAATACCGTTCAAAAGATGCTTTAATGATGGGATCATCAATTTGAATGTGGTCAAGTTCTGATAAAAATGTCGTATGACGGCAATGGTCGGACCAATACGTATCAAGCATACGGATTTCGGTGATGCTTGGGTTGCGTTTCTCTTCTTCAGAAAAATATTTTTGAATAAATAATAAATCAGCCAAATCCAAGGTAATGCCGAGTTCATTACGCAGGTTCATGATGGCTGATTCTTCTAAATGTATAAAACCGTCAATAAAAGGTGTTGCTTCCGGCTCCGGATATTGTACTTGTAGGGTGGTGGGGAGGTCAAAGGAAATTTCACGGGATTCAACCGGGTTGATTAACCCTGTCTTGATTTGCGACAACATTGATTCTGTGATGTTGCCATCAAAAGTATAAATTTTTTGGATGCGCACTGCCGGTGGTTCACAAACATGCTTCATGGCGGTTGCGGTTGCCAAAATATAGGCATCTTGATCAAATTGTCCGGGTAAAAGTTCAACAATAAAAGCATGTGCATCCAGTTTAGGCATGTTGGATGTAATCATATCGGTTGTTTGATTAAAACCCACCGGCTCATCAGAACCTTCACCCTCAATAAGATACCGGTAAATCACGCGTACATTTTCTAATCCTTTTACTTCCGGATACAACATGGTTTTCAAATCATGTAAGATTTGGTTTGCTTCATTTTTGAAATCGTCTCTTTTTTCTGTGTAATACACATGCATGTGCAGTTTCCCCCTAATGATTCGCCGAATAAAGTTCACAAAACAATTATACATTTTTTTTTATGTTTTTTTCAATAAAAAACATGATATAATTTAATGTAATTGTAATATTTTAGGTTGGGGGATGGTATATGGTTGGCATTATTATGGGCAGCGATTCTGATTTACCGATCATGGCAGACGCTGCGGATTTTTTAACACAAATGAGCATTCCGTTTGAAATTACGATTGTTTCCGCACACAGAACGCCGGAACGTATGGTCACATACGCGCAAACAGCCGTTGAAAGAGGGCTCAAGGTTATTATTGCCGGTGCCGGAGGTGCTGCGCATCTTCCGGGCATGGTGGCATCATTGACGACCTTGCCGGTGATTGGTGTGCCGATTAAATCCAGAACGCTTGATGGTGTGGATTCATTGTATTCCATTGTGCAAATGCCGCCGGGCATACCGGTTGCGACTGTTGCCATCAACGGTGCGAAAAATGCCGGGATTTTGGCCGCGTCTATATTGTCCACTTCATGTGCGGATGTGCAGCAAGCACTTAAAACCTATAAAACTGATTTAAATAAAATGGTTCATGATAAAATATCAAATCTTGAATCCATTGGTTATACAGACTATGTGAAGGGGATGAATCGTTAATGGATGTTCTCAAAAAGCGCATCGGCATTGTTGGCGGTGGTCAATTGGGGAAAATGATGATTCTTGAAGCAAAACGTCTGGGTTTTTATGTTGTGGTGCTGGACCCTGCATCCGATTGCCCGGCCAGCAGTATTTGTGATGAACTCATTTGCGAAAGTTTTACAGAAGATGCCGGATACATCACATTGGCATCCAAAGTAGATGTGATCACTTATGAATTTGAACATATCAACGCAGATATTTTATTTGAACTGGAATGCAGCGGCCATTTGGTATATCCATCAGTACGCAGCCTCATGGATATTAAAGATAAATACAAACAAAAAACCGTGTTAAAAAACGCAAATATTCCGGTGCCTCCGTTTGTTTTGGTCCACAACATTGATGAGATTTATCAGCTTTGTGCGGATGCCTGTTTTGGACTGCCGCTGATGCTAAAAACAACGACCGGCGGTTATGACGGAAAAGGCAATGCACTCATCCGTTCTTTGGAGGATGTTCCTGCCGCATATGCGTTGTTGGGTGCCGGTGCGCTGCCGCTGATGGCGGAAGCCTTTGTTGATTTTACCAAAGAGATATCAATTCTTGCCACCAGAGGCATTCACGGTGATCGTGTCTTATATCCTATTGCCGAAAATGCACATAAAAACAGCATTTTGGATGTGACCAGCGTACCGGCAGATGTCCAAGAGGCTGTAATTTATAAAGCGAATGAAATTGCTGACAACGTTATGGACGTATTCCAAGGTGTCGGCACTTTTTGTGTCGAATTGTTTTTAACCAAATCAGGCGATGTATTGGTAAACGAGGTGGCACCGCGACCGCACAATTCCGGTCATTATACCATTGAGGGTTGTTTTGCCAATCAATTTGAAAATCATATTCGTGCAATTGTTGGTTTGTCACTGGGCGATACCGCTTTAAAACAACCCACGGTTATGGTGAATCTTATTGGTCAATCCGCAGGAAAAACAAAATTATTGGGACTTGAAGAAGCATACCAGGATCCTCATGTCCATATTCATATGTACGGAAAAAGCCAATCCGCCATAGGACGAAAAATGGGCCATTACACGGTGGTTGGCGGTACACATGCACAGGCCATTCAAAAAGCGATGCATTTTAAAAATATAATAAAAGTAATGGGTGAGGGTGAACAATAATGAACTTGTTGTACAAAGGAAAAACGAAGGATGTTTATGATTTAAATGACGGAACGATACTCCTTAAATTTAAAGATGACGGAACCGTTAATGATGATGGCGTGTTTGACCCGGGTGGCAATACGGTGGGTGTTCACATTGAGGGCATGGGTCATGACAATTTGAAACTGACCAAGTTCTTCTTTGAAAAAATCGCGGAAGCCGGTGTGCCGAGCCATTATATTACATGTGATTTAAATAAAAATACAATGTTGGTACAGTCTGCACATATCCTCGGACACGGCTTGGAAGTGATTTGCCGTTTCGTTGCCACCGGTTCATACATCCGAAGGTATGGCGCATACATTCAAGATGGCGATACGCTGGATGGACTGGTTGAATTTACCATCAAGGATGACCACCGCGGCGACCCTCCGATTTCAAGAGAAAGTTTAATTGCACTCGGTATTATGAATGATGCGCAGTATGATGCGATTATCAGCCTTACCAAGCAAATTGCGGTGATTATTAAAAACGAAATTGCACAAAAAGGCGGTACATTGTTGGATATTAAGCTTGAATTTGGATTGTGTAAGGACAAGATCATGCTTATTGATGAAATATCCGGCGGATGTATGCGCGTACAACATCATTCAAAGATGCTTACCCCACATGAAATTGTAGGTTTAATGTTATCATGAGCGGTGTTTTTGGTATTTACTCAAATGAAACAAAGGATGTTGCCGGCATTACTCGATTTGCTCTGTATTCATTGCAACATCGGGGGCAGGAAGCCAGCGGTATTGCTGTTTGTGATGAAGGCGTCATTAGTTATTACAAGCGTGATCTCGGTTTGGTCTCGGATGTCTTTACATTAGAGGATGCAAAAAAACAACAAGGCACCGGCAATATGGCCATTGGTCATGTTTATTATGGGCACAATGGTTATCATAAAAACAAAGCCATGGCACAACCCTTGGTGGTACGGCATATCAAAGGCAGTATGGCTGTTGCATTATGCGGAAAATTAACCAATGCAATAAAATTACGTGAAGAACTGGAACTGGGCGGTGCTATCTTTCATTCGATGTCCGATGCGGAGGTCATTTCGTATTTGATTACGCGAGAACGGCTTACCGCGCCATCCATTGAACTTGCCGTCAGCCGTGCAGTAAAGCGTTTAAAGGGTGCATTTTCACTTTTGGTCATGTCTCCTCGAAAAATGGTTGCCGTGCGCGACACAAAGGGTTTCCGTCCATTAAGTCTCGGAAAACTGAAAGATGACTACGTATTGGCATCTGAAACCTGTACAATTGACTGTTTGGGCGCAGAATTTATACGGGATATCAGACCCGGCGAGGTTTTATGTATTGAGGACAATCAACTGCGTGTTGTTGATGCCGGCACAATGAAACCCAGCGGATTGTGTATCTTTGAATACATCTATCTTGCCCGGCAAGATTCCGTGATTGAAGGGGTCTCTGTGCATGCCGCAAGACGTATGGCCGGAAAATTATTGGCACAAGAACATCCGGTGGATGCCGATGTTGTCATTGGTGTGCCTGAATCCGGGCTGGACGCTGCGATTGGATATTCTCAAGCAACAGGGATTGACTATGGGCTTGGTTTTATTAAAAATCGCTACATTGGCCGCACGTTCATACAACCGACGCATTTTGAACGAGAACAAGCCGTTTCCATTAAACTGAATGTTATCAGCAATACGGTTTATGGCAAACGCGTCATTATGATTGATGATTCCATTGTGCGGGGTACCACCACACGCAACATTGTTAAATTGTTGCGCAGTGCCGGTGCGGCCGAAGTGCATGTACGCATTACATCGCCGCCGTTTTTGCATCCATGTTATTTTGGCACGGACATTGCGGACACAAAAAATCTTATCGCAGGGAAAATGTCTGTGGCACAAATTTGTAATCATATTGGTGCGGATTCTTTGGCGTTTTTATCACCGGATAATGTTTCACGCATTGCCGAAGCATCAGGCTGTAATTTTTGTATTGGCTGTTTTAACGGGCAGTATCCTTGTGAAAAGCCGGAATATACGGAGGTCGATAAATTTGAACACAAGTTATAAGCAAGCCGGTGTTGATATTGAAGCCGGATACAATGCGGTTGAATTAATAAAAAAACATGTGAAGCGTACACAAATACCCGGATGTATTGATGGCATCGGCGGTTTTGGCGGCTTGTTTGCTTTGCCTTCCGGGTATCATGAACCGGTGCTGGTTTCCGGTGCTGATGGTGTGGGGACGAAGCTGAAGATTGCTGTTGAACTGGACATACACAACACCATCGGTATTGACGCCGTCGCGATGTGTGTTAATGACATTATTTGTGCGGGTGCAAAACCCTTGTATTTTTTAGATTATATTGCAACCGGAAAAGTTATTCCCGAAAAAATTGAGCAAATCGTTTCCGGTATCGCCGAAGGTTGTGTGCAGGCTGATTGTGCGCTGATTGGCGGAGAGACCGCGGAACATCCGGGACTGATGCCGGAAAATGATTATGACATCGGTGCTTTTGCAACAGGCATTGTTGAAAAAGCAAAAATCTTGGATAAAACGCAGGTCACCAAGGGGGATATCATTATTGGATTGGCATCATCCGGTGTGCATTCCAATGGATTTTCACTCATACGGAAATTATTTACGGATTTTACCGAATACATGCCAATGTTCGGTACATCCATCGGAGAAGTATTATTAACACCAACAAAAATTTATGTAAAACCCATATTGAGCTTATTGGACGCTGTGCCGGTAAAATCAATCAGCCATATTACGGGCGGCGGGTTTCATGAAAATATTCCGCGCAGCATTTCAAATGGTCATGGTGCGCGAATTGACCGTTCAAGTTTTGATGTTTTGCCCATTTTCCGCTTGATTCAGTCCAAAGGCAATATTCCGGAGGAAGACATGTTTCATACGTTTAACATGGGTATTGGTATGTGTGTCATCACTGCGCCGCAGTATGCAGAGAAAGCCGTGCAATTGTTAAATGACAGCGGGGCATCTGCGCGTATTATCGGAGAGGTCATCCCGGATTTTGAGGGTGTCACATGGGTATAAACATCGCCGTCCTGTGCAGCGGTGCCGGGACGAATCTTCAAGCACTCATTGACGCACGTGATGCATCACAGCTTTCAGAGGGTCATCTTCAACTGGTTGTTTCATCAAAATGGGATGTGCATGCATTGGAGCGTGCGCGTTTAAACAACATTGACACGGCAGTGATCGCTCGCGATGAATATGCAGACCTGCGTGCACAAGAAGAAGCGCTCATACAACTGTTGGCAAGTTATCACATTGACTTGATTGTTCTTGCCGGTTATTTGGATATTTTGGGTTCTCGGATACTGAGCATGTATGAACACCGCATCATCAATGTGCACCCCTCACTGATTCCGTCATTTTGCGGGAAGGGTTTTTATGGCATCAAGGTTCACGAGGCAGCACTGGCATATGGCGTGAAAATCACCGGTGCAACCGTGCATTTGGTCAATGAAATTATCGACGGCGGTAAAATCATCTTGCAAAAATCCGTGGATGTCCGGGATGATGATACTGCGGAAATTTTACAACAGCGCGTTATGACCGAAGCGGAATGGATTTTATTACCCCAAGCGGTGCGCTTATTTTGCGAAAAAGGTGGGTTTGCGTGAACATACTGGTGATTGGTTCCGGCGGCAGAGAGCATGCCATTGTTAAAAAACTAAAAGAAAGTCCGCGCGTGCATACAATTTATGCCGCACCGGGTAATGGCGGCATTGCACAAGATGCTGAATGCCTGGATTTAAGTGCAACAGACATTGATGGTGTTGTTCACTTTGTGCGCAGTGCCAACATTGATTTTGTGGTCGTGGCTCCGGATGATCCGTTGGTCTTAGGCATGGTGGATGCACTGGATGCCATTGGTGTGCCGTCGTTTGGCCCGAATAAATTGGCGGCAGAAATAGAAGGCAGCAAAGTATTTTCTAAAGCGCTGATGACAAAATACAATATACCAACCGCGGCATTTGCATCTTTTGATGATGCGCAAAAAGCAATGGATTATGTCGATGAAATACAGTTTCCGGTATGGATTAAAACCGATGGATTGGCGATGGGTAAGGGTGCCATCCAAGCGGTATCACGAACGGAAGCACATATTATTATTAATGAATTGATGATTCAAAAGCGCTTTGGCGAAAATGGCACGCGCGTGGTCATTGAAGAGCATATGACAGGGCCGGAAGCGTCTATATTTGCATTTTGTGATGGAGAAACCATCGTTGCCATGCCATCATGTATGGATTTTAAACGCGTGTATGACAATGATCAGGGTTTAAATACCGGTGGGATGGGCGCGATCTTGCCGAATCCATATTATACCGAGGCGATTGCACAGCGTGCGATGCATGAAATCCTCATCCCCACCATTAATGCGATGAAAGCCGAAGGCCGGCCGTTTAAAGGCTGTTTGTATTTTGGGTTGATGCTCACGGACAATGGTCCAAAGGTTATCGAATATAATTGTCGTTTTGGGGATCCGGAGTGCCAAGTGCTGATGCAAATGCTGGACAGTGATTTGCTTGAGATTATGATGGCTGTCTACCGCGGTGATTTAAAAAACACGGAAATAAAATTTAAGCAGGGTGCCGCAGCATGCATTATTATGGCGAGCGGCGGCTATCCTGAAACCTATAAAACCGGCATTCCGATTTTTGGGATTGAAGCGGTGACCACTGCGACGGTATATCATGCCGGAACGAAGTTAAACAAAGAAATGGTGACTTCCGGCGGACGTGTCCTTGGGGTTACGGCACAGGCAGAAACTTTAGGTGATGCGCTTGATGTAGCGTATCAAGCAGTACAATGTGTTCAATTTGAGGGTGCACATTACCGAAAAGACATTGGTGCTGAAGCGCGGGAGGTACAACATGAAGTATGCACTGCTTAGTGTGAGTGATAAATTGGGTATTGTGGATTTGGCTCATGCACTGACAAGACACGATTATACGATTATTTCAACCGGTGGCACAGCAAAGTTGTTGCAAGAACATGGCTTTGCGGTTGTGCCCGTTGAAACGATTACCCATTTTCCTGAATGTATGGATGGGCGATTAAAAACCATTCATCCGCTGATTGCCGGAGGACTGCTCGGTGTGCGCAGCAATGATGCGCATAAGGCAACCATGACTGAGCACCACATCCCCGACATTGATGTTTTGGCCGTGAATTTATACCCCTTTAAAGAAACCATTTCAAGACCGCATACACCGGATGAAGCCATTGAAAATATTGACATTGGTGGTCCGGGTATGATTCGCGCGGCGGCGAAGAATCATAAATTTGTGTCTGTTTTAACCAATACAAATGATTATGTTGATTTTATTAAAAAATTGGACGCAAACGAAATTGATGAAAATTACCGTTTTATGCTGGCGGTCAAGGCCTTTAAACACACCGCGTCGTATGATGCGATGATTGCAAACTACTTATCAAAGGATGCATTCCCTGAAACGCTTACATTGGTTTATGAAAAAAACAGTGTGTTGCGTTATGGCGAAAACCCACATCAAGCCGCTGCGTATTATGCTCCGGCGGATGCACAGAGCTGCACAGGCATTGAAACATTAAACATCTTGCATGGCAAGGCATTGTCATACAACAACATCACAGATGCCCAAGCGGCAATTGCGCTGGTGGGTGAATTTAATGATGATGCCGTGTGTGTCGCAGTCAAGCATGGCACTCCATGCGGTGTCGCAGTACGTGAACAGGTATGTGATGCTTATGTCGCAGCACATGATTGTGATCCTCAGTCTATTTTTGGCGGCATTGTTGCATTTAATACGGAAATTGATGCCGAAACGGCAACAAAAATGTCTGAAATATTTCTTGAAGTCATCATTGCACCGTCTTTTTCGCAAGCCGCACTGGATATTTTGACCAAGAAGAAAAACATCAGACTGCTTGAGATGCCCGAGCGTTATCACAGCAGATATGAGATCAGGAGCATCAGCGGCGGACTTTTGGTGCAAGAAACGGATGCCAATGATATTGAAACGGAATCCCATCATGTTGTTACGACAAAAACACCGACAGACGCAGAATTAAAAGACATGATTTTCGCCATGAAAATCGTCAAACATGTGAAGTCCAATGCCATTGTGGTGGTAAAAAGCGGTACTTTGTTGGGGCAAGGCGGCGGTGAAGTGAGCCGCATATGGGCAGCAGAACACGCCATTATGCGCGCCGGTGCGCATGCAACAGGTGCGGTGCTTGCCTCCGACGCACTCTTGCCGTTTTCCGATGTGGTTAATGCCTGTGCCAAAGCCGGTATTACTGCCATCATCCAGCCGGGTGGGTCTGTCAATGATGCACAAAGCATTGATGCGGCGAACCAGAATGGGATTGGTATGGTTTTTACCGGTGTACGGCATTTTAAACATTAAAATTGATACTTGCACAATTGGCGTTGGTTCGATATTATTAATATATGGTGGTCGCGGCTGTGCGCAAGTGGGTACTTGCCAAGTATCGTAATAAAAATACTGACGAGACCATCAATGAACGGATTCATAAAATTAAAACTAAGGAGCGGTACAAACTATGGAACATATCAAAACGATTTACACAGGCAATTTGAAGCACAATGACGAGAAAAAAATTGGTTGCGGCGAATGCCAAACATCATGCCAATCTGCATGTAAAACTTCTTGCACCGTTGCAAACCAGCGTTGTGAGCAAGTACGTGATGAAAAGTGATTCATTGCTTTAACATTAATGGCAAAAATTTAGTCCTTGATGTGAACAGCGGCGCACTTCATGAAGTATCTCGTGAAGTGGTGGATATATTAAACGAAATGTCAGAGGCTTCCGGTGGAAGTCTCTTTGTCGTTCCGGAAAATGTACCGCAAGACATCGCAAATGCCATTAAAACCCTCATCAACAATCAATTGCTGTTTACCAAAGATAATCCGGATGAAATTTTTACGCATATGAATACACGCGAACCGGTGGTGAAAGCCTTGTGTCTGCATATGGCACATGAATGTAATCTGCGTTGCCGTTATTGTTTTGCAGGGCAGGGTGATTATGGTACCGATCGCGGTTTGATGTCCGCAGCCATTGGCAAACAAGCGATTGATTTTCTTATTGACGCATCTGGAAACCGTTACAATCTTGAAGTGGATTTTTTTGGCGGTGAACCGATGCTTAATTTTGATGTGGTTAAAGAAGTGGTTGCCTACGGACGTATGCGTGAACGTGAAGCCGGCAAAAAGTTTCGTTTCACACTCACCACCAATGGTACATTATTGACTGATGAGCATATACAGTACATCAATGAAACCTTTGACAATGTTGTACTCAGTTTGGACGGAAGAAAAGAAATCAATGATTATATGCGCCCCTTAGCCGGTGGCGGCGGCAGTTATGATGTGATTTATCCGAAGATTAAAAAACTTGCCGACGCACGCATGCAGCGTGATTATTATGTGCGCGGCACATACACGCATCACAACACGGATTTTGCATCCGATGTGATGCATTTGGTACATGCCGGATTTAAACAGCTGTCTATCGAGCCGGTGGTGGCACCGCCTGAGATGGATTATGCCACCACAGAAGCGGATTTGCCGAAAATATTTTCGGAGTACGAAAAACTTGCACTGGATTTATTGGCGCATGAAGCAGATGGTGACCGCGCATATTTTTTCCATTTTGAAATTGATTTGGATGATGGCCCATGCATTGCGAAAAGGGTCACAGGCTGTGGTGCCGGATCTGAATACATTGCCGTCACACCACATGGCAACCTATATCCATGCCATCAATTTGTGGATGATGTTCGTTTTAAAATTGGTGATGTGTATGGCGGTGTGCAAAACCACGCACTTATTTCATCGTTTGCGCAATGTCATGTGTACAACAAACCCGAATGCCAGGCTTGTTGGGCAAAATATTTTTGTTCCGGCGGTTGTATGGCAACAGCATATCACACCAATGGTGACATCATGAAACCGGATCACATCAGCTGTGAATTGCAAAAAAAGCGCATCGAATGCGCATTGTATATGTACGCAACCCGAAGGGAATAAAATAATTTAAGCGCGACTTTATCGGCGCAGCAGAAGGGAGATTGTGAGGACGTAATGGCCGGTCATTCTAAGTTTGCCAATATAAAACATCGCAAGGAAAAAAAGGATTCACAAAAAGCCAGAATATTCACACGGCTTGGCAGAGAAATTGCCATGGCTGTAAAAGCCGGTGGTGCAGATCCTGCCGGGAATGCACGATTAAAAGATGTCATTGCCAAGGCAAAATCTGCCAACATGACCAATGATACGATTGAACGCAGCATCAAAAAAGCCGCCGGGGATATTAATCAAGTTAATTATGAAGCCATCACTTATGAGGGGTATGGACCCTCG
>Ga0209755_10004021_pt1 | contig 17783 bp, 22 predicted proteins | sample TergutCo191P1_FD_187301 | JGI IMG/M metagenome (GOLD analysis project Ga0209755, IMG submission 187301) | Cornitermes sp. P1 segment gut microbial communities from Petit-Saut dam, French Guiana - Co191P1 (SPAdes) (version 2) | ecosystem: Host-associated > Arthropoda: Insects > Digestive system...
CATCGTCTTGAGCTCGGTTTATTCGCAGGCCGGTGGAGAGCTTTTCCAAACTCTTGCCCATGGCCGTGTTGTTTTGATATAACGCGTGTTGCGTTATCATCGCATTAACATTATGATTGATTTTCATGACAAACTCCTTTGTATGAGAAAAGCCTCAATCAAAAGCTTTTCTTGTGTGTTTCTGATAGTTATCTATGCGATAATCGTGCCAAAAACACCGAGTTTGCATGAAAAAGTTATTTTTTTTAATTACTTAAGCGTTTTCTTCAAATTTTACTTTAAGTTTCACTTTAACTTTAAGTTTTGCTTTAACTATTAATACGCTCCGCCGTCGTCAACGTCAAATGGAGGGGAGCCGCCATAGGGGTCACCTTCAATTTCAACGAGCTTTGAGGCGTTGGTCCAGTCTGCGCCTCTGAACTTCTGAGGGTCAACTTCTTCCCATTTCAGGCGGGTTATAATCTCGCCGGTCTTGTAATTTATGTATTCCCAGGTTAAGCCGTCGCTTGATTCCCTGTCCGGTGGTCCCCAAAGGAGGTTTACCAGGTTTTTATTCATGCCTTCGGCTATATGCCCGGCCAAAAAGATTTTTTTAAGTCTGGCATCTATGCCAAAACCCTCTTGCACAACATCGTAGTTGCGCTCTTCTGCAGGAATGCCCCTTTGTATTAAAATGGGCGATTGCTGTTTGCTGGCGCATGAAATTAGCACGCCAACCGCTAATAATGCTAAAAAGATTTTTTTCATGTTTTAAAAATAGTATTTTTTGAACCTGTGTTACGAATTTTTTTGATTTTAGCTCTATTTTGCAGCAGTTTTGCCTACATGTCCCCATTTTTGGTAATCGGGCCCAATATTGAATATGGGATATCCGGAGCTGTAGCCCCCGTGGATGTAAGGGGAGCCTTTGTTCCGCAGACAAATGCTCATTTTGAATATTCCTGGATTGAACCCTTAGGTGCGGATAACTATGGAGACTGGAAATTCAATAAAACGAATTATATGAGATTTTTTGCCGGAGCGGAGCTTTCTCCTTTTTATGGAGCCGTCAGGGCAGGGTTGGGCTTTGCCCCGTTTCCGCCTCCTTTTGCGGTTTTGGAGATTCGCTTTGTCTATTCAAACCAAAATTTATTTGCTAGCGATGTAGAAATGCCAATGAACCCGAATGACAGCCCTGCCATAGGCCAAGCTTGGAATGCCGGATATATCTTTGACAATTTTTACGAGAATTCGTCTTATGCGCAAATTCAGAGCTTTGACTTGCAGCTCGGTGGGAGATATGTCTCTCAAAAGTTTAATTTGTCCTTTTTAGTTCATTTGGCTCTCATCGACATAACATCGGACCATGACAAAAAGAGTTTTGACTATATGCGGGGCATTCCGGTTTACAGCAGAGATTATATAATTGCCGAGGAGTTGTTCGCAGTTTATAACTTCGGTAAAAATTTTTCGTGGAGCACAGAGTTTTCCGCCATGTTCTCCGGCCGTCGCTTCAAGTTCTATTCACCATTTAAAGCTTATGACAAGGAACCTCTTTACTATTATTTAATATCAACTGGCCCTTTGTGGAGATTCAATGATGGCAAATCTTATATTTCCGTGAGTCCCGGTTTTTTCATTCGTGGCGGTAACGATGATTCCTTCTCGGATTCCATAAAGGAGAGAATTTTGCTCTCAGTTCAGTACAAACATTTTTGGGATTTCAGATTTGGAAAAAATACTAACCAATAAACAGATTATTCTGGAGAGAATAGCTAAAGCGTGTGAATTGGCGGGGCGAAATCCGGCAAATGTTCGCCTTATTTGGGTTAGCAAAATGCAAGATGTTTCTGCGGTGGAGGCTGCGATAGCCTTGGGCGCGGCGGATTTTGGCGAAAATCGTGTTCAAGAGGCTTTGGAAAAATTTTTGCCGCAAAGGCCGGGCATTTCTTGCAGGATAATTGGCCCTGTGCAAAAGAACAAATTGCGAAAAGCCGTGCAGGTGGCGCAGGCTATAGACAGCGTTGCGGATTTGGAAAGCGTGCAGAAGCTCGAAGCGTTGTGCGAGGAGACCGATAAGAATCTGGAGGTTCTTTTTCAAGTTAATGCGTCGGAAGAGGCAAGCAAGAGCGGGCTTTCCATGCCGGAGGCTTTTGATTTTTTGAACGGTTTGCCCGAACCCAAAAGGCTTGTTTACAAAGGGTTGATGACTATAGGCAAAAATACCGGAAACCCCGAAGATTCTCGGGTTTGTTTCGCATTTTTAAGAGAATTGCGAGACTGGATTTTCAATTCACAGCCCAAGTTTGCGAATTTTTCAGAGCTTTCAATGGGCATGACCGATGATTTGGAAGTGGCGATAGCGGAAGGCGCAACGATGGTGAGGATTGGAACGGCGTTGTTTGGCCAAAGGTTTACTATATTACCCCCATGATTAAACACTTGGTTTTTTGGAAAATGAAGCCCGTTGCGGACAATCGTACCGGGAAGGAGAATGCAGAAGTCATGGCACAAAGGTTAAACGCTTTGAAAACCGTGATCCCTTTTGCCGTTGAAATAGAGGCCGGCGTTAATTTCAATGAAACTTCGGCAGCCTATGATGTAGGCTTGTACTCGGCCTTCAAAACAAAAGAAGATTTGAATGCATATCAAAAGCATCCAGCTCATCTTCAGGTTGCGGAGTGGATAAACAGCGGCATCACGGAGTCTAGAGCCGTTGTGGATTATGAAATAGAGGGTGTATGACCTCGGAAATAGAAGCCCTGCGACAAAAACTTGATGTAATAGAAGATAAGCTGATAGAACTCTTAAACGAGCGTGCGGAGTACGTGCTTGAAATAGGCAAAATAAAACATGAACAGGGTTTGCCCATAACAGACCTTCAAAGAGAGGAATCTATTTTGAGCAGAGTGGCGGAGAAAAATCAAGGTCCGATGAGCAATGAATTTATGCAGGATATTTTTAAAAAAATAATAGAAGAATCGGTTAGGCTGGAGAAGGATGTTTAAACGCATCACCTTGGTGGGTTTTGGTTTGCTCGCAGGCTCTATTGCGGCGGCGATAAGGCAAAAAACTACAATTAGAGCCGTAAGCTCAAAAAGCACATTGCAAAAAGCCAAAGAACTGGCAGATGAATTTTTTGAATACGATGATGTTAAAAACTGGTTGCCCGGTTCGGATTTAATTCTGTTGTGCAGCCCTATAAAGCATATTTTGTCAACCATAGATGTTTTGCGAAAAAATGCGGATTTGCTCACAGAAGAGGTTATGGTGAGTGATATAGGCAGCACAAAAGCGGAAATTTGCGAAAAAGGCTTTGCCTTGCCTAAACCCTTTGTTTTTGTGGGTGGGCACCCAATGGCAGGCTCCGAGAAACACGGCTTTGAGCACAGCGATCCCTCTATTTTTGAAAATGCGTACTGGCTTTATTGCCTTCCGAAAAACTTAGCTGAATTGCCAAAGCCTTTACATGAACTTTTAGATTTTTTGGGCAGCCGTCCTGTGCAAATCGCTCCGACCGACCACGATTTTGCTATGGCCTGGCTTAGCCATGCGCCGCAACTCCTGAGCACTTCAATAGCAGCCGGAATTTCCCCTGAAGTGGTGAAAAATCATTTGCATCTTGCCGGGCGTGGCTTTAGGGATATGACTCGCATAGCCGGTTCTTCTTGGGGAATGTGGAAGGATATTCTGGAAACAAACAGAAAAAACATAGATGAGGCTCTAGGCACTTATGCGCAAAAAGCATTGGAAATAAAAAGCAAGCTTAGCTCAGGGCTGGAAGAAGATTTTTCACGTGGAAATGAAACTCGGCACAGCCTGGCAACGGGAAAAAACTACGCTTATCCTCTTTACGAAGTTGTGGCGAACATACCCGATGAACCCGGTTCAATATTAAAAGCCTTGAATCCTCTTGCGGATGAAGGCATAAATATCAGGGATATTGAACTTATGAAAGTCAGGGAAGGGGTTGGCGGAATTTTGCTTTTGGCGTTTAAGGCGGAAAATGACGCAAATAATGCGATTAAAATTTTAGAAAGCAGAGGAATCCATGCCGTTAGCCGCTAGAATGACAACTCCTGTTCCCGGAGATGTTTTTATAGAAAATATGCCGGCTGCCACTATTGGTGACTTGTGTCCGGAAGTTGTTGTAAAGGGATCAAGCTCCGTATTCATAAATAAAAAGCCGGCGGCGAGAGTTGGCGATCCTATGGTTAAAGGCGTTGTTCCGGCTGGCTTTTCAACTGTTCTCATTGGAGATTAGCTATGCATAAGCTTTATACGGAAAAAGAAGCCTTTTTTAACTGCGCATTTTTAGCGGCACTTGCAAACGGCAATTCCATTATACATGGAGTTAATGCAACACCGGAATTTGCGTTCTTTGCTGATTATTTAAGAGAACTCGGCGCAAATGTTTCCATAAACGGAGAGCAATGGGAAATTACGGGCGTGAATTTTAAATGCAAAAAAGATTTGAATTTAGATTGGGTGGGCGATGATTTTCCTCATCAAAAGCGGAATAGAAAAATAATAGAATGTCTTTTGAGCGGAGATCCTTTTAGCTGCGAAGAAAAAATTCCGGTAAAAAATTCACTTATCAGAGAGCTTTGCTCATTCGGCGCAGAATTGGAATTCAAGCAAGATGGTCCTGAAGAAACGGATGAGTTTGCCAAGCGCATGGCAAAAATGCAAGGGATAAAAATCGAAAAAAAATGGATTTGCAATATTCCGCCGGTTTCGTCTCTTTTAGCGAGGGATCGTTTTATTGCCGGAGATGCAACGCAAGCTGCTTGCCTTGCTTTGGCGGCATCTTTAATTCCCAATTCTGATGTGACTATTAAGGCGGTTAATCTGGATTCCAGCCGTTCCGGAGTTTTCGGGTTATTTAAGCGGCTAGGCGCAGATATTGAGGTTGTTTCCCGCCACGAGAGAGGAAATGATGTTTGGGGAGATTTGAGGGTTAAAACCGCAAAGTATATTAGCGGCACACGTTTGGGGCCGGATGTTTTAGCCACTTGCCTTGAAGAAATACCTTTGCTGGCAGTTTTAGCATGTTTTGCGGAAGGCGAAACAATTTTAAGATTGCCGCCTTGGGCAACGGCTTTTTACAAACCGGTGTTATCAATTCTTTATGAAAATCTGGAATGCGGTCTTTATGAAGACGGTTTGATTGTGCGTGGAATTTTGCGTGGCGATTCTAAAATGAAAGTTAAAACTTTTGACTGCAAAAATCATCCGATAGCAGGTTTGGCTTTGCATATTTTGAATTTGAAAATTAAAGGAAAAGATAATGTTGCGGGTATTGAATGTGTTGAAAATATATATCCGGGAGGGCTGAATTTTGAAAATTGGCATAGTGTCTCGTAAAGAAAAAAATCCGAAGCTCTTGGAAGGTTTGGCTGCAATAAGGCGTTGGGGTAAGAGAAGTAACGATAATATAATTTATGGTTCTGTTGGGGCACAGAATTTTGCGCCATTGCAAAAATGCGATGTTCTGGTGGCCATTGGTGGAGACGGCACTGTTCTTTCTGCGGCACGCATAGCTTGCGGCAAAGAGATTCCCATAATCGGCATAAATGCAGGGCGCATAGGTTTTTTGGCGGAATACAAGTTAGAAGATATACCGACTGTTTTGGATGCTCTTTCAAGCGGAACTTTCAGCACTCAGGATCGCATTATGCTGGACTGCAGTGTTTATTTCGGCCGCAAGAAAATTTTGAACAGAATAGTGTTGAATGAGCTTTTTTTGCATTCCCATGCGCCGGAAAAAATGGTAAACTTAGAGGTTAAGGTAAACGATAAATTTTTAACCGAATACTGGGCAGACAGCCTGATGATCGCTACGCCCACGGGCAGCACCGCTTACAGTCTTTCGGCTGGCGGCCCCATAATTTACCCATCGGCAGAGGCTTTTGTTTTAAATCCGGTTAATCCCATGAGTCTTTCGGTAAGGCCCATAATCATTCCATCATCATCTGTTTGCAAAATAAAATGCATTCCGGGCAACACCGCAGAAATGGTTTTTGACGGTCATTTCAAAGAGACTCTAAAGCAAGATTCCGAGCTCGTAATTCGCCGCAGTCGTTCAGTGACTCGTTTCGCCCACATCGGAGAAGGCGGAGAATCCGGCTTTGTTCAAGCATTGAGAGAAAAATTAGGCTGGACAGGGAAGATGAAAGTGTAGGCTTATAACCGAAACTTTTTTGTATATTATCATCCGAACTTTCAACATACATTGCCGGTCGTTATATTGAGTTTCAGATAAGAACCCTTTCTTTTGCGGAGTTCAGAGAATTCAACGGCAAAACTTCTGTGGAAGAAGACTTTAAGTCTTACTTGCGTAAAGGAGGGTTCCCTGTAGTTAATGTTTATCCGTATAGTGAAATGGAACGAGATAAAATTATATTTGATATTTATAATTCGGCAATCTTAAGGGATGTTATTCAAAGAAATAATATCCGCAATGTTGAGTTGTTAGACAGAATATCCAAATTTATATTTGATAATTTGGGCAATTTGTTCTCGGCAAAAAAAATTGCGGATTATTTTAGAAGCCAAAACAGAAGCGTTGATGTTGAAACCGTTTACAACTACTTAAGTGCGCTTGAAAAAGCTTTTGTTGTGAAAAAAGTACCGCGCTTTGATGTTAAGGGGAAAGAAGTGCTAAAAACGCAAGAGAAGTATTTTGTCGGTGATCATTCGCTTGTGTATGCAATTATGGGTTATAAAGACAGGTTTATTTCCGGCGTTTTGGAAAACATTGCTATGCAAGAAATGGAGAGGCGTGGCTACAAGGTTTATGTTGGAAAATTGAATGGCTCGGAGATAGATTTTATCGGCGAAAAACAGAACAAAAAGATTTATCTGCAAGTGTGTTATCATTTGAGTTCAAAAGAGACTATTGACAGGGAGTTTGCATCATTAGGGCTTGTAGGAGACAATCATCCAAAGTTTGTTATTTCCATGGATTCACTTTTTAAAGATAACATAAATGGCATTGAGCATAAGTTTATAGGCGATTTTTTGCTGGAAAAGTGGTAGTGGGCCCACCAGGACTTGAACCTGGGACCAGCGGATTATGAGTCCGCTGCTCTAACCAACTGAGCTATAGGCCCATTGAGCCTGATGTGCAGGCCCTATATCACAAGCTCTCGGATCCTAAAAGTAGTAAATAATTTTTGGCGGTATCATCCCAAGATACTCTTACGGAACTTGCATTTTTTACCAGCTTGGACCACAAGCTCTTTTTCTCACGGAAAATGCTTTCTGCAATGCGAACCTGCTCCAAAATCATATCGGGAGAAGATTCCGTAGCTACAAAGGAATTCGTCTTTATGAGGGATTCATCTGCATTTGGATCATAAGGTATCGAGTACAAAAATGGCTTTTGCGAACGCCTGTTTGAAATGTGCAAAGTGCCTGTAGCTGAGGCTTTCAAGAAAAGCGATAAAGACGGCTCACTTGAATCCGTTGACAAAAATACATCTGCGGCAGAGAGCCTCTGGTAGAGGCTCTCGTCATTTTCAATCAACGGAAGAAGCGCGATTTTATCATGGTGCTTTTCCTGTATGGCGGCAAAGTATGGAAAATTTCTGTTGTTCTCCGAGATGCCTATTGCCAACTGCAAATCCAAGTTCAACAGATTTGCCAAAATTGTTGATATAACCTGCGCTGTGCTGCCCGAATTGGCATCCAAATGCGCATACATCAACATGCCGGAATCTGCCGCCAAGCCAAGCTCGGTTCTTAAACTTTCTTTTTTCTTGCATTTAAATTCCTCAGCGTCATTCGGAAGATTCCAGCTTGAATAATCCAAGCCGCTCTGAATGCTGTAGAGCTTACCTTTCTGGCTCTCCAAAAAGCCGCGCATGCCGCCCTGCAAATCCGTAGAAAGCAGGTAAGACAGGTAGTTTGCGGAAGTAAATATCACTTTGTCGGAATAAAGCATCGCCGCTTTCAACATGCTCACCTTACCCCAGAACTCATAACCGTCAATGTCAAAACCCTTTGGGGGGAGCCCTATTATAGGTATGTCATCGGGGCTGCAGTGGTAATCGTAATGTATGTTGTGTGTGGTTAATACCACGGGGATTCCGCCAAAAAAGTCTTTATATACGGTCTTTGCTATAGCTCCTGCAACGCCGCCCCATTCGTGGACATGGATTGCATCTGGCTTAAAGTCCATCTCTATGCAGCACTTCAAAGCTGCAGATGCCAAAAAGGAGAAGCGCAGATGGTTGTCGTTATATGTCTTTTCGGTGCCGTTGCCGTATATGCCGCTTCTGCCGAAGTAATTCTCGTATTGTATGAACAGGTCATCTTCACAAGTGGTGCATCTAAGCACGGAATATTCTCTATTTCCGAGCTTTTCAATGAATTTTCGCCCGATTTTGCTGTCGCTGCTGTGAGGAAGTTGTGAAAAATAAGGTGAAAAGCCCAAAACCTTAGCCCCCCATCTGCGGTAGGCTGAGACCAAACTGCCTATAGCCCTAGCCAGAGGGCTGTCGCTCTCGGCATAGTTTTCTGAGCAAATTACAAGAATCTTCATAAAAGTACTCTCATAATGTAAAAAATATTTTATTTTCAAAAAAAAAGAACTATTTTTATTATAAACAGTATTCCAACTTCAACTATGAGGTCTTTTATGTCCAAAAAATGCGTTTTTTTCTTCTCTTTGGCTGCCCTTCTTTTGGGTTTAGTCGGTTGTAAGGGTAAAAATGAAAGTAACGGCGACTCCTTTTTAAAAGAAGGCAAATACAGAAACGCCGTTAACTCCTACACTAATGCTCTGAAAAAAGGCAAGGTATCCAAGGATTTTTACGATAGCTTTGTGATGGCTTATACTCTTTCGGCAAAACAAACATCCAAAAGGAACCCGGGAGACGACATTATTCGCAGTTATATAGAGCAAGTTCACAAATACTTGCCGCAAGCAAAGAAAGCTGCTACTCTAGACTCTGTGGTGGCAGGTCTGGCTGAGATTGGCGTTGCACAGGTTAAAAGCGGCATTGAATACCAAGTTACCTTGCAGGGCTTTCGTCATTTAGACAGTGCGCTCAGCATTGCAAAGCGAAACAACCTTGACATAAGAGCTGCCCATGCAGCTCGTCAGGAAGCGGAAAAATCAATTGTCACGCAAGCTATTGAAAATGCGGATGGTGTAAATAGCGACATCGCTGCCGAATATTATCTTTTAGAGGCTGAGGTGGTGGCTCCCAATAACGAAGATTTGAAAAAAGCTTTGGATAAAATTCGCTTTAAAAATCGCAACACATGGTTGATTTTTGCTGCGGCAGATATAACTCCAAGCCCTTTGGTTGATAAATACGGTTATGTGATGTATTTCCCAAGTATTAACTTAACCCCAACAGGTGCAACAGGTGATATTCAAGTTTGGAATTCTACCGGTAACAACATGCCTTTTGAGCCGAACAAACTCAAAATTGTTTCAAAGACCGGCGAGGCAGTTACTGGCAAATATACAGGTGGTGGGTACTGCGATATTGATTTGGTTGATCAAAAAACCGGAATGTTCAAGCCGACTAAACAATTGTTCAAAGGTTCTGTTGGCGAGTTGCGCTCTGAAAAAAACTGTTATGCTAAAATTGCATTCACTTATGCGAGAGGTTTTGATCCTGACTATGTGGAATATACAGATTCGTTATCCAATATCGGTCGCAAATATTTCGGGAAAAGATAATGCAGTATAAAGTTTTAGTTGTTGAAGACGAAGAGTTCATAAGAGACGGCTTGCAAGAGTGCCTGGAGATGGAAGATTACCAGGTTGCTGTTGCAGGTGATGGCGATGAGGCTCTGCAAAAAGCGGATGAGTTTTTGCCCCATCTTATTCTTTTAGATGTGATGATGCCCAAGAAAAACGGTTTTGATGTTTGCAGATTGCTGCGAAAAAAATATCCGTCTCTGGTCATAATTATGCTAACCGCAAAGGGAGAGGAAGCTTCAAAGGTTATGGGTTTGAACATAGGCGCAGACGATTACATAACAAAGCCATTTTCAACTTTGGAATTGCTCGCCAGGGTAAACGCTTTTTTCAGAAAGCTCGCCATGCAAATGGAGTCTCTCGCTTTTAGCGGCGAATCTGCCGAGTTTAACGGCATTAAGCTGGACTTCAAAAAATACGAGGCAACCAAGAATGGAGATGCTTTGGATTTGAATGTTCGTGAGTTTCAAATTCTCAGTCTGTTTTGCAAACGACGCGGCGAAGTTATATCCAGGGAAGATCTTATTCAGTTGATAGATTCCAGTTCTAACTCCAGAACTATAGATAACTACATAGTGAAGCTCAGGCAAAAGATAGAAGAAGATCCGGAAAGCCCAAGGCTCATATTGTCCATAAGAGGGATGGGGTATAAGCTGGATGCTTAAACGGCTTGCAGTTAGTTGCTTGTGGCTGGTAGCTATTTGTTCTGCGTCTCCTGTTAATGATAAAATTCAGGAGGCGGCTTATGTATTGAGCATTGATGCCGATACGGCCAGGGCGGTGCAGTTGTTTGACCATGCGTTGAAACTTCCAAGTGCTTCGGTGCGTGAGAAGTTGAAAGCTCACCTGTATTTGGCTAAAATAGCAGAGGTCAAAAGCGATACTTCAAAGGCTCTTGAACATTATGTTTTTTTAAAGAACAATTCGCAAAGCGTTCCGTTTGCATATATGGCGGCTACTCAGGAAAAACTTTTGGGAACTGCTAATGAAAAAATAAGAATGGCAAATGGAATTCGCAATCGGGATGTGTCTCTTTCGCATACTAAAACCGATGAGCGTTTTGTGAATTGCGAGATGGAAGGCGAGTTGTATCTTGCGCAGCGTATTGTGTACAAGTGTCCGGACAATTCGTTGCATTTGGTTTCAAAAAAAGACGGAGTAGAAACTTGGAACATTCCTTTTGCCGATAAACCTGCGAAAGTCTTTTTGACTTTTGACGGATTGTTTCTCTATTGCCAGAACTCGCTTTATTTTTATAGCCTTGGCAATGGCTTGGAATCACCGGTAAGAATTTCAACCCTTGATGTGCAGGATGTGCAGGATATAGGAGATAAAATTTATGTTCTCGATATAAGCGGAAACATCAGCCTATTCAATAAAAATTCCGGAAAGATTGTTTCCGGTGCAAAAAGCGATGGCGAAAAGTTTTTTAAACCTGGTATAGGACTGATTGGGACATATCAAAAGAACGGCGGCATATCGGTGTTCGACACGCTGTTAAATAATTTATGGGATTACCAGATAGATGGAGAAATTGACACTGTAGCTGTTAGCGCAGACTCTGTGGTTTTCTTTTTGCAAAACGGCAGCGCAGAGATTTTATACACCAGGCATTACCAGAAATTGACCGCTTTGGATGATAGCGGCGTGGATTCTTTGCTCTTCTTTGAAAGCGGCAGCGCACTTGCTTGGTACAATATTGCAACACGGGAAAACAGCGATAGCGCATGGCGGCGAGCAGTTATTTACGGAGCGAGAAAACCTGAATTTTCATCGGTTATTTTCCTTGATTATGCACTGCGAATAGGTGCCAAGTGGGTTAAATACATGCCTGTTTCTTCTGCAATATCTTACCCGAAAATGTTCAGCGAGGCGAATTGGCTTTTTGTTTATGATGACGGTTCTCAAAGTCTATTGAAATTCTCTTTGGAAACCGGCAATGCAGGCGGCGAAGTATCCCTTCCGAAAGAGAAGAAATATACTTTGGCAAATGATTACCCTCCCTGGCTTATTCTGAGCTCTGGGTACTGGCTCTCGCAGTTTTCGCTTAGGGAGCAAAATAGTCTTTCCATTGAAATGCCCGGTGTGCCTTTTTCTTATTTACGCAATAAAGATTCTATTTATGTAGGGCTTTGGAATGGTTTTGTATTGAAATATTTTACGCCGAAAATGCGTTTGGACTGGTCTCGCAAGGTAAGTTCCGCCCAGGTGTTTTTGACCATAGGCAATATGGGTGTATATTCTCTTTCGCAGGGCAGGGTAACATTGCTTTCTTCCGAAAAGGCAGATAATGTGTTTAATTTGGATTTAAGCGGCCCTGTTAGTGATTTTAAATTTAAAAACGGTTTATTTGCAGTGGTTTTAGAAGGTGGTAAAATCCAGATTTTTTCCGAGGCAGAGCAATTTAAGCTTTTGGGGACGTTTTCGGCCAGCTCACCTGTTATCTCAATAGAATTGCTTGAAATGAGCGGGAAAACTTATGCGCTTGTGGGTGAGGCTAATCAGAATCTATCTCTTTATGAAATTCCCAGTGCCGTTCATGTTTGGACTTTTAAAAGCAAGGGCTCGGCTGCTATGCAATCTATTCTGCATGGCCAGCATGTATGGCTTGACCAAGATGGTTCTGTTGTTGGTTTAGACATAAAAACCGGTAAAGAGGTCAAAAAATATCCTATTTTCGGCAATGGAGCGTCAATTAGTATCCAAGGAAACACTCTTTATTGCGCCACTCCGGAGAAGCTGCTGTATGCATTTCCATTGTAAAGCACTGTAAAGCGGAAAGATAGGGATTTATTTAAAAAAAAGCTGAAATACCCTTGCATTTTGCCGTAAAAAAAACTAAATTTGTATAGGAATTCCATATTAAGGAGATATTATGAAAAAACCCGATCTGGTTGAAAAGGTAAAAGACCTCGCTGGTCTTGAAAGCAAAGCTGCTGCTGAACGTTCAGTTAACGCTGTTCTGGAAGCTATTGAAGCTGGTTTGCAAAAAGATGGCGAAGTTCAGTTGATTGGCTTTGGCACATTTAGAGTCAAAGACCGCCCGGCTCGTGAAGGCCGCAATGTTAAAACAGGCGAAAAGATTAAAATCAAAGCCTCTAAGACAGTTGCCTTCAAAGTTGGCGCAGCTCTGAAAGCTAATGCTACAAAGAAAGGCGGCAAAAAGAAATAATTTCTTTTAGCTGTTTTGCACGACAGGGTTGCGTAAGTAGCTCTGTCGTTTTTGTTTTAGGCACAACACACGCATTAAAGTTGACAAGGTTGATTTTTTTTTCTATATTTACGCCGGAACTGAGAGGGAGCGCTTTATTATATAACAGCCAGCAAGGAGGTATTTATGCGTATTTACGCATTTGTGCTTGTTATTATATTCACCGCAGCTCTTTCTCACGGCCGGAACTTCGCTTCCATCCGCAAAGACGCTTTTACAGTAGGCGTTAGCAAAAGCGACTCCGCCGCAGAATGTGATTTCATAGCAGACATCACGGCAAAGATGAAAATCCCACGCTTTAGGCTGGTGGTTTTTGAAAATTCAAACGCCGCACAAAAACTCCTCTTAGAAGGCAAAATAGATGCCATGATCTCAAAAATAACCCATTCCCAACGCTTGGAAGCGAGTTTCTTAGTCTCAGCCCCCTACGCAAAAACAGAAATAGCCGTAGCCATCTTGGCAAAAAACAGCGAAATCTGGACCTTGGCAGACTTAAACGGCAAAGGCATAGCCTTCATTCCAAAAGAAATCTCCGGCGAACAAATCAAAGAATTCTGGCAAAACTCAAAACCGATAGCTGCTCCAACTCTAAGAGAAGCCATAAAGCTCCTGCAAAAAGGCGAAGCCTCCGCCATAATAGCAAACAAAGAAACATTAAAAGAACCAGCCCTAAAAATCTTCCCAAACACCCTAGCAGAAAACAACACAGTAGCCCTATTCGCCCCCAAATCCCAAACCCTGCAAGAAGAATTCAACAAAGCATTAAACGCATTAAACACAAAAAATTCTGAAAATCCTGTAAATTCTGAGAATTCTGGTTCAGACAGAAGAGAAAGAATTTTGCAACTGCTCAACGAACTCCAAAAAGAGATCAAGGAGCTTAAATGACAGACTTTTATGCGCAGGAATTAAAAACTTTGCAAACCCTGAAAAAAGATTTTGACAGCGTTTATCAAAATGCCGAATTGAATTTTGACACCGAGCAATTATTGGCTGGGCTTGCCTCTTTAACCGCTAGAATTCGCCGTGAAATGGCGGAAACAGAAAACGAGATAGCCAGAGATTTTGTGGACAGCGTTGCCCCTGAAATGCTTTTGCCACGACCTGCCCGCTGCCTTGTGGAGATAATTCCTTCGCCAAGCGATAACCTAGAAAGAGAAATTCCAGATGGTTCATTGCTCTATTCCAAAAGCAAAAGGGAAAAGCCGTTTTTTTGGCGAGTGATTGGCGAACACAAATTGAATCCTCTGCAAAAAATAATTTCTGTTAAAGCTTTTGAAGATTGCCTTGAATTTGAAACCACAGGCAGCGGCCCTTGGATTATTTACATAAACGGAAGCTGGGATTTATGGCATTTTATGCTGGAGCACGCAAAACCTTATATCATGGCAAAGCCGCAGAATCCCTGGGAATTGTGCAGAGACTTTTTTTGCTTTGAAGAAAAATTCAAATATATTTACATGGAAAATTTGCCGCCAAAACTGAGGTTTTCAAAGAATGTTCCTGTAAAAGTGAGCGCAGAAAATTTCAGGTTAAATGTTTTGCCAATAGAAAATTCTTTTGAACAAAATCTGGAACCAGTGCTGCTGGAAAGCGGCGCATTTGGAGCGAAAATTTTTCCAAACGAAGAGCGGCAAATTATTCTGCATTTAAAAGATGTATTGGCTGGGAATGCGAAGAGAGCGAATTTCAAGGAAATTCAGTATCGCTATGATTCAAATAGAATTCGATTTGAGAGTTTAGATGCGGATATGCTTTCCATAGCAGCGATTGTTTGCGATGGAAACACCGCTGCTTTGGAAGTGTTGCAGACAAAAAACTCTACAATGCAGATGTGCGAAGTTCGCCCTGTGATCGATGTGCTGCCGTTTTTGCCATGTGCCCAATCGGCGGAATGGGAGATTTTGGGGCTTTTGCAAAGGAATTATTTGCGTTTTTTTGAAAACGATGCTTTGAAAAATGCGCTGAGTATGTTTGACGCTCGTTCTTATATTGTGCAAAGCATAAAAAGTGTTTCTTTGGAGCATAAAAATGCTGTGTATAAGAATTGCCTGGTTCCATTGGCGTGCGTGAAAATAGTTCTGTCATTGGAATATGCGCCTGTTCTGCACGCTTTTGGCGAAATGCTTTATGAGTTGTTCAAGAAAATTTTTGTTTGCAATATGCTGGTAGAACTTATTTTTCGCATTGAACCTTACGGAATGGAGCTGAAATGGGAATAAGAAATTCTTTTTTTGAGTGGATGCAGCAAAAGAGAAATAAAAAAGTTCGCATAGTGGGTAGCAATTCCATGAAGCACCCAAGCGGAGACATAGACTTTGTCAAAGTCAAAAAGAACGAGATGGTGCTCGGATTGAACGAGATGAGCTTGTGCGGCGCAGATTCCCCATTGCCGGACAGTTTTTTGAGAGGCATAAGATGCGAAAATGAAAGCTCAGTTGTTTTAGCCGAGTTTTTGAATATGTTCCAGCATCACTTAGCTATGCTCAGGTTCAGCGCATTTTCGGCAAAAAGAGGAGACAAAAATCGCATTGCATTATATAACGAAAAATTCTCGCCGGAATTTCTGAGAAGCTTTTTCGCAAAGATGTTCCCCGCTTGCAAAGTTGAAGTCCATTGCTTTGAGCCGCTGAAAATTAAAAATCCAGCCCCGATTGTTTTAGGCAAAAACGGAAAAATACTAGGAAACACCTGTACAACCATAACAGCGGCCATGCGTGTAGATATAGATGAAATTCCATTAGAGCAAAGCCGTGAATTAAAAAGGAATTTCATAAAAGCAAAGTTTCCATTCAAAATAAAAATGTGTTTCAGGACAAAAATCCATAAAAACGAAGGTTTCCACTTAGGAACCAAAAACTTAGAAGACTTCAAATGGGAGAAATGGCTATGAAAAAAATCCTGCTAATCCTGCTAATCCTGAAAATCGGGGTCCAGACAGGTTGTATGCAGTTAGAGTACGCAGAAATGCTTAAGGTTATGGAAGAGCCTTCTTCCAGCTCTGTTACGGTGGCAGAGGGCCCAACATTGCAAATGGGCGAGCGTGAGCTTGTTCACAGAGGCATTAGCTATTACGAGGCTATCCTTATATGCAATAAAATGTCTCTTGAAGAAGGGCTGGATACTCTTTACCAATACGATGCTCAGGTGTTCACGGAAGATTCTCTTTTTTGGCTGCCCAATATCAGGGTGTTGGAAGGTCGTTCCGGCTACAGGTTGCCCACAAAAGAGGAGTGGATTGCAGCCGATGTGGAAAAGCAGGATGCAAATGTAGGGGAGTGGCTTTACGGAGAGGCTCATTCGCAATACGCAGTTTTTGAGCTAGCGCCGAATTTCGTTAAGGCCGTTGGCTTGTATAGAGAGCGGTCGGGTTACCCGGTATATGGAATGAGGGTGGTGAGAGTAGTTTTCTAAATTGTGGCTTATGGATTTTATAAAAGCGTTGTTGCCTAAATTTATTCAATATTTTTTTGTTGGGTTGTTTTGTGCCATTGTGAATTGGTGCATGTTTTATGTTTTCAACTATAAGCTTCATATTGCTTACCTGCCTGCAGCCATAGCAGCTTTTTTCATAAGTGCGACCGTGAATTTCTTTTTGTGCAGAATAGTGTTTAAATCCAAGGAGGGCAGGAAAAAGATTACGGAATACGTTATGGTTGTTCTTGTTGGTGCCATAGGGTTGTCCATAGACTTGGGCATAATGACCTTATGCATTGAATTTTTCGAGTTTCCGAATATGTTAGCCAAAATCACTGGCACAGGAGTTGCCTTTATTTTTAACTACATAAGCAAGCAATTTTATATATTTTCCCCTAAGTGAATAGAGATATGTAATTTTCTATATTATATTGAAAGAGGTATTTTATGCAAGCAAGAGATTCTGTGACAATTGCGTATTCGGCAGAGCCTGAGGTGTTGACTATTAGCATTTTGAAAAGCAGCGCAAAGAATGTTTTGCAAGCTCTTGTGGACTTGGGAGCAGTGAACATAAGGAAAGCAAAAGTTGCAGAGCAGGATGTTTATGAAAAAGTTTCAAAAAGTTATTACGAAGATTTATTAGAATTGAACGGTTCAATAAAAGATGATTCATTTGCTGAACAAAATGATTTTTCATTAGAGAGTAATTTATCTAGAGACTTTTTATGAGTTATTTTTTAGACACAAATACATGCATATATTTCCTTAAAAATGCAAATCAATCTATTTTGAATAAGTTTAGCGGAATTAACGCAAGTAATATAAAAATCCCTTCTATTGTAGCTGCGGAATTATATTATGGAGTATTTAAAAGTGCTAAAAGAGAGGAAAACTATGCTAAAATATCAAAATTCATCTCGCTTTATGATGTTATTTCTTTTGATGAAAAATCGTCTGAAATTTATGGTTACATTCGTAAAGATTTGGAAATCGCTGGAAATATAATAGGTGGTAATGATTTGCTTATCGCTTCAATAGTTCTAGCAAACAATGGGATTTTAATAACTCATAATGTAAATGAGTTTAATAGAGTGAAGAATTTGATTATAGAGGATTGGCTTGGGTAAATGAAATTGTAGAGAGTAAATATGTTCGAGTTGGAGATTGGGAAAGCTGTGGTGAATCTGATGATTGCAAGGAAATTTTATTGATTATCAGGAAAAGCTTGCCGGAGCAGTAGGCTTGGGCAAGCAATTTTATATATTTTCCCCTAAGTGAAAAAGACTGCGTTAATTATCGGTGCCGGCCCCGCAGGGCTTACTGCAGCCTTGGAATTCTTGCAAAAGGGCGAAATTCATCCTATTATTGTAGAACAGGAGAGCTTTGTTGGCGGAATAAGCCGCACGGCAGAATATAACGGCAACCGAATGGATATTGGCGGCCACAGGTTTTTCA
>Ga0209755_10004022_pt1 | contig 17780 bp, 15 predicted proteins | sample TergutCo191P1_FD_187301 | JGI IMG/M metagenome (GOLD analysis project Ga0209755, IMG submission 187301) | Cornitermes sp. P1 segment gut microbial communities from Petit-Saut dam, French Guiana - Co191P1 (SPAdes) (version 2) | ecosystem: Host-associated > Arthropoda: Insects > Digestive system...
CGCAAAAAATGCGTGATAGAGTAGGGCTTGAAAAAAATGCAACCATAGTCGGAGTGGGGACATTTGTGCAAATCTGGAACACCGAGACATTTAAGCGTGTTGATGAAGAAGAATCTGTGGCTGCAAACCTTGCTGATGTTATGGATGAGCTGGACTTTTAGAGGTATCTGTCCATGAAACACTTTCCGGTTTTGCTCAGTGAGAGCATAGATTATCTGAATTTTGTGCCTGACGGAATTTATGTAGACGGCACTTTAGGTAGGGCAGGGCATACGAAAGAAATTGCAAGCAGGCTGACATCCGGGAAACTCATAGCGATTGATTCAGATGATGAGGCGATTCGGGAAGCCGGGGAAGTTACAAAGAGTTTTGAAGACAAGATAATTTTTATACATGATAATTTTAGAAACTTAGCAAATATCTTAAAAGATTTAAGCATTGACTCTGTTCACGGTATGCTTTTTGACTTGGGCGTTTCGTCGCCACAGCTTGATGATAAGTCTCGCGGCTTTTCATATATGCAGGATTCAAAACCAGATATGCGCATGGATAGAAGGAATACACTTACGGCTCAGAGCATTGTGAACGACATGAGTGAGGATGCTCTCAGAAAAATCTTCTTTGAATACGGCGAGGAAAGATATTCAAGGCAGATAGCGAAAAAAATCGCAATCGAGCGCGCAAAATCTCAAATAGAAACCACGAAACAACTCAGCGAGATAATCTTTTCCGCAATTCCTGCACAGGCACGACGTGAGAACCAACACCCGGCAAAACGAATTTTCCAAGCGATCAGAATTGCAGTAAATGACGAACTCGGCGCGGTGGAGCAAGTGCTGGAAGATGCCCCAAGCTTACTAAAACCGCAAGGCAGATTATGCGTTATAAGCTTTCATTCTCTGGAGGACAGGATTGTCAAAAATTCATTTAGGGAACATTCGGAAGGTTGCACATGTTCAAAAAAACTTCCTGTATGTGTCTGCGGAAAGAAACCAAGTCTGAAAATAATCACGAAAAAACCGATTGTTGCAAAGAGCGAAGAGATTGAAACAAACCCACGCTCAAGGAGTGCAAAATTAAGAGTAGCCGAACGTTTGGCGTGAGTACATAACCCGATTGTACTTGAAGATTTTCGAAAGGAATGATTATCATTATGTCCGGAAATGTAAAAACATTGAACTATTATAATCACGCTCCCGCGGTCCCGGCACAAACTGTCGAGGCGATGATGGATGCTGAAGCCAGGCGGTCTCGTGAAGCTTTTAGCGGAGATCAGCAAAGTGTTGCGAAGAAGCGTCGCGCGCAGAAAGAAAGAGCCGCGGTAGAAATTAAAGCTCCGTCCGGTATTTCTGTACTTGCAGTTTTCGGAACTATTTTGGTTGTTGGACTTATGATTTTGTCCATTTTGGCGCAAATCCACCATAATGAAGCTGCAATCGAAACAGCACGGCTCAGCGTTGAGGTCAGGCAGCTTACCGAAACACACAGGGCACTTTCACTTGCGTTTGAAAGCAGCATAAATATTCGTGAAGTAGAGCGTATTGCCAGAGATGAGCTTGGTATGTCAAGGCCTGATGCGACTCAAATAATAACATTAAGTACGCCTCCCCGCGACAGGGCGTTTGTGGTTACACCTGAATACGAATATACTCAGAGCGGGTTTTTTGAATTCATAACTTCGTTGTTTGATTATTTTAGGACAGATTAGTACAGCAATTTTGAAATATGTTACACATTAGCACCGAAAAAAGTATTAGCGAAAGGAAGTGCATATATGTCGGGTGGCATGAGAGTTGAGGAGCGCAGTAACAACAGGGCTAAGCCGGGAGCTGAGGCTCGTAAACGCTTTGGAAAAAAGAACTCACAGCAAAAGGTGTCAAAACCTTTGCTGTTTCGCACGTTATTCCTGCTCGCTGTATGCGGTATTGTAGCATTTGTAGTCCTTGCGGTGCGGCTGTATGATATTCAAATTGTCAATAACTCATACTTTACGGCCCGCTCACTGAGCGGACAACAACGGCAGACGACACTTCGCGCATCACGCGGAACGATATATGATTCAGGCGGCAGAATCCTTGCTATGAGCGGACCTGTCGAAAATGTGTTTATCAGCCCTCTTGAAATGGCTTTGCACGAACAAGATGTCAGATTCATTGCTGAGGGTCTTTCTTACTTGCTCGGTGTTGATATTGGTCTTGTCATAGACAGGGCTTCACGGACTACTTCACAGTTTCAAGTTATAAAACCGCGAGTAGGTGCTGATGAGGCAGAGCGTGTTCGCAGGTTCATCGCCGACCATAGTATAAGAGGTGTTCATTTTGAGCCTGCTCAGATGAGGTTTTATCCAAATGACTCACTTGCAAGTCAAGTTCTCGGTTTTGTCGGTACTGATGATGTAGGGCTTGATGGGATAGAGCAACGGTTTAATACGCACTTGACAGGCGTAGACGGAAGAATTATCAGACTCACCAATGCGAGGGGAAGCGACCTGATGATTGCCGGTTTCGGCGACTACAATCAAGCAAGGCACGGCAATGATATTACGCTCACTCTTAACCTGTCAATCCAGCATTATATGGAAAAGCATCTTGCTCAGGCAGTTATTGACTATGATGTGCAAAACGGAGCAGTTGCAATTGCCATGGACCCTCGAACGGGAGAAATCCTCGCTATGGCAAACTATCCGACTTTTGACCCGAACAACTTTTTGAGACTCAGTGATTCTGTTTTGGAACGTCTGAGCAGTATTGAGGACGAAGATGAATTTGTTGAGGCATATCGTAATGCGCAGTTTGAAATGTGGCGAAACAGGGCGTTGACCGATACATATGAGCCGGGTTCGGTTTTCAAAATGATTACATTTGCCATGGGGCTGGAAGAAAATGTAGCAAGGCCCGATACGATTTTCAGTTGTCATGGGCAAATCGGTGTAAGGCTTTTTGACGGTGAATCAATACGTAACTGCCATAACAGGTGGGGGCATGGTGCTTTGACGATGAATGAAGCCATGTACAGGTCTTGTAATGTTGCGAGTATTGATATTGGTCTCCGCGTTGGGGCAAGGACATTTTATCATTATATTGGGGCGTTTGGTTTGTTTGACAGAACCGGGCTTGACAACGCAGTGGAGGGTCGAAGCCTGTGGTGGAGCGAGAGTGCATTCTTTGACTGGCAAAACCATACTCAGCTTGCGTCCGCTTCTTTTGGTCAGACTTTCAGGATAACTCCGATACAGATGATTAACGCTGCTGCGGCTACCATCAATGGCGGTTATTTGATGCAACCGTTTATGGTTAGGCAGGTTACAGATGTTAATGGCAATATAATCGAGTATAATGAGCCGACAATGCTTCGTCAGGTTATTAGCAACGAGACTTCTGCGTATATGAGGGCTATGCTTGAGGGTAGCGTGACCGATGGTACGGGCAGAAATGCTCAGGTAAGGGGCTTTAGAATCGGCGGTAAGACCGGAACGTCTGAAAACGTTGAGCAACTGGCACTTCGTGGCGAAGATGATATGTCTGATAAGGACTACATTGTGTCTTTCCTCGGTTTTGCTCCCGCTGATGACCCGCAAATAATTATTCTTGTACTTCTCGATACTCCGAGCCATGACACGGGTATCCGCATTACAGGCGGTATGATGGCTGCTCCCGTTGTCGGGAAAATGCTTGCTGACATTTTGCCCATGAGTCTCGGCATTATGCCTGTCTACACGGAAGCAGACTTGCCTGATATAAATATTCATGTTCCGAGATTGACCGGTAGAGATATTGATTCTGCTATAAATGTTCTCACTGCAAGCGGGTTTACTTATAAAGTGGTTGGCGATGGCAATACAGTAACCGGGCAGATGCCTACTCCGAATGCTTATGTCGCTTCCGGTGCAAATGTAATTATCTATGCGGGTGAGGAAGTGCCGCGTGATATAGTGACGGTTCCGCATCTTGGCGGTATGTCATACAGTGAGGCTGGAAATGCTCTTGCCGAGCGTGGGTTATTCCTTCGAACTACAGGTGTTCCTCGGACTGATAGTCGCGCCAGAGTGTCTGTTCAGTCTATAAGTGCGGGGCGTGATGTGCAGTTTGGTGCTGTCGTCGAGGTTACTCTGATTAACCCTGATGCTTCTGAACAATAAGTCGGTGGAAGTCGCGAATCACATACCAACGAAATGTTCGCCGGTCGCTCCGCAAAAAGCGACTCATAAGCTCATTTCGGATGCTCGCTAACTAGTATTCCATTTTCTAAATTCCTCCCCAAACCTTGCGGCATCTTTTTGTGTCTGCCGTTGTCAAAAAACCTTGAAATGCCTGGGGCATTCCCGCGGCTTTTTTCCTAGGCAGCCGCAAAAATCTACCACAATTTTTGTGAAGTTATTTAAAAAATGAAATACTCACTTCGCTCAAACAATGCTCGCATTTTTCCTCAATTTCGCTATGATTCGCTAATTTGCTGCGCTTAGTGGCTCACATTCCGTTGATATGTGACTCGCGACACCACAAAATACTTTATACAGGATTATGCTAATGAAACTACAAGAATTGACTCAAAATGTAAATATCGTCAGCATTCATGCTGATACCGAGATGGAGATAAGCGGTGTGTCTTATGATTCGCGCAATGTCCGCGAGGGTGAATTGTTTGTTGCTGTCAAAGGTTTTACCAGTGATGGTCATGATTTTATTGATGATGTGATAAGTAAAGGCGCTGCTTGTATAATTTCCGAAAAACCTTTGGAGCAGTCGATACCGCATATTGTCACATCAAGCTCCAGGAGAGCACTTGCATCGACTGCTGCTGCTTGGTTTAACTATCCGGCAAAAAGATTAAAGGTCGTTGGTGTGACGGGTACTAACGGTAAGACTAGTGTAACAAATCTTATCAAACATACAATCGAAGTCATGACCGGGAGTAAAGTCGGGCTTATCGGCACTAACGGCAATTTTATCGGCGATAGGGAACTACCGACCGAGCTTACTACTCCTGAGTCTTATGAGATGCAAAAGATTCTGGAAAAAATGGTGCTTGAAGGTTGCTCTTACGTTGTTATGGAGGTTTCATCTCATGCGCTGGCTCTTGATAGGGTTTACGGTATAGATTTTGAAGTTGGGATTTTTACAAATCTCAGTCCCGACCATCTGGATTTTCATGGAACTATGGACGAGTATGCCAAGGCAAAGTCTTTGTTGTTTACAATGTGCAAAAACTCCGCGATAAATGTTGATGATAGTTATAGTGATGTGATGTTAAATGCTTGCGCGGGTCATACCATGACGTATGCTATTAACTGCAGTACTGCGGATTTGGTGGGGAAAGATATAAGGCTTTATGCTGATAAGTCAAAGTTTACAGCTCTTTTGGCTTCTAAGATTTGCAGATGTGAAATAAACATTCCGGGATTGTTTTCTGTTTACAATGCGCTTTCCGCAATTGCTGCGACAACGTTATTGGGTTTTGATATAACGGAGACTGCTCCAACTCTTTTATCGTGCAGCGGAATTAAGGGCAGAGCAGAGGTTATGCCGCTGGGTAAGGAGTACACGGTTATTATTGATTATGCGCATACCCCCGACGCGCTTGAGAATATTATCAAGGCTGTAAGAGAAACGGCAAAGGGCAAAATTTTTACACTCTTTGGGTGCGGGGGAGATAGAGACAAGGCGAAGCGTCCGCTTATGGGAAAGGTAGCTGTTGAGCTTTCTGATGAGGTCATTATCACAACAGATAATCCCAGAACGGAAAAACCCGAGAACATTATCGGCGAGATTGTTGCGGGTGTCGGGGAGACGAATACGCCTTATACGGTGATAGTTAATAGGAAAGAGGCAATATGTCAAACCATTGACAGGCTGGGCGAATCAGATGTTCTGATTTTGGCAGGAAAAGGTCACGAGACATATCAGATAATCGGTACAACAAAGATTAATTTTGACGACAGGGAAATTGTAACTGAGCATTTAAAGTCGCAGCGCATTGAGAGCAGAAAGATTGTAATCGAAGATTTAGATTAAACAGAGGGTAAAATGATGGTTACTGAATTATTAATTTCAATATCGGTTTCTGCCATCGTGTGCGCTCTCGTTGGAGTGTTTTTAATTCCGTATCTGCGTAAGGTGAAGGCGGGTCAATCCATTCGCGAGGATGGGCCTGTTTGGCACAAGAGTAAACAGGGAACTCCGACAATGGGCGGGATTATGTTTGTCGCAGGCATAATTGCCGTGACTTTTACGGTTGGGCTTCCGGAGATTATTTCGGGTAATCTTGCAGGTGTTTTTATCCTTGTGTTCGCGCTGATTTTTGCCCTCGTCGGTTTTCTTGATGACTATGAGAAGCTGAAAAAAAAGCAAAATCTCGGGCTGAGGGCTAAACATAAATTTGCACTACAGCTTATTGTTGCGATTGCGTTTATAGTGATAATGGAAAGTACGGATTATATATCCTTTGACTTGTACGTTCCTTTTGTGAACATATATCTTTCTATCCACCCGATTATTTACTACGTTTTTGCGTCTTTTGTGATTGTCGGAACGGTAAATTCCGTAAATCTCACTGACGGTACGGATGGATTATCATCCGGTGTTACAATTCCTGTAAGTGCTTTTTTTACCATAGTGGCGTTCATGTGGGGCGAGGTTGCAATAGGCATTATCGCCGCTGCTGTTACCGGGGGGTTAATTGCTTTTCTGGTTTTTAATTTTCACCCGGCTAAGGTTTTTATGGGAGATACCGGGTCGATGTTTTTAGGCGGGATTGTCTGCGCGCTGGCGTTTGCACTGGATATGCCGCTAATTCTTGTGACGATTGGTTTTATCTATTTTGTAGAAGCTTTGTCGGTAATAATTCAAGTCTCGTATTTTAAGCTTACCAAAGGAAAAAGAGTGTTTAAGATGGCTCCGATTCATCATCATTTTGAAATGTGCGGCTGGAATGAATATAAGGTTTTTGCCGTATTTACCACAGTTTCTGTGTTATTCGCCGTAATTTCCTATCTTGGTGTGTACCAAAGAGTATAATTAGAGGGTGTAAGGGTATGAACAAGAAAAAATCTATAGATAATTTTGAGCAGGAGAACTTTCCGCGGCTCAGTGTCGGTGAGGATGATTTTATCGTATGGCAGGATCGTGGTCTGTCTGATGAACTCATAAAGCCTAAGGTGAAGTCACCCGGCATGGATAAGCCATTTCTTGTTATTTCACTTGTTCTTCTTCTCATCGGGCTTATCATGGTACTTTCTGCGAGCTTTGCGCGTGGCTTTTATATGCAGAGTCAACCGCTCAGGCTGTTTATGCGCCAGTCAGCGTTTGCCGTTACGGGCGTTGCTATTATGCTGGTAACATCGCGAATCAGCACCAGAATCATCAGCCGATTTTCCATGCAATTGCTGCTTGCTTCAATCGTAATGCTTGTTTTAGTTCCCTTCATTGGTGTCAGAGGAGGCGGAGCTACAAGGTGGCTTGGGTTTGGCGGAGAACACGGATTTTTCACTTTTCAACCTTCTGAAATTACAAAACTTGCCATCATTTTAGGGTTTGCGCAGATGGCGTGCAAAATTGGTCACAATCGAATGAAAACATTTAAGTATGGGGTCGCGCCGTTTGCAGTGGTGCTTGGTGTTGTTGTTATTTTGCTCAGGCTCCAGCCGCATCTTTCGGCAATCATAATAATCACGGCACTCACAGCGATTATGATGTTTGCAGGCGGAACAAGGCTAAGATGGTTTATGATTGCACTTGCTGTTTTGACTGCCATGGTCAGCGGTTTCATTTTCTTCCAATTGCGCGCTTATAACCCCAATCTGGAATTTCAAGATGTAACGGCAGAAACTATCAGAACAGGTGTTGACATGAGGTTTCTCGGTCACGGTAACAGGCGTATTAACGCATGGCTCAATCCGGATGAGAACCCATTGGGTGATGGTTTTCAGATTCGCCAGTCGCTCAACGCCGTTGGTTCAGGTGGGCTTTTAGGTCAGGGACTGGGGCAAAGCAGGCAAAAACATCTTTATTTGCCGGAGGAACATAATGACTATATTTTTGCAATTGTCAGTGAGGAACTCGGTTTTATCGGTGCGATGCTTATTTTAATGCTCTTTGCTCTGCTTGTTATAAGAGGTTACTGGCTGGCTATGAATGCTAATGATAAGTTCGGCTCTCTGGTTGCCATTGGCGTAACGAGCCTGCTGGCGTTGCAAGTGTTTTTGAATGTTGCAGTTGTGACAAATCTCCTCCCTGCAACAGGTATATCGCTTCCGCTGTTCAGCTACGGAGGTACAGCTCTTTGGATTCAACTCGTTCAGATAGGAATAATTCTTTCAGTGTCTCGTGAAATACCACCGCCGGAACCGACCGAAAAAGTAAAAAGGGTGTAAGCGTTATGGCAAGACTCAAAAAAAATCTGATTAACAAAACATCGTCCATATACATAGCTGTAGGTTTTTTGCTTATCGCAGTGATGACTTTTTTCGGCACGAGCGTTTTTGTCAGGATTTTGGAGATTGAGATAACCGGTACCAATGTATATTCACAAAAAGAAGTGCTGGAAGCTTCAAGGGTATCGCGAGGAGATAACTTAATGCGTCTTAATACGCAGACGGTTTCACAAAACATTCGTACAACTCTCCCGTTTGTCAGAGAAGTAGTAATAGAGCGCAGATTTCCTGATACACTCTTAATTGAAATCATTGAGAGTTTTCCCGTTGCATATATTATATCTGACGGCAATGTTTTGGTACTGGACTCAAGCGGAAGGATTTTGCAGAGTGGTGATTACAGCACGGAGAATTTGATTGAGATTCGTGGGATTGGTGTCAGGACTGCTACCCTCGGTCAGCAGTTAAGGCCTGAGGTAGGGGGAGAAACAAGATTTCTGGATATGCAGGATATTCTTGCAGCGTTTGAGCGAGAGGGCATTGTCGGTGATGTATCGTATCTTGATGTATCAAATATCCAGCATATACATTTTGGATACAGGGACATTTACAGAGTCATATTGGGAAATGCGGGAGACCTGCGCCACAAACTGCACAATCTCGCAAGTGCATTTGAAATGATTTCACCGGATCGTCAGGGTGTTCCCGGAAGTATTGATGTAAGTGACCCGGTTGGGGGGACTGTTTCAATCAACTTTGCGCATGAAGCTCCTCCGGAGCCGCCACCTGAATTGCCTGTGGATAATGATTCAAACGGAAACGATACAGAGGCAGAGCCCGATGAAAATGACTCAGAGGAACCCTAAGTTTACCAAACGGCGTGTAAAAACTTGCGAAAAAAATAAGATTATTGTAAACTAATTGTAAGAAAACTATTGACCTTGTGCAAAAAAACGGATAAAATAACAAACGATATGCAAATTTCAAACTTTTCGGTTTGAATAGTAGCAATATCAACAAAGGATTGTATTATGAGTAAAGATGCATTACAACTAAAAATTGATAAATTAAATGTACTGGAGGATGATTACATGGCGGTTTCGATTGAAAATGCCCCTGACAACGTTGTTGTTATAAAGGTGGCAGGTGTTGGTGGAGCCGGCTGCAACGTAGTCAACAGAATGGTTTCGGCAGGCACGCAGGGTGTCGAGTTTATTGCTATTAACACCGACAAACCGGCACTGTCAGCATCAAATGCCTTGTCTAAGGTACAAATCGGCGAAAAGCTGACAATGGGGCAAGGTGCAGGTTCCAGTCCTGATATTGGCAAGAAAGCAGCCGAGGAGAGCCGAAACAATGTTGCTAAGGCACTCGAAGATGCCGACATGGTTTTTATTGCCGGAGGAATGGGCGGCGGTACCGGGACAGGTGCGTCTCCTGTGGTCGCCGATATAGCCAGAGAGGCTCGCGCTCTTACGGTTGGTGTAGTCACCAAACCTTTCAGCTTTGAAGGCAGAAGGCGTATGGAGCAGGCTGAGGAAGGCATTAAAAACCTTCTTGCAAAAGTTGACTCATTACTTGTTATTCCGAACGATAGGCTAAAGGCTGTTTCAGATAATAAACTTACATTCGCAAATGCGTTTGAAATTGCTGACAGTGTCCTACAACAAGCTGTTATCAGTATTTCTGAGCTTATTAAGAAAACAGGCTTTATAAATCTTGACTTTGCCGATGTCACCACCATTATGAAAGATGCCGGATTTGCACATATGGGTGTTGGTCATGCTGCAGGTAAAGGTAAAGCAGAGGAAGCGGCAAGAGCAGCGGTTACAAGCCCTCTGATGGAAACATCAATCAATGGCGCACGCGGCGTTCTGGTTAGCATAACAGGCTCTGATGATGTTGACCTTGATGATGTTGAGCTTGCTGCAAGTATAGTTTCAAAGGCTGCACACCCTGATGCAAACATTATTTTCGGTGCTTCGTTTGATGAAGATATGGAGGACGAGATAAGAGTCGTTGTCATTGCAACCCGTTTTGACAGTATGCCATCGACTATTGTAGACCCGGAAGTGTCCGGCGTCAAATCACCTTCTATGTTCACCGATTCATATATCTCACAAAAGGTAGATGATGCTCTGGTAGCAGAACCGGAAATTGAAGCAGCACCCCCGCCACCACCCCCGCCACCGCCTCAGGCAGCAGAAGAGGACCCGTTTGACACGATATTCAAGATTTTTAACTCAAAGTAAAAACAGAAATCAGCCATTATCGGGCGGCGAAGAACGTGATTTGCGGTCTTCGCCGCATAAGTTTTGTAATGTTTAATAGGGAAAGAGTAGTACTTATTTCAAAAACTAAGTACGAGCCTAGACTCAGGAGTTTGAATTTTTGTGGGTAGAATTTTTTTAGTTACAAAAGACATAATAGGAGCTTGTATCAATAAGCCGGTTGCCCGCAGTGCGGCGGCATTGTCATACTATTTAACTCTTTCCGTTTTTCCGTTTTTAATATGTGTTACCGTTATTTTAAGTCTGCTCAATATACAAGATACGGATGCGTTTGCGTTACTCTACGGCGTTATTCCGGAAGCTGCGTTTTCCGCGCTTTCAGACTATCTTGACTATATCGGCGATAACAGGTCGGACCTTATGTTTGGTATCGGGATTTTGGCAATGATTACATCGTCCTCGGCGGCTTTTCGCTCTTTTATCGGAATAACGGGCGAGCTGCAAGGTAAGATGCGGTTTTCAGGTCCTTTGGGCTTTATCATCAGCTTTGTGTTTTCTTTGATGTTTCTGGCTACTATCTATGTCTCGGCTTTTGTTATTTTATCGGGAGAATGGCTGATGTATCTTTTGGAAACACACCTTGGGATACACGAAATTTCTTTGTTTTGGAGATGGCTCAGGTTTGTGTTTTTGTTTCTGCTGATGTTCATTGTGATTTTCAGCATCTACTTGATTTCCGCTCCGAAAAAGACAGCTCGCATGTCACGTTTGCCCGGTGCTCTTTGCGCGTCTTTTGTGGTTGTCGGTGCGAGTGTTGGGTTTTCACAACTTATAACGGTATCCATGCGTTATGAGATTTTGTATGGTTCTCTCGCTTCTTTTGTTATACTGATGGTCTGGCTCTATATTTGCTCATTGATTTTGATTTTAGCGAATGTTATGAATATTTCTATTGCTAAACACAGAAAAATTACGGAGGTGAATGACTCTGAAGAACTTTCTGAGGCCTGAGCCTCCCAGGGATTTGCGCGAGATGTCAATTCAGTCACTGGCACATCTGGGTGACGCTGTTTATGAGCTCATGGTACGCACTTATCTCTGTTCAAGTGGTGCAAAGGCGGTGAAAGCGTTGCATAAAAAGTCTGTTTCTATGGTTTCTGCTAAAGCGCAGGCTGCTTCGGCAGGCATGATTTTGCCGTTTCTGAGTGAAGATGAAGCTGCGGTTTTTAAGCGCGGGCGAAATGCTCATCAAACTTCGGTGCCTAAGGCGTCTACCCACGGGGAGTACCATGCGGCGACTGCTTTGGAGTCTCTGTTTGGGTTTTTATATTTAAGAGGTGAGCATGACAGGCTCAGTGAGCTTTTTCGGATTATTGTAAGTGAGGATTAGCGTGAAAAATCAAGCTAACGGGGGAATGGGCTATTTGTGTAGCAAGATTGCTGAAAGGAATGGATTTTAGTATATGCCGCTTGATGCTATTTGTTTAAGTGCTCTGAGAGTTGAGCTTTTTGATAAGCTTATTGGTGCGAGGATTGATAAGGTGCAACAGCCTGAGCGTGACCAAATAATTCTCTCGCTCAGAAGTGGGCACAGCGGGGCGTTGCGCTTGCTTTTGTCTGCCGGTACAAGTGATGCGAGGGTTCACTTCACTGCGCGAAAGTTTGATAATCCGCAGTCTCCGCCTATGTTTTGTATGCTGCTTCGCAAGCATTTGTCGGGTGCCGGGATTTTGGATATTTCTCAGCCGTCGCTTGATAGGGTTTTGGAGTTTTCGATTGAATCTTCAAGCGCGATAGGTGATAAGTCGGTTATGCGGCTGATTGTTGAGCTTATCGGGCGTATGTCGAATATTATTTTGCTGGACTGTGAGGGAAGAATTGTTGATTGTCTCAGGCGCATGGGTAGTGCGGTTGATGATAAAAGGGCGGTGCAGCCGGGTCTTTTCTACAAGAGTCCGCCTGCGCAAGCAGGGAAGATAGACCCCTATACTGTGATAGGTGCAGACGTGGGAAATACGATTTTAAATGACAAACACGTTGATAAGTGGATTTTGAATACTTTTTCGGGATTTTCACCTCTGATTGCGAGGGAACTCAGCCATCGTGCCTACGGTGCTGTAGATGTCAGACCGGAAAATGTCAGTGATAATGGTGCGGCTTTGTTTCGTGAGATTAAAAACCTTTTGGAGCAAGAGCATAACCCTTGGCTGATTTCTGATTCAGCCGGAAAGCTGATTGATTTTTCGTATACAAAAATCGAGCAATATGAGTCTGCCTGTGATGTGGTGCGTTATGAGAGTTTTTCTGAGCTTTTGGATTTTTACTTTACCCGTGCGTCACAGGACAACCGCATGCGCCAAAAATCGAGCGCAACGTTAAAGTCAATGACTACGCTCAGAGATAGATTGACGCGTAAGCTGGCGTTACAAAAGACGGAGGTTCTGGAGACTTCAAAGCGTGATTATAATCGCGAATGTGGTGATATTATTACGGCAAACCTTCATCTGATGAAGAAGGGGCAAAATGTTTTGGTTGCTGATGATTTTTACTCCGATGCAGGTGGTAAGCGTGAGATTGCTCTTGATTTTCAAAAGACTCCGCAGCAAAATGCGGCAAGGTATTATAAACTCTATACCAAGGCAAAAAATGCGGCGGTTTATTTGGCTCAGCAGATTGAAAACGGCGAGAAGGAGCTTTTGTATTTCGAGAGCGTAATTGAGCAGATTAGGCGTGTGGATAGTGAGCAGGATTTGAGCGAGATTCGTGCGGAGCTTTCGGAGCTCGGATACATCAAGGTTGCGGTTAAGGGTAAGGGCAAGGCGCGGCAGAAAGAGTCGTCGCCGATTGAGTTTAAATCAAGCAGCGGGTTTAAGATTTTAGTGGGCAGAAATAATACTCAAAATGATAAACTGACGCTTAAAACTGCGGCTCGCACTGATGTTTGGCTTCATACGCAGAAGATTCACGGCGCACATGTCATTGTTTCTTTGGACGGTAAAAGCATTGACGATGTTACTCTTTTTGAGGCTGCGTCGATTGCGGCGTATTACTCGGCTGCACGTGACGGCGGCAATGTGCCTGTTGATTACACGCTCGTAAAGTATGTGAAAAAGCCATCAGGCAGCAGACCGGGCATGGTGATTTATACGGAGCAAAAGACTATAATGGCTACGCCTGATGAAGGTTTGGTCGGGAGACTTAGGGTTGAGTAGCCGGAAACCTTAAATCATTTCGGCAAATATCTCGCTTAGGTCGATTGTGTAGCCGTCCAGAATGTGAACCGATATTTTATCTGTCTCGTTGTAGTGCTGTGTGACATATTTGCCGTCGCTTAGAATGTGGACATTTACGGTTCTTGTAACCGGGTCAACAACCCAATACTCAGGCACTCCCGATTCCATATATTTTTTGTATTTTCTTAAAGTGTCATGTCTTGGATTTGATGGGGATAAGACCTCAACAGCTAAGTCAGGTGCGCCTTTGAGAGCTTTGTTGTCGGAGTATTTATCTTTGTCGCAGACAATCAATAAATCAGGTTGTACGACGGTGTCGTCAAGAGTGTCGTGATTTAAACGTACATCAAGTGGTGCAAAAAATACTCTGCACTTTTTGCCTTTTAGAAAGTTAGCCAATTGCCGATGTATTTCACCGAGCAATAGTTGATGATTTGGGGTTGGGGCAGACATCAGGTATGGTTTTCCGTCAATGAGCTCCCAACGTTCATCATCGTCCCAAGTTAAATAGTCGGCGTATGTGTAGTACCCGCTTCGGTCATAAGCAGGCATCGCTTCGTTTACTTGCATTTCGTCTTTGCTTTTGTCGCTTGTGTCTTTCATGGCCTGAAACTCCTAAATGAAAATTATTGCAAATCAACGATAACACAAAAATAAAGCAAAATCAATACACATTTAAGTGTGAAAATTGTCGTCAAAGTGTGAATTTTCTACATATACTAGCATATGAGAGTGAAAATGATGGATTTTTGGTAGATGAATATTACTGATGGCACGCAATCCGATCGGATGCAGAAAATTTAGTTGGACGTTTGAAACTCTTAGTGATAGAATGTTTCGGTAGCAAAACTTAAAATAACTGGGAGCATTTTTGTTTATGGGTGAAATGACAATGAGTGTTGATAGGCTTGAGGGCATTATCAGCGTGTTTGGGTCGCTTGATGAGAACCTTAGGCTTATTGAGGACCATTTGGGTGTTCGGATTGTTGATAGAAATTCGGAGCTTTGCCTGACGGGTGACGAGGAAAATATCCATTACGCGCAAAAGGCAATAAACGGACTTCTTATGCTTGCTGCTGCGGGTGAAGCAATCGACTCGCAGAAAGTGAAGTACGTGATTGGTCTGGTTAAAGAAGGTCAAGAGGGGAAAATCGGCGCGCTCAGCCGTGATGTTGTTTGCATTTCCTCAAAAGGCAAGCCTATCAAAGCCAAGACGCTGGGGCAGGTAAAGTATGTCGAAGCGATTAAAAACTGCACTGTAACACTGGGGATTGGCCCCGCGGGAACCGGTAAGACTTATCTTGCCGTGGCCTGTGCGGTGGCGGCTTTTCGCGCTAAAGACGTGAACAGAATAATCCTGACCCGACCCGCCGTGGAAGCGGGTGAGAGACTTGGTTTTTTGCCGGGTGATTTGCAAAGCAAGGTTGACCCGTACTTGCGCCCTTTGTATGATGCGTTGTTTGAACTTATGGGTGCGGATACTTATAACAAGTATCTTGAGAAAGGGAATATTGAGGTTGCTCCTCTTGCGTATATGCGCGGGCGGACTTTGGACGATTCGTTCATTATCCTCGATGAAGCGCAAAATACTTCACGCGAGCAGATGAAAATGTTTTTGACCAGACTCGGCTTTGGTTCAAAGATTGTCATTACAGGGGATATTACCCAAATTGATTTGCCGCCCGATAAGACAAGCGGGCTAAAAGATGCAATGCGAATTCTCGATGATGTACAGGATATAAAAATTTGCAGGTTATCGTCTAAAGATGTGGTGCGGCACGAGCTTGTGTCCCGCATAATCGAAGCTTACGACAGGCGCGAAAAAAGAAAATCGTAGGGGCGACCGTTCGGTCGCCCGCTAATGCGGTTTAGGAATGGTGAATAACATCGACAACATAAAACACAAAATATACACTCGGCAAATGGCAGGGGATAAGATTTCCCCCGAATATAGAAAGCTCATAAAAACGGCGGTGCTTTTGACGCTAAGGCATGAGCGGGCAGAACTCCCTTGTGTTGTGAACGTGCTTATTACCGACGATGAGGGGATTAGGCGGTTTAATCGGGAGTATAGAGATAAAGACAGTGCAACTGATGTTCTTTCTTTTCCTATGCAAGAGTTTTTGCACTCAGGTTGGGGCGGCATAGCAGATATAGATATTGACCTCGTAACAGGTTTTGTTCCGCTTGGGGATATTGTCATTTCCGTGGATACTATTTCTCGGCAGGCTGATGAGTTTGGTCATTCGGCTTTGCGGGAGGCAGCTCTTATGGTTGTTCATTCTTCGCTTCACTTGCTTGGGTATGACCACGATACTGATGAGACTGAAAAGGGAATGCGTGATATTGAGATTAAGCTCGTCAGAGAAAGGGTGCTAAAAATCTAAAAATTCGTAGGCGCCTCTTTGCGGTGGATTTTTGTTTATGCCACCATGTAGCTTTTTTCTTAAGCTGTTTTGTTTTTCTTTACTCGCACAAATTTTTAGATTTTTAACACCCTTTCCCTGACGGGGGATTCTCGAAAGGAATGATTTTTTAATGATAACTAAAACTGCAATGATTTCTATTGTTGGTCGGGCTAATGTTGGTAAGTCTACGCTTACCAATGCTTTGACGGGGGATAAGGTGGCTATTGTTTCGCCTAAGCCTCAGACTACACGTAACAGGATTTTTGGGGTGTTTTCACATGACGACACGCAGATTGTCCTGCTTGACACTCCGGGGTTTCATAAGGCGCAGACACGGCTTGGTGAGTATATGGTCGGTGTCGTAAGAGATAGTGTGGCTGATGTCGATTGCGTTTTGCTTATGGTCGAACCTGTAGATAATGTCGGCACTCAGGAAGAAATGCTGATTGAGCATATTAAGGCTTCCGGCGTGCCTAGTATACTGGTCATAAACAAGATTGATACCGTTCGTTTTGACCTCACGCTTCCGGTTATTGAGACTTACTCCAAGCACTATGGATTTGATGCTATTTTGCCGATTTCTGCACGAAAGAATTTAGGTGTTTCGGAGCTTCTCCCTATGCTCACGGGGTATGCCAAGCCGGGTCCACAGCTTTTTCCCGATGGCATGACAACGGACCAGCCTGAGAGGCAGATTGTGGCTGAGATTATACGCGAGAAGCTGCTTATTTGCCTTGATAAAGAGATACCTCACGGAACTGCCGTTGAGATTACGGAGTTTTCCGAGCGGGGAGATGAGGATTCTCCGATTATCGACGTTGACGCTACGATATACTGCGAAAAGCAGAGTCACAAGGGTATGATAATAGGCAAAAACGGCGCAATGCTCAAGAAAATAGGTCAGTATGCAAGGGAAGACATTGAGCGGTTCATGGGCGCGAAGGTTTTTCTGCAAACTTGGGTAAAAGTAAAGGAAAACTGGCGCGATAGTAGGTCGATGATGAAGAACTTCGGGTATACGAAGTGAAGCAAGGGGACGGGGGTGCTGTTTCGCTATCTTTTGCTATCCATATACTATGAAGCAGCTCCCCGTCCCCTTGCTTCATAATAAAACATTTGGTATAATGTGTTTATCGAAAGTGAAGTTGTCAGAAAGAGGGTCAAATTACATGGATAAATATGAAGCTGCTCGTGAATGGATTAAATATTCCGATAATGACTTAACTGCCGTAAATCAGTTAACAACACACCACCCTATACAAATTGAAATAGTTTGTTGTTTGTGTCAACAATCTGCCGAAAAAGCTCTCAAAGCATATTTGGTATTTCAAGAAGTTGCGCTGCCTAAAACAAATGACCTAAACCTATTAGTTGCTGAATGCAAGAAATTTGATGAACAGTTCAATGGTTTCCTTGATGAGTGTACGAGACTGAATGTGTACGCCTCACAACCCATAGATCCGTTTGGTCTTGATTTGAGCAATGAAGACATGAGAACTGCAATTAAAGACTGCAACAAAATAAATGAACTTGTAAAGTC
>Ga0209755_10004023_pt1 | contig 17773 bp, 10 predicted proteins | sample TergutCo191P1_FD_187301 | JGI IMG/M metagenome (GOLD analysis project Ga0209755, IMG submission 187301) | Cornitermes sp. P1 segment gut microbial communities from Petit-Saut dam, French Guiana - Co191P1 (SPAdes) (version 2) | ecosystem: Host-associated > Arthropoda: Insects > Digestive system...
AACGGAAAACGAAAAATAATTTTTAACGTCCAAAATTGCTTACTATTTTTCAATAAATAAAAGTTGCGATGAGTACCTGTCGCATAATCGGCTCGACAAAATTTAAAAATGAACATAACCAAACATAAGAAATATGTGCAGAACGCTCTGATCGATTGGCGTGTGTAAGGTTACCAGGCATTGAAAACCCGGAATGTTCGAGTAACATTACACTTATACATCCTCTAACGACTTGCCTAAACATGTCTAATGATGAGATACTTAATTTATGTACTTGTTTCTTAAGTGTTTCACTATGTCCGTTTTCGTCATTTTGGCGAGCTGAAACTGCTATTTCTGCTCATCTCTACATACGTCAACAGATTGTGTGTAGTAAACGATTTTGCATATCTTTGTGTTGGTATTAGAGAAATGAACGAAGCCCACCACTTTCCCACTATTATTGTTTATAAAATGGTTATATGAAAAATTACCTACGTATTTAAATGCACAGAACACAGTGTATGTCCGATTCAGTTTCCACATTACTGTTTAGGTGTGTTAATTTCAAAACAATGTTCAGCACATGTTTGCTTCATGACGAGTCTCTCTTAATTTGTGGAGAGACATGCGCAGACCGTACTTTTGAAGTTGTCTGCGCATCAAAAAAATAAATAGGAATTAGAGCACAAATATTTTTTAGATATCTACGATGATCAGGAGACATTCGTGGACGGTACTTTTGAAGTATTCCTCGGAGCTAAATAAATAAATAAGTATTAAAGCGCAATTATTTATTTGATAATCGTTAATGCGCCTTAGTGTTCTGCGCGGATATATAAATAATAGTTATTAATAAACATTTATTTACTATTTTCACAAGAATGTTCGGGAGACGTGCGCAGAAGTTCTTTTTCATGTGGTCTTTGCAGCTAAATAAATAAATAAACTACTATTATTTATTAGATAATCGAGGGTCCGAGGGAGAACTGAACAGAAAGTACAATTAAAATTTCCTGCGGGGATAAATAAATGAATAAGTATTAAAATAGAATTATTTATTGGTAATTGAAGATTCGCGAGAGATATTCGAAAACTTCACTTATCCAGGGTTCTGGACGGCTAAATAAATAAATAGGTACTAAGCACCATTAATTTTTAAATAATCGAGGATCCGCAGGGAACATGCCCAGACGGATCAATTCGAACGTTATGCGCAGCTAAATAAATATTAATGTTAACCATTTATTAGATATTCTGGCATGTGCGGGAGGTGGACTGTGACAGTTGAGTTTCGGTACTGTCATAACGACATAACACAATGTAACATAAGTGGAAAATACTGTATGAGAACTGTAAGCTATTAATAAGTGTTGGTTATGTCTATACTTTACTGATTTCAGTACCTGAATCTCTTCAATCAGTAGACAACGCAGAATGCACAGCACTATGGCTGTCCTGTAGAAGGTAAAGTTATGTATAATCGTTGACAATTGTTTTAAAGTAGACAGTAAATGTAGTGCAGAATGATTATACGACGTAGCGAGAATTCGAAAGAATAATATCTGTAAAAATGCTCTCCATATATAAACGGAGATAATGCGTTGAATGCGTTGTATAAGTAGAGCGAAAATTAAATTGATTTAAAAACGCAGGTAATGTTAAGGGTAGGTAGTAAATGAACTACCAACCCTCAGCATTACCTGCGTAAACTGTACTGCCTAACGCGGAGAGTACCTTATTGTCATTTTACCCGCAACCTAATTTTTCGGAATTTGTTCAAGAAAATTTACTCACGCTGAAGCCAATTACTATAATAGCGTTCACATTTGGCTTATTTGTCCTATTCTTTGCTCTTTACAAGTCTCCCGCCAAATTTAGTAATTTGTATATTGAAGCGTGACACACAGAAGACATGTGGGGAGTTTGGGCTAGAAAAATGACTGACTGACAGAGGTCGAGCTCGAAACAAGAATTGCTCCAAAGGAAGTAATTCGATTCTAACGCTCGACATAGAGCTGATGGTTGTTTTGAAAACACACACGTAAAAGTCGAGTTTTATGGAAACACAATTCTCTATGAGAAATAAATCGAAATGTGATATCTCTCAAAGGTGCCGGAATTTGCAAATAGCTCGTTTGCAATAAACATTCTTAGAAATTGCTTCCTTTGTTGATATTACGCATCGGAAAACGAAAACTATTTTCGAAACGTCCGAAATTGCTTACTATTTTTCAAGTAAATAAAAGTTGCGATGAGTACCTGTCGCATAATCAGCTCGACAAAATTTAAAAATGAACATTAAGAAACATAAGAAATATTTGCAGAACGCTCTGATCGATTGGCGGGAGACAGGTTACCAGGCATTGAAAACCCGGAAGGTTCGAGTAACATTACACTTATACAACCTCTAACGACTTGCCTAAGCATGTCTAATGATGAGAAACTTAATTTATGTAGTTGTATCTTAACTTTTTCACTATGTCCATTTTCGGCATTTTGGCGAGGTGAAAATGCGATTTCTACTCATCTCTACACTCGTCAACAGAATGTGCGTAGTAAACGATTTTGCATATCTTTGTGTTGGTATTTGAGAAATGAACGAAGCCCAACACTTTCCCACTATTATTGTTCATAAAATGGTTATTTGAAAAAATATCTACATATTTAAATGCACAGGACACAGTGTATGTACGATTGTGTTTCCACATTACTATTTAAGTTTGTCATTTTTAAAACAATGTTCATCACATGTTTGCTTCATGACGAGTGTCTCTTAATTTGTGGAGAGACATACTCAGACCTTACTTTTGAATTTCTTTGCGCATCAAAAAAAATAAATAGGAATTAGAGGACAATTATTTTTTAGATATTCTACGATGATCAGGAGACATTCGCGGACGGTTACTTTGAAATATTCCTCGTAGCTAAACAAATAAATAGGTATTAAAGCACAATTATTTATTAGATAATCGATGATGTGTAGTATTGTTCTGCGCTGCTATATAAATAATAGTTATTAATAAACATTTATTTACTGTTTTCTGTAGGATGTTCGGGGGACGTGTGCAGAAGTTCTTTTTCATGTGGTCATTGCAGCTGAATAAATAAATAAACAAGAATTATTCTTTAGATAATCAGGGCCCGAGGGAGAACTGACCAGACGGTACAATTAAAATTTTCTGCGGGGATAAATAAATGAATAGTTATTAAAATAGGATTATTTATTTCATAATTGATGATTCGCTAGAGATATTCGAAGACTTCACTTTTCGAGTGTTCTGGGATGCTAAATAAATAAATAGTTACAAAGCACGATTAATTTTTAAATAATCGAGGATCCGCAGGGAACATGCCCAGACGAATCATTTTGAGCGTTTTGCGCTGCTAAAGTGTAAAGTGCTAATTATTTATTAGATAGCCTGGGATGTGCGGGAGGCTTGCGCAAATTGTACTTTTAATTGTTTTGCGTATCTAAATGTGTAGTTATTAAAACACTTGTTAAAAACTTGTGTTTCACCATAACTAGGCTATGACAGTTGAGTTTTGGTACTGTCATAACGACATAACACAATGTAACATACGTGGTAAATACTGTATGAGAACTGTATAGGTCATTATTAAGTGTTGGTTATGTTAATACTCTACTGATTTCAGTACCTGAATCTCTTCTAGCCGGCAGACAACGCAGACTGCACAGCACTATGGCTGTCCTGTAGAAGTTAAAGGTATGTACAATCGTTGACAATTGTTTTAAAGTAGACAGTAAATATAGTGCAGAATGATTATACGACGTAGCGAGAATTCGAAAGATTATATTTCGTTAAATAGAATCTCCATATATAAAAGGTGATAATGCGTTGAAATCGTTGTTGATATAGAACGAAGTTAAATTGCTTTTAAAAACGCAGGTTATGTTGAGGGTACGGAGTAAATTGAGTAAACTGTAATGCCAAGAGAACGCCTAACGAGGAGAGTAACCTAATGTCACTTTACCCGCAACCTAATTTTTTGGAATTTGGTATTGAAAATTTACTCACGCTGAAGCCAAGTACTATAATAGCGTTCACCTTTGGTTTATGTGTCCTATGCTTTGCTCTTTACAAGTCTCCCGCTAACGTTAGTTGTTTGTGTATTGACACGTGACACACAGCAGACATGTTCGGAGTTTGGGCTAAAAAGTAACTGACGAGAACATTTCGTGCTCGAAACAAGAATTGCTCCAATGGAAGTAATTCTCTTCTAACGCTCGACATAGAGCTGATCGTTGTTTCTGATACACACATGAGAAAGTGGAGTATTATGGAAACACAATTCTCTATGAGAAATAAATCGAAATTTGATATCTCTCAAAGAGGCCGGAATTTGCAAATAGCTCGATTGCAATAACCATTCTTATATTGCGTCCTTTGTTGATATTTCTCATCGGAAAACGAAAACTAATTTCGAAACGTTCGAAATTGCTTACTAATTTTTCAAGTAAACAAAAGTTGCCATGAGTAACTGTCGCATAATCAGCTCGACAAAATTTAAAAATGAACATAACGAAACATAAGGAATATGTGCAGAACGCTCTGATCGCTTGGCGGGAGACAGGTTACCAGGCATTGAAAACCCGAAAGGTTCGAGTAACATTACACTCATACAACCTCTAACGACTTGCCAAAGCATGTCCAATGATGAGAAATTTAATTCATGTGAATGTTTCTAAGTGTTTCACTATGTCCATTTTCGGCGTTTTGGCGAGCTGAAAATGCGATTTCTGCTCATCTCTACATTCGTCAACAGATTGTGTGTAGTAAACGATTTTGCATATCTTTGTGTTGGTATTAGAGAAATGAACGAAGCCCACCACTCTCCCACTCTTATTGTTGATAAAAATGTTATTTGAAAAATTACCTACGTATTGAAATGCACAGTACACAGTGTATGTCCGATTCTGTTTCCACAGTACTGTTTAGGTGTTTCAGTATTCAAAACATTGTACAGCACATATTTGTTTCATGACGAGTGTCTCTTAATTTGAGGCGAGACATGTGCAGACCGTATTTTTGAAGTGCTCTGCGCATCAAAAAAATAAATAGGAATTAGAGCACAATTATTTATTAGATAATCGAAGATTAGCAGACGTGTGCGAAGACACAGAAGCCAAGTTAGATATGGAAACATTGAATAAATGCTGCATCCCGCCTCCTTTCAGATTGTACCATCCCGTGTTTTATTTTCGTTGTAATGGCAAATTGTTGTTCTGCCTGTGCAGCGCATAAGCTACCGAACAAAACATATATGACGAATGCGCGAACGAGACGGTTGTCGAAAGGGCACTGATAGGTACGTGGCCATTAACGAAGTGAGACTAGCCGTACAAAAAGTTTGTGACGTCATTGAGATTTTCGAGTTGTACTAATTTGACGTCCCGCGATACGACCTAGACACTGTTGGGAGCGGTCACTTTTTTCAATATATAGATACGATTTTTAAACTAATGACGGATGCTAGCTGATATCCAGACTGGTTTCGAATCATCGAGGATGAGAATCGGTACGTTGAAATTTCGAAGCTAGCGAAGGATCTGCCTGGACAAAGAGGTGATAAGACTGAATACCTCGAAACGCGGCCTTGCCAAACTCTGCCCCAACTCCTTGTGGAGCTAAATAACAGAAAGAAATATCAGGACAAAATACAACATGATCTGGGATCACCACTAACTTTACAGGATTTTGGCGACGCGCTGTATCGATTTCAAAACCTGATATTCGCCGGAGATGATGTATTCTGGGCATCTTAGTGTTTCATCGCCGAGGAGGAAATCCCTAGCTTACGTCATACGAGTGAAGTCATAGGGTCTTACGTGACCGGCGTCGGTCGCCTGCACTTGTGCGCAAATCGCGATCCCTATTTCGATACTCATAGAGTCTTGTTCGTTCAGCCTTGTAACGAAACGGCCCTGGTCGATATCGGGGACAATTTCGAGGCTATGACTTCGGAACTGAAACCCTGCCTATTTGTTGAGAATTTTTTTAGTGGGGGCCAAAGAACTACACGTATAAGATTGTTGTAACCGTGACGTGCTAGCGAAAGACGGTCTGTAAATTAAAAGGAATAACACTAAAATTTAACGTTCCGCTATTGTTCAATTTCGGTGTCATTAGATACATGATTTTAGCTGGGACGGTTGAACCACACACCACCGTGACTGTTCACACAGAGAAAAAGATTAACAGCAAAAGGAAGGGAGGAGTTCTAGTGTCGATTATCACGGAACACGAGGACAAGCTGTATAGATTTTCATTTTTCAAAACACGACGTCTAGACGATAATACGTCCGTCCCGTTCAGGTATAAATAAGGGTGGTTCCCCTCTCTCATATTCATTTGGAGAGGTTTCCTTTGTAAATGAGTGACAATCTCAAATTCAAGCGTCCCTGTTCGTGCATAGTTAAAGGACCTAGCGGTTCTGGCAAGACGTCATTCTGTATACGATTCCTGCAGATAATCGAAGCGCTATTTACCGACGCGAATTCGAAGGCGACATGAACTAGGTGCTATAGCGAGAAGGCCGTGGTTCCCTCGTAACAGTGAGCCGTCGTGCTGAGGAGAAAGATCAGTTTCAAATTGGTCGTACCGGCAGAGTTTGAAAATGCACGTGGCAGAACGTGCCTAATAATCATGGACTATCTTTTAAACGACGATTCCTCCAAGCAAGTGTGTGAACTGTTTACAATAGGCAGCCATCACAGAAAATATCAGCTTAATTTTGATAACACAAATTCTCTTTCACGAGGGACGTGTTTGTAGGGAGATTTCGCTAAATACAAAATATTTGGTCTTACCGAAAAACGTTAGGGATAAGAAACAATTCATGTGTTTAGCTCGACAAGCCTATGCGGAAAAATATAGTAGTCTGCATAAACGTACCTGGCTGCGACACAACGAACCCACGGCTATCTAATTCTAGATCTGAACACAAGATAAGTATGATCGGCTGAGATTTGGAGCCAATATTTTCCCTGCTGAAAGTCCTCCCGTTTCCTAAGCTCCGATAGATAATAAAGCGGGTGAAACGAATTATGTCGCCCTACACGTACCAAAGACGTCAGAACTGAAACTTCGTAAAGCCATCGTCTCGAACTGAAACAAGGATCTCATGAATAGTATAAGCGAATGCATCTTGAACGTCTTGAATGGCAGCGTTAGGTTAACCGGTTGTTCTCCGCAAGGTCGCGATTCGCGATAGGCTACACAAACATATCACTTATAATATTCTTAGAATTACCGATTTTTTCGAATTTTGTAAGGGTCTACAATGACACGGTTCACTCCGCGACTGGCTTGGCGCCTTCGCGAATGACGAGTGACGAGTGACATTCTGCGTTCGTTACACACTTGAGAAACAATGGGAATAAGGTCTGGCAGTTTATCAGCTATTTGAAGACTTTAAGAAGACCACTGGTCCAGTTGAGTGTGAGGTTTGAGTCTGATATCCCTATGAACAATAACAATAACATAGCAGAATTGCCTTTATGAATAATATAAGAGCTTGTTGAATGCAGGAAATACAGGCTACATTTGGTCGGGAATGTATTGTAATAAAGTCTGATATCCAAAAACATATATGAGAATATCCATAACTATAATTTTGCATGATGTTTGGTTTCATAATTACTTGTCCAAGAGAATATGTTACTTCTTCTTGGATAATGTTCCATGCAAAACTAGGAAAAAGTTGGTTTGCAACATTCAGATACAGGAATGTTATATTAGTCATGCCATGTGCATTCTTACATTAAGTACATCAACCAACATATTACTCAATAAAATATAACATTTATTGGTACTGTCTTCAATTATGGTAAAGGGTCTGATGGATGGAGATGTTAGGGAGATACTCAGAATTAAAAACTTAATACAATTAATGATAGAGTGACTTTTTCATACTAATGGGGAACAAGCACATGTATTGTAGCTGCAGAAAAAATTCTATAGTCGCCGGTATGGAGACTTGCGCTTGGTTTTCATAGTTGATATAGCGATACACTATGGACTAGAAAGTCCGGGGATGGAATCCCAGTGCGAATGACATTTAACATTATCTCCAGACAAGTCCTGGTGCCAACCCACCTTTCTGTACAAAGGCAAGGGAACTCTTTGCTGGGGGTAAAAAGGCTGGTGCATGGCATTAATAATCCACCTGCATCTAGCGCCAGTGTTAAAGAATGAGGGGTGGGAGAAAGATATTACAATGGATCTTCAAGAAGTGGTATGGGAGGCAGACTGGATTTATCTGTCCTACGATAAGAACAGGTGGCAAGCTGTTGTGAATGCATTAATAAAATTTTGGTCCTAAAAAAGTGGGGAATTTCTTGACTAAATGAGGACCTGTTATTTTTTGAGGAAGAACTTTGCTCCTCGAGTTAGGTAGTTGGTGCTGTTTGTTTCGCTGTTGTCTGAAAGTCATCTGAATTTTCATGTCCACATTCAATTATGTTGATTCATAACATAATGGCACCTTATAAAATGCGAAACTTGACAAAATGGACCAAATCTCACAAAGTAACATTGTTTATCCTGATGCATTCATTCTAATAAATTAAAGGGTACAGAACATTTTCAGTTTTATGTTTCGGCATGGTAGTAGGTTTCGCATGTTCAGTTCGAGAAAACATCATAGCAGACACAGCACTTTGCACATGGACTTCAATATCGATTGAAGGGATCCAATCTCAGAGTCATTTGAAACATTCTTCTCATGACATCGTATGAAATTTCATCCCTTTAAAGCAGATCAGGCCAGTTTCAACAGAGCTGTGAAGTGTTCTAGATGGTTGGAAAGCACAATGTTACACACCAGCCAACAGAGCACTGAGATCATACTAATCATTCTTTCCTCCATTCTTCCTTTAGTGGTCCATGGATGCAGAAGAGTAATATGAGTGGAAAAGGTCACAAGATGGATGTAACTGGGTGGGTTTAGGGGTAATTTGACAAGCATTTAAGTCCATGAATAAAATTATACGTTGTGTGTGAATTCACTCAATGTAGTGCTGTAACGACATACATACGGATCATCATTACTCAGTTTTTGTCGCCAAAAATTCTAAGTTAGAGAGGTCTGAACAAGAAAAAGGAATTATGATGTGTGTATTAACAAGGAAAATGGAGTCTCAGACAAACATTCATCATTTTGTTACCCCTAAATATGGCCATAGTTGGGATCCTGATTCCTGATGCATCTATACAACATTTGTAAACCATAACTCTATCTATATCTTATGTGCAGGCTATTTTGTATGAACTGGTTTTAAGAAGGTAATGGAGTTTCATATGATGTTCTTCCAAAGTACTTATATCTGATTAATACAAATAAAATTAGTTTTGACCGACAACAAGCCTACTAAATTTCAAGTCATTCAGCAATTTTGGAGATGAAACATGCAAATAGATTGCATTTACATGCCCATTATAATTTATTTTCTTGGACTTCAAAAGCACATAAATCTGAAATTATGTACATTGCGCCAAGTTAGGCAAAATTAATTTTTTGACATCTGTTGGAAACAGCAATACTATGGCTGGACCTATTTCAGATGTATTGAAATGGTAATGAAAATTAAAGCATTATATATTCAATTACACTTAATGCTGGGAATACTTAGTGCAATGTCTTTCCAAAATTAATAAGTCCACAAACCATGAAGAACTGAATGTCTTTAAGAATACCTCTCACAAATATTCACTTTTACACAAGTGCCAGTCGGTTTCTAATACTGGATTTCAAAGATCTGCAGTTTCCATGTTGTCCAGTTTTGCCGTCAGCAGTATTGTACTTCTGCCTTTCTTTTATATTAACACGGTACAAACAGAAGGCTTCTAAACCAAAGAAGTAATTATTTATAATGGTCAATGAGTTAGGTTCCATTACCAATTACATTACCAAATTTTTTCTCAGTTCAATACAAGACAGTAAAAAAATAAATATTACTGCTTTGGATTAAGAGGATTTATAAAACCACAAGAGCATTAATTATACAACAAAGTTGAATGTAACTGGTAATATTTAACTTAATTTTGAAGTGTTCCCAAATGATATATTACCCTTACAATTTATCCGCTCTCTAGTATGATAACACAAAATCATTGAAAATGGATCTTTCCTTTTTCAGTTGGGTAAGAAAAGGGGTGCATTTACTGAAACTGGTCCGCTGAAACAAGCTTTCCTCAATTACTAGACAATATGTGTCAGTTTCCTATCTCTATATGCAACTCAAATGTCATTTATTGGTAACAGGTAAGGAAAAATTGTTTAAGTTAATTTCAATATGTCAGACGTTGTACTGACGTTGAGTGTAGTCATAATAAACAACGGAATTCAGCAATAAAAATATTAATATTCAGGTAATGCAGGTGCAAAATCCCTGAATATCTGCCCTGTTTCTAAGATATTTTGGCTTCAGAATGACCTCAGGAATAACCTTATGAATTTAAGAAAACATGTCGTGAATCAGTTAATATTTATCCTCAGAATACTCAGAAAACTATGACATGGAAGACAACATTATTGTTTATTTCATCACAATAGAGGGTGGGAAAAGTGGAAGGGTGTGCGTTGTAAACTTACATAACACACAGCCCTTTACAACTGCTCCAGGCTTTCCAGTTATGTTCCACTGCCAAAAACTAATAGAAATGAAAACTGGATATTCCATTTCTCTTCAAACTGACTCATCATGCCACTAACATTAACTTTTCCCTGTAAAAGATTTGTGTATGTTTAAAATAATTAATTTGAACAATACTTAATCTCCACAGCAACACTGTACAGCTCACTAGCTCATGAGTAGTATATGGCCGGATATATCCCGTCGATGGGCAATGCCACCGGGCCCAAAATTCAATAAGGTGTGGTGCAGTGGGCCCCAAAATTCAAAAATGGGCAAAAGCCCCGGGATCAAACTCAAAATTGTTCGCCATTTTGTTTTTGGTTTGAATAGTGGGGTGGAATAGCTCAGTAGCTTAGTGACACTTGCTAGTTTAATCATGAGTTTAATCCAATCACAGGACTACGTGATAGTTTTGGATGTAGAGTAAGAAGGAAAATAGGAGGAGCCCACGCCGGCGCGGGCGGGCAAATTTGAAAATACAAGATGGCGGTAGGTTAGGTTAGGTTAGGTTAGGTTAGGTTAGGTTAGCGAAGTTGTGTGTTGTCTGGCTGCTGGCCGTAGACTGACTAAGATGTTATATATAGGGGGACATTGGATTTTGGTATGGTATGGTAGCGTTGACGTCACTTGACCAAGTGGTAGTTTTGTATTTAGAGTAAGAAGGGAGTACGTGCGGTGTATGGGGTACACTTTAGCATGAAAATAAAAGAGAAGAAGAAGATTTTCCCAACATGTACATTTATTTTACATATTATGTTACAGAGTAGATGTAGTGCTATACTAATGATGTGGAAGAACGAGAATGTGCGATTTTAATTTTTATAATTCGTGGACATCCGGTATCTTCAGTTCTAAACTGCGTGAAGTCAACCTTTGACCACACTGCTTCATGCTGGGCTACAGCCTTTCCCTTTAACCACATCCAACGTTTCCACGTCGTGGAATAATACTTTGCAAAATGAGCCTTATAAGGATTATTATCCCATATAGAGTACCAATCCTTCACAGCACAAAAAACATAATAAATCTATTACAATACATGCAACAAAACAGTTCCACGGCGTTTTCCACAGGAACACCGTAGCCGTACATAAAAGCAGCAACATTTACCACACTAATTGTATTAGGTTTTACAACGAATATGTGTAAAATAATACTAGTGGGCAAACTTTCCACATCGCCCAAAATATCTTCAACTGTACCCAAAGGATCCATGATAATTGTGGCTTTTGCTAGCAGCTGCCTGCCTGCCTGACTTTAGACTGATTGACTGAGGGTACGTCGTGTACGATTTTATTTAAGTAGTTTGAAAGCCAACATCATGTGACGTACCTAAGGCATATGACAGTAATGAAAATATTTTGGAAATAGTGGTAATAAGTACTGGAAAGTTTTTAAAAGAGAGAGAGATAGACACCCATTACACATGCCGAGATGATGATGGGTGAAAAGTCAAGGTAATAAGTCACATTGATTAATTTGTTTATAAGAACGATATGCTGAGATGCGGAAGTGTGATAAATCATATTAATTAGCGTGTATTTACAGTGACAGCATGCTGAGCTGAGGAAATGTCAGAGGTCAATGTAATAAATCGTCGTAGTTAGCTTGAGAAAAACAGAACGTTTGCGATTTAGTAACAAGAGTTGAAAACAAAACGTTTGCAGTTTTCTGCAAAACCAGTGCAATCCATGATGACGCTGCTGATGAAATCAGCAAAAGTAATCATTTTTACACTATAAAAACCCTGGTTAAATATCACATCGCATCTTTTACTGAAGACACTGCGCCAGCCCGTGCTCCGTCTTTGCTAAAATCTCCACAACAACTTCTCATCACAACTACTCATCATCCAGCAGCTATTTGGTAAGTTACCTACTTTACTAGTTAGGCATGTTTTTTAAAAAACAGTTTAAAAATTTCTCTCTCAACATAAAGATTATTCTACTTCATTATTCGGCAGCATGTGGCCATTTACTACTACCATTCCCCATCTTTGCCTGTTTGACATCCGTAAATTTTGGCAATCACGAATGAAAGTTGGACCCTTGGTATATCTGACGTAAACGCAGAGCGGAAACCAGGCTGCATATTCCTTCCAAGAGTCGTCAGTCGGTAACCAGTATTTCAATCCTCCCCCACAATGGAAGCAGGCTGTTCCATCGTGCGAACCTATAAACATAAGTTCAAATGAATGTGGATAAATAAAAAATATAGTTAAAAATGTTTTCCTGTCTTAGTTAAAATATTGTGAGAATCTTACACATCAGGTAAGTTAAAATAACTGTAATAAATAGTTTAAGAACCAAAACACACATATGTGGCTATTCACGGTGCTACAATTGTGAGAAAGTTGTTAAAACCGATGAGCACCTCTGTTACATGCAGACTACGAAGTCAAAAGTCTAAACGGGAAAGTACATATGTTTCGATTATAAAGCAGAACAAAATACCGGGGTTCAAATACCAAAACTTATCGTGGCCCATTATTTTTACGCTACAAAGTTCTGCCTTAAAACCAACGAAGAATTTTGCGAATGGCTGATATTGATAAAAAATAAAGATTATACAGCCACTGCGCACAATGCAAAATGATATGACTCGCATTTTATCCTGAATACTGCGTTGAAAATAATTTAAAGCCTTAGACTATTTATAACGGAACAAAATTAATGCTGTTGACTGTCTGCCAGATTAAAATTATAGACAATCTTAATTTCGCGATTTCACAACTGAGGGCTTTTGCAAAGTCTTTTGGACTAAACGAACTCAAAAAATTAGTTTCCACACTATTTTAACACAAACGAAAATCAAAATTATGTAGTCCCCATTCCCGATGTAAAATACTATGGGTTTGACACAATTGAAAATACTGCTGAAAAACAATTTCTGAAATGGCATGAGAGAACTATTTGTTCGATTTGCAAAAGAATTTTTTGGATATTGTGAGTCTGATGTTGACATCCTTCGAATAGAATACTTAGAGCTGAGAAAGCAATTTTTAGAAATTGCTGATATCAACCCTTTCCAGTACATAACAAAGGCCGGTGTCTGTATGGCCTTCTACAGATCAAAATATTTTCAGCCGGAAACTATTGCTATCATAAAAGAAAACGAAAAAGAAATGAATAGTAAAGGATCAATAGCTTGGCTTAATACCTTTAGAGGCGTGCAGCATGCCTTGAACGGCGGTGAAATAAATGTATGTGGCGCTAAAGTTGATGGGTTTAATCATGAAACCAATACTGTGTACCAATATCACGGGTTTTTCAGTCACGGGTGCCCTAAATGTTATAGCGTAGATACAATTAATAACGTAAATCATGAAATTATGGGTGACTTGCATCAAAAAACCATTGAAAGAAGTAAACAAATCATAGATGCAGGATAAACACTGATTGACATGTGGGAATGCCAATGGCCGAAATACAAAGAAAACAAAACCGCTATAAAGACCTGTGATATAGTGGAACCATTAAACCCTACAGATGCCTCTTATGGCGGTAGAACTAACGCTAGCAAACTTAACGCTACAAACAAAATATTGAGGTATATCGATGATTGTAACTTATACCCTACAGTCCAGTATTTTGTTATTATCCTATAGGTCATCCAGAGAAAATTTATAATCCTAAAAAAAATATAAAAACTGGTATGATCTGATTAAATGCAAAATAGTGGCGCCCAAAAAATTATATCATCCAATACTACCCAATAAATAAGACAATTCAATATTCACATCGTGTACAAAATGCTTTGATGAGAAATGTAATAGCTGCAAACACATTGATGAAGAAAGGGCACTATTAGGGTCATAGACAACAGATGAAGTATCCAAAATCTTAGAAAAAGGATATTTCATAATAGAAACTTATTATTTGGCACTTTAAAGAAAAAGTAACCTCTTTAACGACTATGATAAAGATTTCATGAAAATTCAGTTAGAAACAAGTTCTTGGAAAAATTATTTCTCCATCATTCAAAAGTACTATAGTCGTTAAAAATTGCTTGAACATAGATTTAGTTCCTGAAAATATTGCAACAAACCCTGGCAAACGTGCCGTTGCGAAAATATATTTGATTTCTCTCTGGAAATAATTCGGCCAAATGCAAAGTATGACCCAGACAGAATACGTGACAGACGTCAAACGTTGGTATCAACTTTTGCTGAATATACCTTAGAAATTGGTAGTACCATATTTATTAATGAAAATAGGGTTCAAGTAACTTTCAAGTCTAAAAGCCATTATGTTCAGGACACTTTTTCGACTAATGATTATATTGCCACATACACGTCCTCAAATGCGAGAATGCAACTGTATGAAGTTAAACAAGCTCTGACACTCAGTAGACTACTACGATACAGACAGTAGTGTTCACATTGATAATGCAAAAATTCCATTAAAACATGTATGTGTAGGTGAATAGAATGACGAGCTACGAAAAGATGATCATATTAAAGAGTGGCTTCAACAGGCCACAAAATCTGTGGCTATTTAACAAATATTGGAAAAGAAGTGTTAAAAATAAAAGACCACTTTAAACCACAAAACTCCGAAAACCTGAAATTTAAAAGTATGAAAAAATTATAAAATATAAATTGATAAATTAAATTTAAGTTATAAAACTACTAGAAATGTGCAAAACAAAATTTTAGTCAAAACCGAAACAAGAAAAGTTTCAGATTCGTGTATGACAAAAGAATGTTTCTGCCTGAAAAAGAGAACACTATCCACACATTACCGTGGGTGTACTATTGTGTTGCTGCTTTTACAACAATCGACTTTTGCAAAATATTTGTAAAGGTCATTGGACCGATTTAGGTACAAGACGTTGCACCCTGTACCTGTTTGAAAACGGGTCCGTGCACAACATTTATGGGAAGATCAGTGACCCCAACAGGTGCAATATGCTCCGTGTTGCACCTTTTTGAAAAGTGACTGAATCAATAAGTGAATGAATGATTGTGTGACCGAAAGATTCAGTGACTGAATGACATTCATAGTTACATCACGACTCAAAGACATTTAGTGGTTCAGTCATAGCCAAATGGTTTGCTAATGGCTCAGTCAGAACAAAATGGTTCCTAATGATTAAATGACGCCAATACACCCACTTACTACTATTGTTTATGTTTATATAGTTGTTAACGTAGTTGTATTTTGTCAGCTTGCGAAAGTTCTTCCATGACTTTCCCGAATACGTGGTGTTTAAGTAGGTGGAATATATTACTCAAGGTTTTTTAGCATTTTGGCGGCATAAAAATGAAATATCATAAATGTAGTTAATATTTTTATTTCATTTTTCATGTGGTTATGTTATTTTTTTAATTGTTTTAATATTTTGTATTTTATTTGTTTATTCAATTATAATCAAATGTCGAAACGTATTAGGTATTATCGCCTTTTTGTGGCTTGAAGAGGTGATTTCTCACAGACTAGGAATATTAAAAGTTTATGGAGACGTCAGATCAAAGTCAACGGAATTTCTGGGTTCCCGGAGTCACTCTGAAACGGTGTTAAGAGTCATCAGAGAATCCGCGACAGGAGTCACACGGAAATCATGGTTCGGAGTCACTTAGACCTCCGGGTTCCCCGACTCACTCAGAACTCCGGGTTACCGAGGTCAATGGGTTACCGAAGTCGAACTGTAATAAGTATACATAGAATGACCCGGAAAATCGGGCGTAGGGTCACCCGGAATTCCGAGGTGCAGGAGTCACTATGAACGTTGTGTTCCGGAGTCACTTGTGGTCACGTTGTCACCTGGAACCCCGTGTTACCGGAGTCACCGGGAAATCCGACTTGCCGGAGTCACCTGAAACTCCGGAAAGCCGCAGTCAATTGGATTTCCGGGGTGCTTCAGTCACCTAAAACTCAGGGGTGCCGGAGTCAAACGGAAATTTGGGGTGCCTTGGTAAATCGAAACTCTGGGATGCCGGAGTCATCTGGAACTTCCGAGTGCTCGAATAAATCGGAATGCTGGGATGCTGAAGACACTTGGAAATCCGCAGTGCCGAAGTCAACCTAAACACCGAATGCCGAAAAACACGGGACTTAGGTGTGCCGGAGTAACCCTGAATTACGGATGTCTGAGACACCTAGAAATCGGCGAGAGGGAATCACCCGGAACATCAGGATGCCGCAGGCATCCGCATCCCCGGGCTAAAGGAATCATCCGGAACGTCGGATTTCCGGAGTCTCCCACAACACCGGGGTGCCGGAGTCAAAAGCAATCGGGTTGCTGGAGATACTCGGATCACCGGGATGTCGGATTCACTCGGAATTCAGGGGTCCGCGAGCCACCAGGACTCCGGGGTACCGGGGTAAGCCGGAAATCTGGGTTGCGGGACTCACTCGGAAATTGGGGGTACCGGAGGCATTCGGAATTCTTGGGTGACTGAGTCACTAGAATCTCCGAGATTCTGGAGTCAACCGGAACATCGATGCTCCGGAGTCACCTTCATCTGCGGTGTGAAGGAGTCACCCGGAAAACGTGGTGACGGAGTCTCTCGAAAAGCTGTGATGCTGGAATCACACGGAACTCCATGATGAAAAAGTCACACGGAACTCCGGCGTTTCGGAGTTACCCAGAACTCCGGAGAAATTTGGAAATACGGTGTGCCTGTGTCACACGGAAATTCGAGGTGCCGGAGAAAAAAGAATTTCCGGTGTGCTAGAGTCACATGGAATTCTGGGGTGACGTAGTCTTCCGTTTCTCCGGGGTGATGGAATCAGGTGGAACACCAGTGTTCCGGGGTCAACCGGATCTCTCGGGTGCCGGTGTCACAAGGATCACCTTGGTGACGGACTATCCCAGAATTCCGGGGTGTCTTTGTCTTTCGTAACGCCGTTTTGCCAGAGACACTCGGAACGATGGGAAACCGAAATCACCCGAAATTCAGTGCATTCAGTCACTAGAACGCCGTAGTGCCGGATTCACCCAGGACACCTGAGTGCAAAATTCACACTGATGTAAGGACCTGGATCCAGCCTGAAATCCGGGATACCGCATTCAGCAGGAACGGCAGGGTGGCGAATAAACCCGGATCTCAGTTTTGACCGATCCACCCGTAACCCCGTGTGCCGGAGTCTTCTGTAATTCCAGTTAGCCAGAATATCTCGAATTTTTGGT
>Ga0209755_10004024_pt1 | contig 17770 bp, 18 predicted proteins | sample TergutCo191P1_FD_187301 | JGI IMG/M metagenome (GOLD analysis project Ga0209755, IMG submission 187301) | Cornitermes sp. P1 segment gut microbial communities from Petit-Saut dam, French Guiana - Co191P1 (SPAdes) (version 2) | ecosystem: Host-associated > Arthropoda: Insects > Digestive system...
CCCCCACAAAATTCTTACATTATCAAATTCAATATTCTACTCATACTCACAAAAAACAAAAAATCAAATATTACATTTATTACAGTCCTACTCTGGAACTACCTCAACTGCAGCAAATACTGCCATTTACATAACGGGTTACCAAACCCCTAAATTAAACATCAACTACTCGTACAGCTGGGTGCAAGTCATTAACCTCACTGAAGTTACCAGAAATATGTAGTACAATATACTCCCAGCAGAATTGGCATTACAAAAACCAACGAACTGATTTCAATCACTGAATTTCATCCCACAACCACACAAACATTCTTAATGAGCACTCATTAGTGACAGCCTGCATCATTCAACATCCTACTCGTAATTTCATTTACTCCTTTTACGATAGCACTCTCCAATTACAGAATGTAACACTGGAACTTTCAACCAATCTGCAAAACACATTAAACATCAGGCAGCCTAACCCAAATGCAGCCCAGCTCTTCCATTTTCCACTGTTTGTCTTATAACAACTGCAGTCTTGAGTATTTTAGTGATTATTTCACACTAGGTACAAAAAAGTGACCCCCATACTCTCTCTTAAAAACGATGTCAGCCTGGTCATTCCACAAAAAGTAAAAAATGACCTGTATACACAATGAAATCCCAGTACCATTGTTCCTGCATATTAAATTTGTACTGTCAAAATACTAAAATTATTTTCCAACCACCACTTTGGATTCCAACACCGAAGGAGTGACAATACCACAAACACATGGCCACCAAAAACTTACCAACTTACAATCACAGAGCATCTGCAATCAACCATGCCACTTTTGGAATACCAGACTTGTGGGCTATAGGAGGAGCTTTCTTGATCACATACCGCAAAAAGCTCTCACAGTACTACCCAACGGGTGTATGCCTCCCCACTTTGTCCCCTAATTGAAGACTATCACCAGGAAAGTCAGTAAGAAATAACAGGCAAAGTCTATAGACACCCTGAACCCCTGGTGTAATCAAACCATCAGAACCATCCGCAAATAAGCTGAGGTAGTTTATGACCATTTGCATAGTGACAAAAACAACCAAGTGTTCCTTGCACCAACAGCATAAAATATGAGAGGCCATGTCACTGCACTCTTCAGAATTCACAATCGTAATAACGTTCAACAGGTTATCACTCATTCAATTAACATAAACCCTAACAGTTTACCACTGATGGGTATGACAGGCACGGATTGTTTTTAGATATCAGCCTTTGACAGAAACTGCTTCCTCGAAATTTCACTGTATCCAATAATCAGTGGCTGTCAGCTGTCCAAAATAATGCAAAATAATGCAATATAATCTTAATTATTGAGAAAAAGGGAATTTAATAGTTATAACTTACGGTGATGGCTGTTGTGCTTGTGCACTGTTGGAAGGCGATTGTTGGTACTCTTTCTCGAGCGAAGTATCCATTCTTGGAAGTGCAAAAAAAAATGTGTCAAAAATACTTGTCGGTTAAGATTGGCAAAATCTAGTCGCCAGGCATGACTTTTTAGGCACCACTGGCGCCCGGATTTTTGCACCCCTGCATTTAAGACTACAAATGATGCAGTTATGAAATAAAAATTACTTTCAAATGGCATTTCTGTCAGTTGCAATGCCTCACTATAATAAAGCAAACAATAAGCATTATAACATTAGTACATCAAAACCTCTACAAGGGAAATTTGAGTACTTTTGTACACCTGTATTCATACACATCCATGCAACAGAATTACTACAAGACTGCCCTCTGGCATGCACTATATTGCATGCACAGAGCCAAGTTTGAAACAGTATGAAATCTTACTTACTTGGACTTGGAGCGCGAACGTGATTTGGAGCGTGAAGCTGATTTGGACTTGGAATGACCACGTGACTTTGAACGGCTACTCCGATGGCTCCTGCTCCTGCTACGGCTACTGCGTCGACTTCGCGACCTGCAATAATAAATTCAATACCAAATTAGGGGGGGGGGATGAAAATACAGGAACACAAAAAAACTGCAGAATTCTGTCATTGCTCAGAACACGTTGGGAAGTTCACTACATGTCATTTCAGACCCGAAAGAAGTCATCACAGCAATGTGTGCCAGACATTTTTATGCACCAATGCCTACGCAATGTTCGCACTTCATATTAAAATATGTTTAGCGCAATGGCTGAAATCTGAAGCGAACATTTTATCCTGGGCAGCTGCTACTGAAAATAAAGATGCCACACTGCACTGCGCTACAACTTGTTTCATAGACCGTTTCCTCCAAAAAGATTAATCACAAATAACAGGAACTTTTCAATCAAATGTACAAGGCTTATTCAGAAAGTACCGTTTTGCTGTTAAAAAAAAAATCGATTAAGGTTTTGTATAATATTTTGCCATCAGATTCTACATTCTTCAAACTACTTTCCCACATATTTGCCGCCATTACTGAGGCACATCATAGCAGGGTACAAGTTTTTTGCATACCCTCATAGAATGTGGCTGCCTGCGATGTTAGCCACTACTGACAATGTCAAGAGTCCTTGAAATCCGAGACAAACACAGGGACAGATCAGAAATTGTGAAATGTCTGTCTTCACGCACTCTTTAGTTGACCTTATGCACCAAATGATCATTCACCAAAGATGGACGCCCACTTTGGGCCTCAATGTGCACATTGTCTCGCCCTTCATTGAACATCCGAACCCATTTCCTAACCATGCCATCACTCATCGCGTTGTCACCACACACTTGACAGATCTGGTCATGAATCTCACATGGTAGCACATTCCTAGTATTCAAAAAACGAATTACAGAGCGTACTTCACAGTCGGCGGCCCCTTCAACTGTCTTAAACATGTTTAACCCATGGGAACAAACATAAACATAACACAAATTTCACAAAATGGCGGCCGTGGCTTCTCAACTGATAAGAGGAAGAAGTTACTGCACGTGTGTAAAGTGACGAGGATGCGCGAGAGATATGCACAGATGGTACTTACATTCCGAACAACCTACGCATCTAGAATGCACATAGAAAACACAGGTTCATATTTTCCAATCACCATAAACCGCCCAAATTAAAAAACTTTTCCCGTGCCCAGTCTCACGTAAAATAAACATCAGCATTACCTAGATCGTGTTCGACTTCTGCGCCGGGACCGTGACCTGGAGCGTGAGCGGGACCTTGAACTCGAGGATCGGGAACGTCGCCTACCACTACGACGGGTATCTTCTATCAACCGAATTCTTCTTCCATTCAGCTCTGTGTCATCAAGTTTATCAATTGCATTTCTCATGTCAGAATGCGTAGCAAATTCAACAACCCTGCATCACAAAGGACAAATCAGAAACACCGCACAAAGTGTAATAAAATCATCATCATCTGTGATCAGAATATACATACCCCTCATTTCGGCGTTGTTTGTGTGCGTCAGCGTATGTAACTTCTCCTGCCTGGCGCATGTAATCTTTCAGGTCCTGAACATGTAACAAAACAATGCATCACAGTCTGTTCAGTTTCTATACACATCATCTCCCGCCCTCCTGCAACCTTGAAACAGTATGCCCACTGATTATGAACTTACCCAAAGGTTGACAGTCATACCCCAGGGACACTCTGGATAACATTAGCCCATGCTCAGGTCACAGACCTTACTTAGGAACTACAGTCTGTTGCCATCTACAATGATACCCTCAACCAGACACTCAATTCTTGAAATAACCATACACTACCTTTCACACCCACTTTTGTCACTAGCACACTACACACAAGAACCTCTCAGCAAGTCACCTATCTTCTCCAGCTCCTGGTGTAATCATTCTTTGCCACAACCGTAGAGATGCAATGCCCCCCAACGCACCATAGTGCTCGAAACTAGTTACCTATGACATTACACTATTTTCAACAACTCTCTTAAGCGTGGTTTCCGCAACGACTCCGCGTGCGACCTCTTGATAGCCGGTCCGATTTCCCATACGCCAAGCTGCCCATCGTTACATTCCATTCCACCGCTGATGCCTGAAATTTCCCATATATCAAGCTGCCCATTTTTACATTCCATTCCACCAGTGATGTCTGAACATAAAATCCTGTTCCAAAATACAGCCATCCTCCTCGATGACACGCAGAATACAAAAGTGGGCGTCATCCGTCGCCCAACTGGTGACATTGGTGGTTGACCTCATAATGCATTCATACTTCTGTCTGGAATATGCACAGCTTCCATGGGATCTTCCCAGCTTGCACAGCATTCCATGTATCTTGAAATTCTGTACGTTAAGGCAATCTATACATCCTCTCCACATTACATGCTTGCGGTTCTGCTGTTCAGGCTTTCAAGCATCCAGTAGACGTTGCTCCACTTCCTTTGTGCAGTCAATACCATTCTCGTGTAAAATTTTCTAGCAGACACTTCCAAGACATACTGACAAAGGAGCCACCTACATTCCAACAGTCTATGCCTCGACCCTTAGACAGAACACAATCACACCCAGAGTTGTATGATAATAGTGTTGTCTATCAATACCAAAGACAGCAACATTCCATGCTGAAAACTGTTACTGAAGAGTAGCTAATTTCGAGCACAAATATTAGCCAGTGACCCCCACGTTAAACTCAATCTTCTATGATGAGAAACTCCCCTACTATCCTGCACGAGAACTTAAGTCCTGACAACACGTTCTCCCACTACTACGAAACTTCAGCTGTGGCATGCTAACAGCACCTCTGTTAAGACATGAACGAACGAGGAAAACAGTGCACAGTAGTGTTGTCGTCCATTTACCTTAGGGCCCTGTGCGAGCTCTCTTTACAGAATTGGCCACCACAGTCAGGCAGGTGGACGGACGGGCGGGCAGAAGGGATAGACACCAGTCCCGACCCATCGTCCGATCAAGGCACGGCACACTGGCACGGAGGGGGAAGTAGGAGTGAGCGAGGCTGACCAGGCTGCCATTGGCCAACGATACGGTGACGCCGCACGGGCGGGATGCTTGCTAAGGTTTCGACCGGTCATCTGTTTGTGGGTTGCTTTGTCCAGCCATGGACCCCAAAGGAAACGTGCGAGCGACGCCTTTTCTGCCCTAGTCTCATCGGTTGGCCACCACATTGCACGAGGTTGCTCAACCTCGGATCTATTACGAGTCATCTCAGTCTTAACGCCCTATGGCATGGTCACGGATCATCCCTCCATGGCGAAGGGGGAAAGGCTCTTCGGAAAAAACAGCGTTATCTTTTTAGACATATTTGCTAAACCAAATGACACGTGAGAGCAGTTCTACTAATGTAGCCTAATTAAATTATTCCCACCACTCAAGAAAAGAATTATGGACTTCAAACTGGCAAAGCAAGTTCTAAGCACGCCAAACCGCAGCCATGCAAACCAATGTACAGAGTGATGACACGTGTCTTCGATGGACTGCCTGCCAATTTGCTCCAGTTCTTGATCAGCGGCGTCCCCAACATCAGATTTCCGACATGCAACGTCCCAGTCGATGTACGAAGCATCCGTGCAAAACATATCAGGTGCGGCCTGTCCACCGATCTGCATGGCTCTCAATAATCAAGAATTTTCCTAAACCCTGTTTAAGTACCAGGTTATTTAAAACATTTTAAGACCTTGCTTGGCCACATCTTTTTTCACGCTCATGAAACTACTCAAGTACTGCCACCTGCGTTTCTTCAAACTGTAAATTGTGATCAAATTAATCGAATCAACAATTTCATTCGTATTATTTGTCTCAATCCTAGCTCACTTAAAACCTAACACGGGCAAGAAGCAAAGTATGAAAACTGCTCTCACAAAAGCAACCCTTCACGACATCAGGGGGTCTTCAAATATGGGGGAAACCAAGAATTTAAGTCTTACCTGCCAACTGACACGGCTAGAAAGATTCTCCACAACGAGCCTATACTCAGTTCTGGTGGGTGGTCCATACCTGTAAAATGGAAACTCCCTCATTACCTTGACCTACCTCCTAAAAGAGTTGCCTGACCAAAAAAGCATGCAAATCCCCAAGAAAATTCAATCTGTGCCCAGTGACAAACCCCCACTGCATTATTAATCACCAAAGCGCATTTAAGGGACAGCTAAACCTCAATGATGAAGCCAATTTGTCCGATTCGTAACAAGTACGTCATTATTAATTACACCACTGAGCAGTCATGGCCAAGGTAGAGATTTCGTTAGTTGCTCCCTAGCATACAGCTAACAAATCTAAATTAATCTCTACACTGAAGTTGTTCAGGATAAATAAGTTAATCCAACTTGCAGGCTCACAACTGGTGACGTCACACACCATGCCTCCACATCCTCACATGGTGTGTTTCAAATTAATAGGTAATAGAAGTGAAATAAACTTAAAAATGCCAGATCAAACTAGGCATGGCGTACCTGTCGTGAATACGGACATCCAAATCCCTGAAAAAAATCAAGCGGTCAGGTGGAGTACTTTGCAATTCAGTAACAAAACTGTAAGACTCTCTTCTAATGGGGGCAACAATGAACTTTGACCATTAAGAAAGAAATGTCTTACAATCTTGTTAACCTAAATTAAATTACCAATATACAATAAACTCCTCACAAAAAACTATAGCAAATAAAATTTGGTTTTACTAACAAAGGCTCAGTTGAAAGCATGTAAGCACTCCAAATTAAGTCCCCAATTTTGAAACAATATTCCAATCCGCACCATAAGGAGCACTATATTACAGAAATCTTGTAACTAGTCACTACAACTGTTTAGGTAAGTAAACTTAATAGTAAATCAGTTTCACATTATCACTAGTATAGCAATCACAACACTATGCTACACATGCAAGGCGTAAGCATGTCTTGCATTCACGTTAACTTCATAAGGAGTTAGGATAGCTGTCATCCTTCAGCCGGCAGGACAGTACCAGTCATACTAAGGAGGAGCTGGACAGGCCAGTACCGGTGGTGAAGTGGATATAGAAGTTATAACATACGCTACGCAAGACCTCCCTCCCCTGGCACCCCGGCCCGTAACGGCTTACTTGTCCAGAGCCCGACCCCGGCTTCGCCTGCGCGGGGGAGGCCCGCGATCTCTGCTGCGACCTCTCCACATGTCGCTGCCACGCGGCGTTCCGCGAGCTTTCTCTACAGAGACTCTGTAACAACAAGCAATGGAATTGGCTTACTTGTCCATCCACGACGAACGCCGGCGACCGTAGCCGCCTCCTCCACCGTAGCCACGTTCTCGACGAGCAGTGCCTCTGGCATGTTCCACTATAACCCTGAAAACAAGAGAACAGCCCACAGTTACGAGGGGCGGGTGCCCGGCCACAGCCCACCAGCCATCATCGCATCAAGCCAGAACCCTAGGGAAATATGACACATTACATCATCACAGTTCAAGTAACCCAGTCAACAAAGGGTTAATATAAAACTGCCAAGGTAATGCAGACATCAAAAACATCATATAAAATTATATACACAATTATCATCAATGCATTTAACACACAACACATCAAACACACAAAAAAACATACGCACCAACACATTCATTCATACAAGTGAACAAAACGCACAAACGGTGACAAAATCACTTCAGAGGTCAATCTTACACCTAAACAACATATGGAATTGAACTGTGAACAAGAATGTATCAAACCCACCTTTCACCCAAGAGCTCTTTTCCATTTAATTCATATACAGCATCATCTGCATCTCTGTAGTCATCGAATTCCTGAAACAGGTAGTAGGTCACTTAACATGTGCTATAAAATATGAAACCTACAGAATTAGCCCTCAACTGATGGCTGCTTCAGGACGTTGGGAACTATCCGCAACACAATTCAGACCCGAAAGATAACTTCATCATTACAACCACCTACCAATTATGAAACAGTGAACCAAGCTAACACAGTGACAGTGGAGCTGGGTATAATTACATGCAGCTTCCTACAGCAGTTCAGGAACTTGTCAAAACAATTAATACCACAGAGTTAGTACTTACACAAAAACCATAACCGTTCTTGATGAGAACATCACGAATGCGGCCATAGCCTTTGAAAAATCGTTCAAGGTCTTTCTCTCTCACTCCATATGGAAGGCCTCCGACATACACCCTTGTCCCTACCATGCTGTAACGAACAAAAACGGTTTATCGTTCAATTAGCAACTTACCACAAAGGCAAATCCATTCTTCATAGCGACTTCCTTGATTCTACCGTATTTCCGGAAGAACTTCTCTAGGTCGCGTTCTCGCACCCGGTAAGTTAAGCCACCAACGAAAACTCGGGTGCCCATTCTTAAAGGAAATAAAAGAAGCCTATCACAAATGGATCTGCAATCGCTCACAGTTAATTTCACTTTACGCCAATTTAATGCTATCCAAAAATACCTCATGGTAATTTTACAATGTCTGCACACTATCACTCTAGACCTCAAGAAACTCGAATTCAAAAAAAAATCCACACTTACAAGACAAATGCTACAAACATAATTCTTTTTATCTCCAATCGACTACAAAAACCATGCCAGTTTGCAGATGGCGACCGACACTTCCGGGCTGCTTAAGTGATGCCTCTGCGAAATGCCTTCAATATGGTGCTATATCCTCAAAAGGCCCGTAACTTCCGAACTTGCATACAAATATAAACACTTAATTCTAAAAGCCTCATTACTAATTAAGCTTTTACTTCTGTAACTAACAAACCGAAATACCATACTCAATGGTACCGATCCCAATCCAATACATGCAGTACTACCGAATTATACGTAGTCAACTTATACTTATCTACACATACTTAATTAATGTCACAAACGAATACATACCTTTAAAATATTAGCCCTGCAATAAATAATCCCTCTCACCCTTCAAATTCATAAACAAACACTACTTATTACTACCACAAACAACCGACGCCAAAACGCCTTAGCATAGAGAACTCAACGGGGTTCACACGAGCAATTACATGGACTGCAGGAACCATAGACTCGCACTTTAGGGTATGGATCCGAGGGCAACGGTCACCACAGATATATTCGGCAGCCCCACAGATACCACGGATTACAGTTGTAAAAAGGACGAATTTTTGACGAATTCGAGAACTAAGCCGGTGATCGTAATCCCTGTTGAGAAATATTTCTACATTATCCCACAGGTAATCAATATATTCCTCATCTGTTATGAATACCGATGGATAATTGCCGTGTTTACAAGAGTCTGTTGCTGAACCCTGTCCAGAGTCCACAACCTACATTATAATACACTCCTCCCACAACAAAGAAAAGTATGTTTTTCGACAGTGTCATGGCTAAAGTGATTAGTCGCCGGCCACTAAACTGCGATTGCTCGACTTCTATTCCAGGCAAACACTTTACAGGATTTGTGATGGAAAGGTGACAATGGTAGAGGTTTTTCCCTGAATACTTCTGTTTTCCCTTCAAAGTATTATTCCACCCGTACTAATATACCTAACACTGATGCTACATGACCGTAAAAATTCACAGCACCATTAAAAAAATTCACGTTTCTGTCTTCCCGTTCATCTTACCCTCCTTGGTTTGACATCCGTACAAGTTAGGTGAAAATTAAAAATAATGAAGCTCTGCTTTACGTAATCTCCTCCAGCTTGTTGCCATCCTCCACCTTACGGCCTAACATTTTCCTTCGAAATAGACTTCTTAGGATAACATGCATATTTCACAGCTGATAAAGTTACTTTAACCAGAAAAATGTGCTTTAAAGTTCCGGAACACTGCATGAGGGCCCACGTTCCCTTCTTCACTTTTAAACGGATTTCTAAATTAATTATAATACACCGATATGATGTCTACTTTGAATAGATCTTCATTTTTCTGGGATCATACGCAGTAGAGATTGGAAGTTATTATGGACGTTTTGGGACTGATCTGCTGTACCGAAACGTCGGTGACAAAATATCAATCAACGCTGCATAAAATCCCAGGAGACCTAAGATCTCATTTACTCAGCAGCGGAAGCCTGAAATCATGTACGTTAAGTAGCATTAAAGAGAGTGGCAGAATAAAAATGTGTTTGATATTTTATAGCGTTGCGCATACGCGGTTTCCGCCGTTCCAGGCCTTGTACCTCAATGACTTGACAGCCTGGCTTCCCGAATTATATATCGCTACCATGTGGTATTTGTAATAAGACACGATCTAATAGGGTTAAACAGTGGTGTGAGCGCCACCTTCTAGCTATTGACTTTCACCCTATCACAAGCCCTTGCTTAGTGCTTAGAGCCCGGATGTCAAGTCATAACAGACCCTGGTAATGGAGACAGAGTCGGTATGTAACACTTCCGTTCATTTAAACGATCTGAGATGATTATCATTTCGAGAAGATTTTCCTTAATCTTGTCGCCGTTAAAGTTTCTAGCCACACGCTAGATTAGGTGCATTTCGCCTAGTTGTACTGCATATCGTCGAAAGAAATAATGTTCTTTGGATATGCAATGACACCGTAAAATATACTACTTGCAAATGAAAATAATTAGAGTGATGTCAGGCAGTGTTTCAGAAATTGTAATTAGGCCGTGTAATCCAACTCGTTGCCGGAAGGGCTGAAGAAAATGCAAAATACTTTTAGCATTTCGAGTTTCCAACCCTTGTGTTTCCCTCGTCGAAGCGTTAGGAATGTAATAGGTCTATCTTCGGCTTTTCGGGTACCACAACCGAAGAGTGTCAAGGACATCAAATTTGTATGGACCTATAGTATTGATTTCGTAATCTACATGAAGACTTGTTTATGCTCAAACTTATTAGACAGAATTGACACGCTGGATTCAGAATATGAAATAATGTCATTTATGGTATATGGTCCTCAGTCACCCGGTTGCTCCATGAAATGAAATAATTTTTTCGGTTAAGATTCATGCGGTATTACGCAATCACATTGTCACTTGCTTGGTGATTATACGCCATTCAACACGCGGCTCTATAGCCAGTACAGCCACTCCGAGTAAAATGTTGGATTATATGAAACCGCCCACGTTGGTTTTCGATCCTGGCGAGCCTATGTAGTCTCAAACTAAGTTCCCAATCTGTAAATTTTGATATGGTATTATGATATCGAAAGCCATATTAATAATATATTTGCTTTATATTACCCTATTATGTCAATATGAAACGTTATATGAAAGAAATCTCAATACGCAAATTTACTCTTCGTTTAAAATTGTTATAATCCTTTGGTGACAAGCCTTAAATAATGATGGCGGGGTGCCATCTGGCTTATGGAAATATAGAAATGAGTCGGTTTTTGGACTGGCTGCGATATTTGTTGGATAATAGGGATCGCCATTTTGCCTTTTCCTTTCCTTTGGAGTGGATATACGGCTATAATGTGTGCTTTCTAGTCTGGTACAATTCATGTGTACGTATAGTATTGTCAATATAGTCTTTTTCAAGATTCATATATGTTAGGTGTAATTTGTATATTGCCAGACCAGGAATGTAATAGACGAAACTAAGCAGTACTTCCGAAAGACTTAACTGTTCTAACCGCAGTAAATAGTTCGTGTAATTTGGCATATGAAACATCTTTTAATAGATATTTTGCTATAGATTCAAGCTCATCCATCCTTAGTAACACCAAATATAGAAACATTACAGGATGGACACGTAATTTTTGCTTCTGTATGGTTTGGTGTAGTTAAATGTGATGCAGAACAGTTTTAGAATTTTTAAGGTTAAAGTTAAAGGTCATTTGTACAGTAATAATAATGGACTTAATATGAGGCTACGCAGTAGTAGCGTGTGTTAAAAACCATGCCTTCGGTTTATATTTGCTTAAGAACGTTACAGGATTTTTTACATCGTTACTAACCTTACTGCTTTGTACTGCATCACTAAACACGTAAATCCTGGATACGAATTTTAGTCACAGTGGCTGTGTTAGAAAAAATTAATATCAAGGTTCTAGTGTTACAATGTCTTCCCATTTCCATGATGTTCTTCACAGAATTGTGAGCAAAGAAAGTATGGAAAACGAAAGAAGCTGCAGCCATCAGGTATTTTCCTCTGGGTTCTGAAGCCATATAGTCCAGAGAAATTTTCGTGATAGTCTTCTGAAATATCAGGAATATTTTCATGTGTCCGGTTCAGAACTTGAAAGAGAAAAAATCTTAAAATTTGTGCTGATAGCTGTGAAAGTTTGAAGTGTTGTATTGCTGAAGCTGCTGTTGTGAGTGGTGTTTTGACTTGAAAGTCTTGGACAATGATCCTTGCTGTGGTTCTTGGATTTTAAGCCTAATGCATGTATGGTTGCACTTTCTGGATCTGTTTGCCTTTTAACTAAGTTGTTGAAATTCTGATTTCAGGGAATGTATAGTTTTTTTTTTTTTGCTGTATTCTTAGAGTACAACACATCAATTAATATAATAAAACCAACAAGTGCACATGTGAAATATATATATAATTTTAACATTTTTCATATGTTGGGTGTATTATATGAATTGTTTATTAATGCACATACATCAGTAACAACAACATACATCATTGTGTTATTGAATAAATTTAAACATTCTTTCATCAGACAGCTATGAAACCTGCATTATTAAGTTTTACAAATTCACCTGATATGTGTCAACCTTAGGATGATTTTAAATGGCTTCTTAAATCCCAACTGCTGAGGTTTTACATGTAAATGTTTGTGTCAGACTGAAAACTGTGGGTGGACAAGTATAAATGTGTGTAGCTTTTTGTCCACTCTTTAAGACTGATTTCTTTTGCAGCCTGTATGGCAGGCAAGTAAGCAGGTGCTGGTGGAGAAGTCATGGCAGAGGATTCTTATACAATGGGACTTGGTGGGGAGTTAGCCAAACCACTGCATCTGCAACACTTGGAACGGAATCTTGATGTGGAACCATTTCTTGCATATGTTGAAGAGATATTTAACACCCCAATCAGGTACACTAAAAGTCAAAGATTCTGACTGTTGAGGACAGATCTCATAATATTGTATATTGGCCCACATGAAGTTTCTGTAATCTTAAAAATTATGTTAAAAGTGTTCACATTGTTTTATCAACTGAGCTTTTCTTAGATCTGATATTGCCAGTCTAGATGGCATGTAAGAACAGGGCTATTAAAATTTCAGTCAAATGTAGAGGTGAATGTGAAATTATTCCTGTGCTTAATTACGCTGTTCTCCATGAAGACGTATGGGTACTAGGAGGTATAGCACCACACATTCTTAATCACGACTCTAGACGAAGGTGAGTTGTCAAGCTTCATTCTACGGCTGCTTTACCACTGAGAACATAACTTTTAGTACTTGATGGATGGGAGGCTGGGTAGGATTCAGAGCTGGTTTGGACACCATGGAGAAGAAAAAATATCTTCCCATTGAATTGGGACTCCTTGGGCACTTAACATCTACCATCTACCATAATTACATTACCAATTAAACCATCCAAGACCACAAACTGAAGTTAGTAACAGTCATATATGAAGGAAGTTAATGAATAATAAGAAAGAATTTTGTGTGTTATGCGTACAGTCAAACACAACTATATTTTACCTTTTAGTACAGTAAGAATACAACTACATGTTTCAGTCCTATATTTGGACCATCTTCAGGTTGAGATTTTTAACTTACAGATTAGTTACACAAGATGTGTGGGGCATTTGGGTGGGCGGGGGGTCGAGATCTTGATGTTTCAATGGTGGGTACCATGACCCCGAGTTGTTAGAAGTGAATTTTTTCTAGTTTTGTTATGTACACATTCTATGCTAAAAGTATAACATTACTAATTATACTTAATTATTATACTTAGAGCTAGCATGCTATAATGTTTGCGATACTGAAAAACTTTAGCCAATACTTTATTGTCATTCAGTGTTCATTAATGTTTTCCGTGATATTTGTATCAAACTTTTGTTTTTTGGTTAAGCAGTTTTATATATGATAGGGCTGCATTGGGGTTTCTGGTGGTGGCCCCTCTGTTCTGCGTGGTTAGGTGGAGTCGTGGCATGGATGTTAGATGTTCATCTGTATTTTTCTGCCTCTTTTGGTGGGGGGTGGTCAGCTATCTGTGAATAACATAGGAGAGCGCCATTGATGAAGTGTGTATAGGCAGCAGTATTTGCTAGTTGTATGTTTGAACCGGTGGCAGAATTTTACTCACTCAAGCACCTCAAGATTAATGAATAATTACCTTTCAGGGAGTGATCCATGATTGAGTGGAAAGTAACAATGAATATCAGGAGTGCAAGTAGAAGTAATGAGAGTATGTCAGTAGAAGAAGAACATGCGTTAAATCAGTGTATTGGCATGCTGAGAGAAGATAGGTTATGTAATAGCAATACTGAAAAACAGACTGTTGGTTATGTGAATAGTGTAAATGCCAGCTTAGTTACCACTCTGACAAGAGGTAACATTTTGTGAATGCGGACAATATCAGACCATCTGAACTCATAAATCTCTCTTTTTATCATTGTAGTGTTGGGAGTGCTGGAGGCCACCTGTGTGGGTCATCTTTCTGAGAGTGGGGTCATGCACTTAAAAATAATTCATTGTCTTGTGTCACATTTCAGCAGTGCTTAATTTTATGTTAAATATTTCATTAAATTCTGTTTCAGTGATGATAACACCACAGATACAGAATCAGAGGCTTACTGTACAGAAACTGAGGATACAAAAGGAAATAAAATTATTAACGGTATTACAACAACTAGAGAAGGCAAGTATAATGATCCTGTTTCTGAATTGGGGAAGAAATTTTGAATGTGGTTACCATGAATACCTATCCATTAATTTGGGTTTTATTCACAGTTACTCAACCCAGTTTTGCACATTGTAGATAGTATTGTGAGTTAATACTGTGTGACCTTTTTCCTTTTATATTCAGAAATTTGTAATAAAAGTTCTTTATAAGTCAGGTTTTTGTATTAAAAATTGTTGATTGATTATTGATAACTGCTGTCTTAAGTTGTTAAATAACATAATCGGTTAACAAGAAAGAGTGACTGCTTTCAAGTTAAACATTGTGTACCATTCTTTGTAAGCTTGCAAGTATTTGTTTCTTACACTGTCTAAGATATGACCTAAGGATGATAGTTTAAGTAATGTCATTTAAAGACTATCATCCTTTGGTTAAATTATGGTGGTGTAAAATAAAAGTAATACTGATGTGACAATCTTACATGTGATAATTCTGCCCAGTTGCTGTTTATTTGTGTTTTGGCTACTGTCCGATCCCTCCATAGGACTTGTTAAAACTGTTCTTGCTGTTTGTCTGTTTCTATGCATGTGTGTATATATGTGTGAGACAGATTTGTGTTGGGTCCAAGCCCTTACGGTCCTGATGCACCTAGGCCCTATGGCCCTTTATGACCCACAATCTGATATCAGCTCAGGAGAGCCCTGCCCCTTCACCAAAGTTCCAGATGGCCCCCAGATTTAAAATCTCTGGGTCCAAGAAAGGAACCCAGATAATACTATCCTTTTAACTGAAAAAGTCCCGGTAAGTGAATCCCCTCCAGGTTCCCCATTGGGGTCCAGATGGAGAGAGATACCTGCTTACACGGCATTTTTACATCTCTTTTAATATATCTCTTTTTATCTTTCCCTCAGAGTCCGCAGTAAGGGAGCCCCCTCCATGTTCCCTAACAGGGTCCCCATGGACAGAGATACTCTGTCACCAGAGTCACTGGTCTATTTATTCATTCATTCATATGCTGGAGTCCCCAAAAAGGAGCCCTCCTGCATATGGGGAAAAACATAAGGTCACAGTCCATGGAGCCCCACGCAGACAGAAGGCCTGCATATAATGGGGTGTGGCCTGGCTCCCCAAGGGGATCGTTAATGACGCTGTTATCACTACCCCAGTGCCATGCAGCCTTCGGCACAATACCTTTTACCTTAGCTTGGGTAGACCAGAGCCCTGTTAGCCAGTGTGTCTTGTAGCAACCCCCATCAGGGTACACCCTCCACAACTGTTACACCTCCCACATGACCCAGGATAGAGTAGAGTATGAATCTACAATACCCTGAGGTACGGATGAGGGGTTGGATTTTGGGGAGGTATTTGTGTGTGTGTGTGAGAACTTGAGAGCTGCAGCAGTCAATTTATTAGTCACGGCTGAAGGTTTCCAACAGTAATAACTCTATAGAAAAATTACTTTTTCAGAAGTCTTGTGACAGAGTTGGGAAAAATTCACATTTTTGTAAACTATTGGAAACTGCAGACATGTGTACAGAAATTTTGGTTATTATCATTAAGTCTGTTTTTCTTGCAGAACGGAAATCAGATAAGATGCGCCTGTACAACTTTGATAATGTAAAAAAGAATCGCCGTTGGTTACGAGATGTCTTAGTCAGTGATACGTCTGATTCTTCAAGTGACGATGGCAATGATGAACTGATTACAGAACAGGATCTCCAAGAAATGTTACGTCTTCATCTCCTCAGGAAGAAATATCAAGCTCGTTACTATACAAACCCTGAGGTAAAAAAAATGGTTTAGCCTTAGTTGCAACATTTCTGCAAACTGTTGACTGTGCTAAACACAAATTTTTATTCCTTATAAGTACATGTTTGATAAAAGCAGTCATTATGTCAGAACCTGTATCAAGACATATCCACGGTAGTGATCAATAAGTGGTTACATCATAAGATGATGTTGTTCAGATGAGCCAAATAGGTTACTTGCTGAGGGTTATGGGCAAGAATTCTTCCCTTCATCCTCACATAGGTTCAGACTGGCCCTGGAGCTTACTTAGCCTTCTTTTCATTGGTCACCAGAATATTTTCCTGGATGCAGAGTGGCTGGTATATGAATCAGACCACTAATTGACATACAGTATAGAAATTTTAGAGTATTGCCTTCACATGCATTTAGAAAGCTGTCATGGTATGGTGCTTGGACACCAGGATGTTATGCTGTGTCACTGGGCAAGTGGTTTTTGACATTTCAAAGGACTGTGGTGCCTTCATCTTTAAGGGTTAAGCAGTCCAAGAACTCTGGAAGGTGAATGCAACACTACCTACACAACAGTACGGTTTCACATCCTAGAAGAACTGTATTCTCAGCAACATCATTGTGAGAACCTCATACCTTGAGGTGTTTCTTCTTTGTTATGACTCCTTTCATAGACGGAATTCTTTACTAATTCTGGTCACAGTAGATGTCCCTTGGTGCGACAGCAACCCATTGACAATGCTGTCGCTTGACTGAACTGGTTCATGTTCGTATTCAACAGATCACTTATTATCTCTGCAGAGATCTCCTGAAGGAAACAATTTGTATATTTTTGCCCATATTTAGCCTGCAAGTGTTCATACTGTTTTCTGTTCATCTAATTACTGAGGTCTGTTTCTGACTTGCTGCAGGCTAATTTGGATTGCATAAAGGTTTGCTCAAAATTCGTTCTTACCGGTTAGCAAGCAGATTGGCTTCCTTCAATTCCTGTCTCTCCTGGAACCTGGATGTACCATTGGTACCCTCATATGTGTAGCCATTTTCTTGTGGACTGACGCTTGTTCCAGAACCACTTAGAATTGATCTCATAATTGCCAAGTGCTTTGATCACAGTTTGACTGTGGTAGGATATAGATGTACCTATTTTTACCATTAGAAGGCTGCATTTTTCCCTACAGATATTTCATGATTCTCAGAATGACCAAGAAGTATTTTCCTGTACGGCATTAAACACATTGCCTTTGTCGTGGATACTGTTTTCTGTGGGGTAGGAACTGAATTTTAAAACATTGTGTACATGAGTTTTGGGGTTTGAAGAGGCTATGCTGTGGATCAGATGCTTGGTCATCACTTTATCACAATTGA
>Ga0209755_10004025_pt1 | contig 17768 bp, 15 predicted proteins | sample TergutCo191P1_FD_187301 | JGI IMG/M metagenome (GOLD analysis project Ga0209755, IMG submission 187301) | Cornitermes sp. P1 segment gut microbial communities from Petit-Saut dam, French Guiana - Co191P1 (SPAdes) (version 2) | ecosystem: Host-associated > Arthropoda: Insects > Digestive system...
TGCTTTTCGGGGACGAGCGCAACAAGAGCATGTTGATAGATCTATTGAAGTCCTTTGTGGATCTCCCAGAGGAGGAATATGAGCTGACATTCACAGACCCGTACCTGAAGCCTGAGTTCGAGGAAGACAAGATGGGCATACTGGATGTAAGGGTCAAGACCGCAAGCGGCCAGATCATCAATATTGAGATCCAAGTAAACCCGGTAAAACACATTGGGAGGCGTCTTTCGTTCTACAAGTCCAAGATGATTGTGGAACAGGTAGGAAAGAATGAACCCTACAAAAAAATCCAGCGTGTAATCTGTGTGTGCATACTAAGCAGGGCGCTGTTCCCCGCCGTAAAGGAGTACCTGAACCGCTTCCGCTTTCACAACAGAGAAAACGACTTGTGTTTTGAAGACATTCCGGAGGAGATATACACGCTGGAACTGTCAAAGGTTCCCGAAGCGAACGATGGCAAGCGCGTATGGGAATGGCTGCAATTTTTACTGGCCCGGACAGAGGAGGAATTTGAGATGATAGCCGAAGTGAACCCCGAGATACGCAAGGCAACGGATGTGCTGTACACGTTAAGTGCCGACCCCGCCGTCCGCGCTGAGTACGATATGCGTGAAAAAGCGTGGCGGGATCGCGTTTCGCAGTTTCACGACGCCAGAGAGGAAGGCATAGAGAAAGGCATAGAGAAAGGCAGGGCGGAAGAGCGCGTTATTTGGCAGGGCGTGGTAGCCGACAAGGACGCTGAAATTGAGCGGCTTCGGGCGCAGCTTCAGGCAAAGGCGGGTGGTTGATCCAAGGTTCGATGCGTTTTTTTGCGGGAAGTTTTTAAGATAAGTTACCGCACATGAACCCACTCATACAATATATAGTGGTGGTCAAAGTCTTCTGCACAATTCGGGCAAAATAGGGTTATTTTGCCAAAACAAAACAAGTTGTTTTGCCGCGCCAAAATAAGTTATTTTGCAGTTCCACAACAGGTTATTTTGCCAGGGCGAAACAGCCTGTTTTACATTCCCGCCTTGCGGACTTTTTTCCTGAAAAAACAACTTTTCCTTGAAAAACCATACCGGTTTTCTTAGAATTATAGTAACGGCGGGAGAACCGTTGGTTATGCCGCCGGACAATTATTTCAAAAGCCGTTAAGGAGTCTTGTATGGCAAGCAGTGAAGTTAAAAAAGGCGATGCACGCCACAGTATTCGGATTAAGCTGTATCCAAATTACTTACCCAAAGCCGAGGGCAAGTACATTTCCCGTACTCACAACCAAAAAAAGATGAGCATAGAAGCGGTCTGCAAAGAACTCAAAAACCGCACTTCCTATGAGGGCGATTACAACAGCACGGTGAAAGCAGTCAAAGCGTACTTTGACGAAGCGATCTACCAGATATGCAACGGCCATTCGGTTAATACCGGGTTTTTTACGATCCACGTCAAGGTAGGCGGCACTTTTAACAGCAAGCGGGACAGCCACGACAGCGGAAAAAATCCCCTTTCGGCACGTTTCCGTGTCCTTCATGAGCTGCTCCGCATAATGAACGAAACCGAAGTTGAAATTGAAGGGGTCGCGGATACCAATGGCTATATCGATGAGTTTTTTGACGCCCATTCACAAACAACCAACGAGGAGATTTCCGGCAGCAATCAGTTTTTCATTACCGGGGACAAGATCAAAGTGGTCGATGACGGAAACAACCCCGGCTGCGGCATCTATTTTGTGGATACCAAAGACCCGTCCAACCGCAGAAAGGTAACCAGCTTCCTTATCGAAAACTCGCCGTCAAAAGTTATCGGCCTAACCCCCATGCTTATCGCCCCCGCCAACTATCGCGTAGAGGTAGTCACCCAATTTAACGGCAGCAGCAATACCTTTTTGAAGCAGCCCAAAACGCTCGTCAGCGATTTTGAACTGGCGATAAAGTGAGCCTAAGCAATTAAGGTTCATTGATCTCCTCTGTTGTTTCTACTATACTGTCAGTATGGGCCTAAAGGCTCACGTAACAAAACACGCAGAGGAGAAATTATGGGTCGTGGAATTTGTGGTTTTCTTTGGCAGGTTGCGGCAGCGCTGTACCTAATCGCCAACGGGGTATTGGGGCTCCAGGGAGGGTCTGGCGGGGTTTTTCATGCCATTCTCAGCAGGATGGGTTTTCGCGGTGATACACTGAGCCTGTTTCTGATTATCCTCAGTGTCGTCGCACTTGTGGCGGGGATTGCCGTTCTGCTGGATCTGTTTTCAGTGGAACTTCCTTTCCTGAATATGGTGGTGCTCGTTGTTGCCATTGTCTGGGTTGTGTATATCGTCATTACACTTTTCTCCTGGATTACCGGGGGCCTGGGGAACTTCTTCCAGGAACTGGTTGCGCTGGCGATTAACGTCATGGTGCTCGCGTCCTTGCTGACGGCAAGTAAACGCTTCGGTTAAAAAAAGGCCGGGATTGGGGCGCACGCTCCAATCCCTTTTTTTGCTTCATGTTTTTTTAACCACGAACGGCACGAACAATAAAAACTGGCACATTACAAGTTCGTGATGTTTGTGGCAGCACAAGGTGCGCGTTCGTGGTAGATCCAATAATTTAGGCCAAACTGCGAATCACTGCCCTCCTTTGCTGGCCTCTCGACATACAAGGCAAAGGGTACTATAGTTTTACCATGCTTTTTTCCCTTATAAAACAACTGCTGAATTCGAGCCCTGACGGACGTGAGATAAGTGTCCGCGGCTGGGTCAGAACAAAACGTGAAATGAAGAACCTCGTGTTTGTCGAAGTAAACGACGGTTCCTGTTTTCGGAGTATCCAGTGCACGTTCGACACCGCCGGGGGGCTGGATTCCGCTACAAGCGCCGCCCTGTCAGAGCTCAGCACGGGCGCGGCGGTGGAAATACGCGGCAAACTTGTCCCCTCCCCGGCTTCCGGCCAGGCGGTGGAAGCGGCAGCTTCGTCCCTGCTTATCGTGGGCCCGGCCCCGGCGGAAGCCAGCGCCGATGTTCCGGCCTACCCTCTCCAGAAAAAGCGCCATTCCCTGGAGTTCTTGCGCGAAATAGCCCACCTCAGGGCCAGAACGAACACCTTTGGGGCTGTCACCCGTGTGCGGAACCGCCTGGCGTTCGCCGTGCACGAGTTTTTTCAGAGCCGCTATTTTCAGTACATTCACACCCCCATCATCACCGCCAGCGATGCCGAAGGCGCGGGGGCCATGTTCCAGGTTACCACGCTGGATCTTGAAGCCCTGGCAAAAGCGGGCAAGGCCCCGGATTACGCGAAGGACTTTTTTGCCAAGCGCGCCTTCCTTACCGTGTCAGGCCAGCTTGAGGCGGAAACTTACGCGCTGGCCCTTTCCCGCGTGTACACCTTCGGGCCCACGTTCAGGGCGGAAAACTCCAACACCACCCGCCACCTTGCGGAGTTCTGGATGATAGAGCCGGAAGTGGCTTTTGCCCATCTGGAAGACAACATGGCCCTTGCCGAGGACTTCCTGAAAAGCCTTTTTACGGCTGTTCTTAACGACTGCCGGGAAGACCTTGAGTTTTTTGACGCCCATGTCGAAAAAGGAATTATCAGCACGATTGAGTCCGTGGCTTCGTCAACCTTTGCCCACATGACCTACACCGATGCCATAAAAGAGCTGGAAAAGGCCGCATCGGGCGGGACACAGTTTGAGTTCAAGCCTTACTGGGGCTGCGACCTCCAGAGCGAGCACGAGAAGTTCCTTACCGAAAAAGTGGTGAAAGGCCCGGTTATCCTTACGGACTACCCAAAAGAAATAAAGGCGTTTTACATGAAGCTCAACAGCGACGGCAAAACCGTCCGGGCGATGGATGTCCTTGTGCCCCGCCTTGGGGAAATCATCGGCGGTTCACAGCGCGAAGAAAACTGCGCCGCCTTGAGCGACCGCATAAGCGCTATGGGAATGAACCCGGAAGATTATTCATGGTATCTGGATCTGCGCCGCTACGGCAGTGTCCCGCATTCGGGCTTTGGCATGGGCTTTGAGCGGCTTATCCTGTACGTTACGGGTATGGCAAATATCCGGGACGTGATTCCCTACCCGCGGGCTGTTGGACAGGCTGAATTCTAGGGCTTTGCAATTATGAAGATTGACAGGATCTCAAGAATTTTAACCACGAACTTTTTATACAATCTGTGTTCTCTTCTGTTCGTGTTGGTTTGTGTTGGTTCGTGGTTAAACAAATTCCGAAGCAGGCTAGCTCACGTAGTTTTCTTGTTCTTCGTTTTTGTGTTTCCCGCCGCCGCTTTTACCCCTCCCGCTCCGCCGGAAATTGGTTCCCGCGCGGCAGTGGTCATGGACGCGGCCACGGGAACCTTTGTTTTCACGAAAAACCCGGACATGGAAATCCAGCCGGCTTCCCTGACCAAACTCATGACCATGCACCTGGCTTTCAGGGAAATCGCGGCGGGCAGGGCCTGTCTTGATGAAATCATCGTCCCGCCCCGCGAAAGCTGGGCGATAAACCAGATGCGCGGTTCTTCGCTGATGTTCCTTGCCCCGGGCCAGCAGGTCAGCCTGAAAGACCTGCTTTTGGGCCTTGCAATCCCGTCCGGCAACGATGCGGCAGTGGCGGTTGCCCTGCGCTTTGCCCCCTCTGTTCCTGCCTTCGCGGAAATGATGAACCAGGAAGCGGCGGCAATGGGCCTGGAGCGGACCCGCTTTGTAGAGCCTTCGGGGATTTCAGACCACAACATGACCACGGCCAGGGAGTTCGCACATTTCTCACGAAACTACATCAGCATGTGGCCGGAAAGCCTGGCGCTGTATCATACCGTAAGTGAGTTTTCGTTTCCCAGGGCAGAGCATGTGGCCGGTGCGTTTCGGGACAACCCCGGCACCATAACGCAGAGAAACCGCAACACGCTTTTGGGGCGGGTTGACGGGGTGGACGGCATCAGAACCGGTTTCATTTACGCTTCCGGCTTCAACATCTCCCTGACCGCCGAGCGGGACGGAACCCGCTTTATCGCGGTTGTCCTTGGCGCGCCCTCCAGCCCCGGCGGCGACAGAATCCGCGACGAGGACGGGCGGCGCCTTCTGGAATGGGCCTTTAGCCGTTACAGGACACTCCGCCCCCGCCTGGACGCTCTGGAACCCGCCCGCATCTGGCGCGGCAGGGAGAACTATGTGCCCCTTGGCCTGGGCGCGCCCCTGGAGTTTACCGCCTTTATCCTGCGGGGCGAAAACATGAGCTGGCGTGTCGATGCCTCGGCCCCCCTTATCGCCCCGCTCCCTGCCGGGAGCCCTGCGGGGAACCTTGTGCTGTACGACAACTTTGGCGAATTGCGGCGCATCCCCCTGCTTACAGCCAGGGAGGTTGAACAGGGCGGGTTCTTCAGACGGCTTTTTGATTCGATTAGGTTGTTTTTTATGAGAGGGGCGGCGAGGTAGGGTTCGCTTGTTGTTGGTAAAGTTTGGTACGAATCTTGACATTTATATCGCCATCGTGCATATTAGCATATATATGTAAAACTACACGAAGGATAACGATATGGGGTACGAGCGGACAATTGAACCGGTTATAGAGAAAGTGAGCAAGAGCTTCCCGGTAATCTTGCTGACCGGCATGAGGCAGATTGGCAAAAGCTGGGTCATGGAGCATTTGGGCGCTAAAGACCGCCGCGGGAAAAGCCGTCGTTATATTTCGCTTGATGACCTGAAAGCCAGGGCGCTGGCGAAGTCCGACCCGCAAAGATTCCTGGAAGAAAATCCCCCGCCCATAACAATAGATGAAGTCCAATACGCCCCTGAATTATTCACCTATATTAAAATGTATGTGGATAAAAACAAAGAAGATGGCTTGTTCTGGCTTACCGGCTCGCAGCGGTATCACCTCATGAAAGGCATACAGGAAAGTCTGGCGGGGCGGGTCGCGATACTCAATATGCTTGGTTTCTCGTACAAAGAAACCATCAAAAGGGCGGAGGATTCGGTTCCCTTCCTTCCCTCGCTCGATTTAGCGGCCCGGCAAGAGCCCTGCAAAACGCTGACATCGCCGGAAGTTTTTGAAAAGGTTTGGCATGGCTCATACCCCCGAATCATCACGAACAAAAATGCCGCGGAACTACGAAAGCTTTTTTATGATTCGTACGTTCAAACGTATATACAGCGTGATGTAAAGGATTTTTACAATATTGATAACCAGCTTGATTTTTATAATTTCCTTATAGCGGTGGCGGCACGGACAGGCCAGCTGCTCAATTACTCCGACCTTGCACGGGACGCGCATATTGATTTACGGACAGCAAAATTATGGCTTGAAATTCTGGAGCGCTCAGGCATAATCCATCTGCTGTACCCGTACAGCTCCAATGTAGCAAAGCGCACGGTTAAGGCCCCTAAGCTGTATTTCCTTGATACCGGCCTTGCTTCGCACTTATGTTCGTGGGACACAGCGGACGCCCTGCGGAATGGCGCGCAAAGCGGAGCCATGCTTGAAACGTATGTCCTCGCTGAAATCATGAAATCCTATTGGCACAATGGGGATAATCCAAAAATATATTTCTACCGCGATTCTGATCAGAAGGAAGTAGATTTCATCATTGAAAAAAACATGACGCTTTATCCCATAGAAGTCAAAAAAACCGCGAATCCAAATGAGAATGATTTCAAGGCCTTTAAGACTTTGCCTGTTTTCAAAAAACCAATCGGGACAGGGGCGGTTGTCTGCCTGTACAACAAGACCACTTCCATTGGCAAAGATGTTGTTTCGGTTCCGGTGTGGGAGGTTTAGCGGAATTGGCCTTTACCCCTGCTTTTTATGCTATAGACGCGAAAAAATTGAAAATAGGGGCGCCTTGGCGGCATATCCGGAATTCTGGCTTTCCCTGTAAAAGCAACCTATACTTTATATATGGAAACAACAGACACTCCGGAAAAAGGCAAGCCCATACAATGGCATCCCGCTTTTTTCCAGGCCATCAAACTGGAACTTGACGAATACCGCCACGTCCTCGAATTCATCTATGACTACCAGCTTACCACTGGCCCCCAGCGCATTGACGTGGTAGTCATCAAAAAAACCGAAAATATCCACATCAAGAAGAACTTCGCCGCCATCTTCCGAAAAGATAATCTACTGGAATACAAAAGCCCGGATGAATATATATCGGTCAAGGATTTTTACAAAGTCTACGGGTATGCCTGCCAGTACATACAACTGGAAGAAAACAAGGAGGTAGACATAAGCGACCTAACCTTAAGCTTTGTAGAAAGCCGCTATCCCCAGGAACTTATCAAGCATTTGACTGAGAAAAGGAATTTTACCGTTGAAGAAAGATGCCCCGGGATATATACTGTAGAGGGAGACATAATACCCATCCAGCTAATAGACAGCCGCAAACTTTCTGCGGAGGAAAACCTTTGGCTGAAAGAGCTGGATAACCGGCTGACCGCGCTGCAGATGCGCAGACTGACAGAGGAGATATGGCGGCTTGGCAATGCTGCCCAGATAGCGGCGTATATAAACGCGATAATGCAAGCGAACCAGAAGAGTTTAGAGGAGATGTATAAGATGAGTGACAGCGCGTTGACACTGGACGAGGTGTTTGTAAAAGTAGGAGCGGCGGCACGATGGGAAGCCAGGGGCAAGGCAGAAGGCAAGGCGGAGGGGAGGGCAGAAGGTAAGACTGAAATAGCCCGCAATGCTCTTTCGAAGGGGCTTTCACCTGAAATGATTCGGGATATAACCGGCCTTGACCTGGAAACCATAAAGGCAATGAATAAGTAGACAATTACATAAGCAATAGTGCAGGGGGCTTCCAAAGTGCACAAGGCAAAACAGTAGATGCTACTGTGCGCTGCCAATTTTTCAGCCCTTATTCCAACATTCCCTGAGCGAATTATTGTCATCAAATTTGATGACAAAGATAAACAAAATATCACCTAACACCACCGCGTTGATTCATAAATGAAGAAAGTTCTTATTGGTCTTTTAGTCCTTGCTGTTGCAGGGGGAGGGGTGTTCGCTCAGGAGTGGCAGTTTAACGGTGAAATTCGTACCGGTCTTGGTATGTTCTTCTTCCAGGATGATGATGACCCGGTAGTGGGGTTGGTTACTGATGATCCTGACGAGGGAATGCGGGCAGACTTAAGGGCGCGCGTTGCCAATGCGGATGGTACTGCCGGTTTGGATATCTTGTTCAGGGCCGATGGTGGTCATGCCCCTGAAGTTCGGACGCCGCATGCTTTTGGTTGGCTGAACTTCATGGACAATATGCTCACCCTGCAAGGTGGACGTATTGATGATGCTGCTGGTTTCAACAGCTTTGACAGAATGGCTGGTACACGTATGGGTGAAGGGACTGGTCTCCGTTTGCTCGTTCGCCCCATGGACGGCTTGGTGCTCAACCTTGGTGTTTACGGGCGTGCTGACGGCTGGCTTGGGTTTGAGAATGATGATTCTCCTGCTGCTACCAGTGAAAATATGGGTCAGGTAAGGGCCGTATTCGCCGTAAGATATGAAGAGCCCGGCCTCTTTAGGCTAGTAGCTGGTGCACGCACCGCTAATGAGGCTCATGGGCCGGCCGGTGGCTTTGATGGTTGGCTTGCTGTTCCTGCTGCAGCACCTAATCCTGCTATTCCTAGCCGGAGAGCGCAGTCAACTTCTCCTAACAATCACGCTTCTGCCGCATACTTCAGCTTTGAATACCTTGGCCTTGGTGGTGATGGCATACACATTGCCGCGTCAGCCTTCTTTATGAACCTTGAAGAATTTGGCGATTACGGTTTTATGTTCTACTATGCTTCTTTCGGTCACACCGGCCTTGTGGACGGCATGGATCTCCGCGCGGGCGTTGGCCTTGGCTTGGCTCAGCATGATCTCCTTGATGATATGTATCTGTGGATTTGGGGCTCGGTTGACTATCAGCTCTCCGACAGAGTTGTTCCCCGCCTGGATCTGCATTATGTAATGGGCGGACGCTCTAACAGGCAAGTCCAGACCATGCATCATCGCAATGTAGCCCGGGGTGGAGCTACTTTCAACAGTGATGATAGTTTCCTTAGGATCCAGCCTTCCGTTCAGTTTAGAGTTCAGACCAATACCTTTGTTGAGCTTGGCGCTGTCTTTAACGTATGCCTTGGCGAAGATGAGAACCCCACTTGGACTCGGACCCCCGTTAATGCTGACCGCCACGGTGTAAATGCTGCGGTCTACGCTCTCATGAGGGTTAGCTTCTAATTTGAACTAACGTGTTTATAAAAACGGGGCTTCGGCCCCGTTTTTTTTGCGGCACGAAACGACATGTTTAGGTAGTTTTATCAGTAATATAGAAGAATATTACGGTTATCCTTTTCATGAGACGTTTAAATCAAACATCATTTTGCCGAGTTAAGAACTGAAGCAGCCCTTGCTTGTCAGCCATTTATCGCCCAGTCGTAGACTTCCGGATGTGCTTCTTTATCCACAAGAATATTCCCGTTCTCGTCAACTGCCAGTTCGACTTTTTTTGAAGCGTTTTTTATAGCCGCAGCGACAATTTGTTCGTCAAGAGTTGGATTTGCGACTGGTTGGAACGGCAGACGGCGTTCTGCTACAATGTTACCTATCGCAGCTGTCAAGGCGGTTTTGCCTATTTTTCAACGATGATGTGGACAGTAACGCTATGGATGGGTACTGGAAATACTATCGGCGAATCGATTTTACGCTTGCCCGTGTTGGGAAAAATTTAAGCCATCAAATGGATAACCCAAATAATAAAGCGGAAAGGTTCCTATTTCATCCCACGCTCCATTATTAACATTTTATCGTACCGACATTCCTTCAGTGCTGATGGTATTTACTCCCAGTGTTCCGTAAAAACGGCATAGGGAAGAATATCTCTGCACACGCTTATTGTTTTTCGGCTGATCTTTCGCGAATTAATCGTCTCATGAAATAGATAATCGTAATATTCTTCTATAATTATGGATGAAACTACCTAAGCATATCGTTTCGTTAGGATTTTTACCGCAAAAAAAAACGGAGCCGAAGCCCCGTTTTTTACTGACACGTTAGTCAAATTTAGAAGCTAACCCTCATGAGAGCATAAGCGGCAGCATTTACGCCGTTGTTATCCCTGGCGGATTGTGCGCCGATAGCCGCAGTGTTGGGAATCCAGGTGGCATTGTCACCAAGGCAGACATTGATGATGGCACCAAGTTCAACAAAGGTGTTGCTCTGAACTCTGAACTGAACGGAAGGCTGTAACCTAAGGAAGCTGTCGTCTTCATTGAAGGTAACTCCGGCTCGGGCCACGTCACGATGGTTCATATTCCGGAAATTCTGGTTTGTGCGTCCACCCATTACATAGTGCACGTCCAAACGGGGAACGACATTATCGGTGAGCTGATAGTCAACTGAACCCCAAATCCACAGGTACGGGGAAGGCTCATAACTGGCAGGGCCAGTACCAAGTCTGTCAGCCATGTGCATGCCAAAACCAACGCCCAGGCGGAGATCCATGCCGTCTACAAGGCCGGTGTGTCCAGCAGAAACATAGAGACGGAAATCGCCATAATCACCAAATTCTTCAAGGTTCATGAAAAAGGCTGATGCGGCAAGGTGGATACCATCGCTATTCAGGGCAAGGTATTCAAAGCTGAGATATGCGGCAGAAGCCTGAGTCCGTCCACCGGGCCGAACATTGGCAGCACCAGTAACCCAACCATCATAACCACCGCCAGCTTCGTTGGTGTTCCGCAAACCGCCGACTACCCTAAAGAGACCAGGTTCTGTAAAAACCGCAGCAAAGGTATACTTTGCCTGACCACTTGCGTGAGTAACAGGACTAGCAGTAGTACCAGTAAGAACGGGGTCATTATGATCCAGGAACATCCACGGAGCATGTTGGTTTGTGTAGACACCAAAACTGAGCATAAGATTGTTGTCGCCCAGGGGCCGAACTATTGTGCGAAGGCCAAAACCTTCACCCATGCGTTGGCCGGTCATCCTGTCAAAGCTGTTGAAACCAGCGGCGTCATCAATGCGTCCACCCTGCAGTGTGAACATATTATCCATGAAGTTTATCCAGCCAAAGGCATGGGGCAAACGGACTTCTGCAGAAGCCCAATCTTCCTGTGTTCTGAACAGAAAATCCAAACCAGCAGTACCGTCTGCATTGGCTACACGCGCCCGTAAATCAGTTCGCCAGCCGCCGGTGGCTTCAGAAACCATGCCCATATGCGGATCATCGCCACTCTCCGTGAAAAGCATGCCAAGACCGGCACGCATTTCTCCATTAAACTGCCACTCCTGGGCGAACACCCCTCCCCCTGCAACAGCAAGGACTAAAAGACCAATAAGAACTTTCTTCATTTACGAATCCTCCTGAAATTGACATAGAGGAGATAACCTACGGTCACCCATACCCTCTTTAATCATTTTATACATGAGTTTACCCCAAATAAATGTAATCTGTCAAGGTTTTTGATTTTTTTTTGTCACAAAATTTGTTAAATTTTTGTAAAAATCGTATTCAAAAAGTCAAAATATGGAGTTTTTGGATATAATTGCACGAATTTTTTGAAGAATCTTTTCGCGCCTATCACTTTTAATGAATATGTCAGGTAAAAAACAAAACGAATAATCGTCTGCCGTCGTCAAAAAAAAAAGAATCCGACGCGCCCAAAAAACTGCAAAAACGAATGTCAGGTAAAAAATGCCAAAAAAATTCTCCCGCCGCCTTCAAAAAAAATAATCATATAACGAAAGTAATTGTCAAAAAGCGCGGGTTTTTCCGCTCCCGTGTGTTTTTTTCGCCGTGTGTTAAATTTGTGTGTTATTTTTTTAAGAAACTACAAAAAATTGCAACATTCGCCGCATTTTTTCCGCGCCGGCGCGGAGAAGCAAGGGCGCAAAACCGTTGTTTAAAAACGCGGATTCCCTACATATATTTCCGCGGTTTTTGCGCGGGGATGAAAAACATCACGCCCGCAAAAAATCCGGCCCGCGCACGAAAAACGGGGGCTTTTTCCCTCTGCATTTTTCGTGCGCGGCGTGTGTTAAATTCGTGTGTTATTTTTTTTTGGAGCAGTATTTTTTGATAAGCGTTTATGCCGAACCTGTCCGATATCTATAGCTATCATGATTGAGCCGAAGCTATTTGTATTCGGCTGGCTACGCCCTTTTTACCTCACAACATTCCAAGGGGGTAAGCATCTTGCGGCAGGACTACAGTATAGTGGCACGCTACGGTAAGAAGGGGAAGGTTTATTATGTTCGATATTTTCGCGACAACAAGATGATACCTTCCCAATGGAGCACCAAAACAACGGACATCCATGAAGCAAAAATCTTTGCAAAAGAAAACAAGGAAAAAATTCTCGCGCGGTATTTTAATCAGAAGGAAGGAAAAGTTCTGTACACCGTCTTGCGCAACTACTACGCAAAAGACAGCGCGCATCTTGTTATTGACGCTGCCAGAGGCAGAAAGATAAGCGAGAGCTCGCGCCAAATACTGCACGGCTTTACCGTCAACACCTTCATCCCGTTTTTGCAGTCCAGTAAAATAAAAGAGTTTGAAGAAATCAGCCCGGTACTCATGTGCCGTTTTCAAAATTATCTGCTGATGGAAAAAAAACTTCTTCCGCAGTCAATCAACCGCCAGATCGGCGGAATCAAAGCAATATTCAGCCACCTGTTCATGACAGGCGTAATAGCGCATAACATCGTAAAAGACATAAGCCCATTACGCGCCATGAACAGCAAAATCCGCGGCTGTTATTCGCTGGAAGAACTTTCCGGCATATTCAAGACCCCCTGGGAAGACAAAAAGTCATATTTACTGTGTTCGATCATTTATTCCGCCGGATTAAGAAACAGCGAAATACAAAACCTCAAAATTGACGACCTAATCACAAAAGAGGACACTCATTTTCTTACCATCAGCAAAAGCAAAACAGACAGCGGCATAAGAATCATTCCCATTCACCCAAAACTCCGCCAGGCGCTAGATGAGTGGATTCGCGAGAACCGCCTGAACTGCGGCAGCTATCTTTTTGTCCGCAGCGGCCAGAGCTGCATTTACAAGACCGCCCGGAAAGCTCACATCCGCATGGCCTCCATTCTTGGAAAAGAAACCGCCGAGCTGGAAAAGGACAATATCACATTTTATTCCGGCCGCCACTTTTACAAAACCATGCTGAACTATCACAACCTTGGCGACATTGAAGAACTGTTCATGGGCCACAAAGTCAACAGAAAAGTAAGCGAACGCTACAACCACAAAAACAAGCGCGGCGAAAAAGCGCTTCTTAAAGAAGCCAGGAAAGCTATTGAGATTGTTGACAGGACGTTGTTTCAGTAGCGGATTGTGGGGGTTAGGCGAAGGTTAGGCGTTATGGGTGGTGAGAGGGAGGCAGCGTGGTGCGGGCGGGGGTGGGTAGCGCGGGGCAATTTTTTTTATCGCTATCGGGTTTGTTTTTGGGAGTGATGTGTATAATTTTTTGCATGCCGCCTTGGGTTGATTCGTAAATGAAGAAAGTTCTTATTGGTCTTTTAGTCCTTGCTGTTGCAGGGGGAGGGGTGTTCGCCCAGGAGTGGCAGTTCAATGGTGAAATTCGTACCGGTCTTGGTATGTTTTTCTTTGAAGATGATGACGACCCGCGGCTTGGTATAGTTACTGACGATCCGAACAGTAATAGGGCGGATTTAAGGGCGCGTGTTAACAATGCAGACAATACTGCCGGTATTGATATCTTGTTCCGGGCTGAAACCCGCCAGGATGCTGCCAATCCTAATGTATCGTCACCGCACGCTTTTGGCTGGATGAACTTCATGGATAATATGCTTACCCTGCAGGGTGGACGTATTGATGACGCCGCTGGCTTTAACAGTTTTGACAGAATGGCTGGAGCACGCATGGGCGAAGGTACTGGTATGCGCTTGCTTGCCCGCCCCATGGACGGCTTGACGTTAAACTTAGGTGTTTATGCTGATGCAAATCATAACCTCATGTGGTTTGGTCATGAAGCTGCCCCTAATGGTCGTGGTCAGGCAAGGACTGTCTTTGCCATTAGATACGAAGAACCCGACCTCTTTAGAGTGGTAGTTGGTGCACGTACCGCTAACGAGGCCCATGGGCCGGCTGCTGGCTTTTATGGTTGGGTAGCTGCTGGGGCCGGTGCTACTGATGGTAATGTTGCTGTCCGTCCCGATGGCCGTGCTTCCGCTGCATATTTAAGCTTCGAATACCTTGGCCTCAGCGGCGATGGTATGCATATTGCTGCGTCTGCCTTTTTCCTGAATCTTGAAGAATTTGGTGATGAAGGCTATATGTTCTTCTATGGTTCTTTCGGTCATAATGCCCTTGTAGACGGCATGGATCTCACCGCAGGTGTTGGCCTTGGCTTGGGCCAAAGTGATGCTCGTGACGACATGTACCTCTGGATTTGGGGCTCGGTAAGCTACCAACTCAGCGACACCATCGTTCCCCGCTTGGATCTGCACTATGTGAGTGGCGGAGCTTCCTCTGGCCAACAGGGAACCATGCACCACCGCAATGTTGCTCGTGGTGGAGCCACCTTCAATAGTGACCACAGCTTCGTAAGGATTCAGCCTTCCGTCCAGTTTAGAGTTCAGGCCAACACCTTTGTTGAGCTTGGTTGTGTTTTCCACATCGACATCGGCGATAACGCGACTTGGGGTAATGGCAACGGCACAAACATTGCCGCTTATGCTCTCATGAGGGTTAGCTTCTAATTTGAGTTAACGCGTTTGTAAAAAACGGGGCTTCGGCCCCGTTTTTTTTGGCACATCTTATTGCCAAAATGCTATGCATTTCGTAACGTATATTGCAGGGGAACTGAATGACTTTTGAATGGGCTCCGAAGAAGGAAGATGCCAATATACTGGATCATGCCCTGTCTTTTTCGGTTGCCAATTGTCGTCTTCACGGAGGACGAAGGGGAAGTCATTCGAATCATATCCGCCAGGATAGCGGATCAGAACGAAAAGAGAATTTACAATGGTGAGAGAGACCCTGGAAATTGAAAGGCCCACTGAGGTGCAGATTGCGGAGATACATGCCGCCGCCGCCCGTCCTGTAAACTACACCGATGATTCCCCAAGACTTAGCGCCGAAGGCCGTAGAAAAGTGAACTGCACCTTGCGGCTGTCAAAAACATCGCTGGATTGGTGGAAGTCCCTTGGCGATGGCTATACATCGGCAATGTCAAGAATGCTTGAGGAAGCCCAAAATTATCCGGAACTGCTGAAGCGCATAATTTAGCGGCCGCAAAAAAGTAATAAAGAAGCGTTCAATATCATGTTTTGGCGTTTACCATGTGCGTAAGATAGCAACGAATTTTATTCCGGGAAGGCGCAGAAAAGCAAAAAATTGCTGAAAAACACCCTATTTTTCTTAAATTCATTGTAAAAACAGGCTTTTTGAGAAAAATTTAGGGGGAAATTAACGTATATGATGCCTTTACAAGGTAAATATCAACAAAAATGCTGATTATTTTCGTAAATTTCCGAGTGCGGCTACGATAATTGGGGCAATACCGCCTAAAGCGGCAGCGATGGCTACTGCTTCAAGCCCGTTAGAGCCAAAAGGGCGCTTACTTAACCCAAAGAGAAAGGCCCAGAGTGAACGAAGAACTTGTCCGAATGTGATATTGAACGGTTCTTTATACTTTTTGTGGATATCTGCGGCGGCATGAGCCTCCGCCATTTTCATGAGCCTTTCGGGGTAATCGGGACTTATCTCTCTATACCCCTTTAACATACCCGGCGATGGTAAGGGCCCGGAAAATACCTCCTGCCCCAGTAAGGCTTGAAGCTGTACTTTATTTTTTGGGGAAGGTTTGGCAAGTTGGGTTGATTGTTCATTCATTGCCTCTTAGCGGCAAAAGCAAGTTATCGTTATTCCTCATGTAATGCATTGCATCAAGATGCGCCAAAAAAAACGGGGCCGAAGCCCCGTTTTTTACAAACACGTTAGTCGCTCAAATTAGAAGCTAACCCTCATGAGAGCATAAGCGGCAATGTTTGTGCCGTTGCCATTACCCCAAGTCGCGTTATCGCCGATGTCAATGTGGAAAATACAACCAAGCTCAAAGAAGGTGTTGGCCTGAACCCTGAACTGGACAGAAGGCTGAATTCTGACAAAGCTATCGTCACTATCAAACGTGGCCCCTCCACGGGCTACATTACGATGATGCATGCTTCCAAGGCTCCTGTCAGAGCGGCCACCCATTACATAGTGCAGATCCAAGCGGGGAACGATGCTGTCGCTGAGCTGGTAGCTTACCGAGCCCCAAATCCACAGATAGAAATCATCATCAGCATCATTCTGGGACAGACCAAAGCCGACACCTGCAGTAAGATCCATGCCGTCTACAAGGGCGTTGTGGCCGAAAGAACCATAGAAGAACAAATAGCCATCATCGCCGAATTCTTCAAGATTCAGGAAAAAGGCTGACGCAGCAATGTGTATGCCATCGCCGCTGAGGCCAAGGTATTCGAAACTGAGGTATGCGGCGGAAGGATCACCATCCCGAACACTAGAACCACCGGCAACCCAACCATGAAAGCCGCCTGCCGGCCCGGGGGCCTCATTTGCAGTACGTGCACCAGCTACCACTCTAAAAAGATCGGGCTCTTCATATCTAACGGCAAAGACAGTCCTTGCCTGACCACGAGAACCTTCTTCATAACCAAACCACATAAAGTTATGGTTTGGATCAGCATAAACACCAAAGTTTAACACCAAGCCGTCCATGGGGCGAACAAGCAAGCGGAGACCAGTGCCTTCACCCATGCGCGCTCCAGCCATTCTGTCAAAACTGTTAAATCCAGCGGCGTCATCAATCCGTCCACCCTGCAGGGTGAGCATGTTATCCATAAAATTCAGCCAACCAAAGGCATGCGGCAAAGTGACGACGGGATTGCCAGGAAAAGAAGGAAGATCAATATCAATACCTATATAATAAAGATCCTCGTCTAAATCTCCAAAACCATCGATAGCACCACCTTCGGCCCGGAACAAGATATCAATACCGGCAGTACCGTCCGCATTCTGGACACGCGCCCTTAAATCCGCCCGATTGGCACCCGGGTCGTCTGTAACTATACCCAGCCGCGGGTCATCATCATCTTCAAGGAAAAACATACCAAGACCGGTACGGATTTCACCGTTGAACTGCCACTCCTGGGCGAACACCCCTCCCCCTGCAACAGCAAGGACTAAAAGACCAATAAGAACTTTCTTCATTTATGAATCAACGAGGTGATGTTAGGCGACATTTACTAATCTTTGTCAAATGTTGGAATAAGGGCTGAAAAATTGGCAGCGCACAGTAGCATCTACTGTTTTTGCCATGTGTGCGAGAGCCCTCTGCATACATCTTGTAGAGAACTTTTTTCTGCGCTCACTGGAGATTAACAACGCTATTGCTTATGTAATTGTCTAATTATTCAATGCCTTTATGGTTTCAAGGTCAAGACCGGTTATCTTTTGCACAAACTCGACAGAAGCCCCTTCCGCTAAAGCGTTACGGGCTATTTCAGTCTTACCTTCTGCCCTCCCCTCCGCCTTGCCCTCTGCCTTGCCCTTGGCCTCGCCTCTGGCTTCCCATCGTGCCGCCGCTCCTACTTTTACAAACACTTCGTCCAGTGGCCTTGACCCCGCCTGGTGGACAAAGAATTAAGCGGGGTATACAACAGTAAGGAGAGAACCAGATGAAGAAGAAGGGAACAGAACGAAGAGTCTACACGGCGGAATTCAAAGCCGAGGCGGTAGCGCTGGCTGAAAAGCGGGAAAAACCGGTAAGCCAGATTGCTA
>Ga0209755_10004026_pt1 | contig 17767 bp, 7 predicted proteins | sample TergutCo191P1_FD_187301 | JGI IMG/M metagenome (GOLD analysis project Ga0209755, IMG submission 187301) | Cornitermes sp. P1 segment gut microbial communities from Petit-Saut dam, French Guiana - Co191P1 (SPAdes) (version 2) | ecosystem: Host-associated > Arthropoda: Insects > Digestive system >...
GTGAGTATCGTGTGGGTTGGACAGCTGGGAACTGTGGTTCAATTCCTGGCATGGGCAAGGTTTTCCTTTTGTCCAAAGTGTCCAGATCAGCTCTGGGTCCACCCAGGCTCCCATCCAGTCTATACCAAGAGCAGTTTCTCTGGGGTTTGGCAGTTGGGCTGTGAAGCTTACTACTCACTTCTGTCTAGTGCCAAGTTTAAAAATGCATGGAACTATACCTTTACTGTCCGAATGCCTTTGTGGCATCACACCCGTTCAAATGTGTTGTGAATTGTGACATGATGAGCACATTACACAGCACATTTATAAAGTCTGTGATATTGAAGCAGAAAAGCTCCTAACATTATGCTGAAGTCCCCTTTCTTGTGGGCTGTGGCTGTACTTGACCATCAAATATTCTATACCTGTTCCTTGTGTAGGAGATTGGCTTGTGGGTTTGAGTCATTCAGAGTATATACTTCATCTCTGTTGAAATTGTTCGGTTACATGTATAGTTCAATGTTAAGTTTGATGAAGCAGTATATATTAGCTACAGTTGTCTTAGGAGTAACTTTTAAAGATCTGTGTTATGTGAACGCAGATAGAAAAATACCCCTAGAAATTAATTTTTTATATTAGGCAGCAAGGAAATGTACTGCATTTTTTAAGATATCCTGTATAATGTTTTATTTTCTACAAAATTTCATTTATTTCATAGTTTTATTTTTTTCTGTTCAAATAATACAATTTTTGTAAACCATGCAATAAAATTTAAATATCTTCCCAGGTCATTTAAAGGTTAATCACTTTAATGACAGTTCCTAATATGGCTGATAAGAGGAATATCATGTATGTTCTGCTTTATGCTACAGCAAACCTGCATATGCAGTAGAATTTTATGCTACACTCAGTTTCTTACCCTGCTGTTGATTGGAGTGCCAGTATCCCATAATACAATGCACTGCTACTGGAGGGAGTGCCTTTTTTTTATGTGACTTCATGCATCACTAACCACTCAGATCATTTTGTTTGACAGCAGGTAGCACAGCAACTGCTGCTGTTTCAGTTTCCCATGAGTTAGGGGCCACACCTTTAGTTCAGTGTATTGCAATTACTATGTGATTTATTCATGGTACTTAAAGAAGGTGCTGGAAGTGAATTCCTTTGGCTTACAGAGACATGTCACATCTTACATCCATGTTGTTCGTTACATGTCGATGTTTAGCTGGGCTGATCAATTAAATTACACAGTACATAAAGCCACTTCATTTCATAATGCACATTTTCAAAAAAGGAAATAGTAATTTGAAAAGTCTAACCTACATGTCACTAGTGCATCCACTTCTTGAATATGGGGCTGTGAACTGGGATCCATACAGCGAAGGTCAGATATACTTTAAATTGTGTGCAAAAGAAATCAGCTACATTTGCAAATCATACGAGCTATGTGGTCTGGGAAACCATGGTGCAGCATAGAGAATGGGCATGGAAAGCTGTAGGGAACAGGTTACAAGGACCATGCTACCTGAGCATGGATGATTGTGATCAGAAAATTAAGGCCAAGAAACAAAGAACACATACTAGGAAATATTCCTTTGTAAATAGGACCATCAAACTCTGTAACCAACTACCTGCAGAGGCACTAGCAACTTTCTCCTGTAGATCACATATTTTTAAAAAGAGGGTTAGGAAAGTACTTATAAGGGAAGTGAAGTGCATTGAAGGGAGTTTAAGTGTGTTGATAAAATGTCTAAAAGTGGAGGAAAGTGAAAAATTGGGAGTGAAGTGAAGGGAAGTGAAGTGAAGATCTTTCATGGATTGCATGTATTGTCATGGACTAACGTTATGTAGTTTGTGTGTGGGTGCTGTACAGTGTGTCTTATTGTTGTCTTGTTATTGTCTCATTGTTATTTGCTTTATGTCTTTTGCTCTTTGTTGTGTTCTAATTAATGTTTTATGTTTTTTAATTATTCATTTTATGTTTGTTGTTTTATATGTTTTGCTTTGTTTTTTGTGTGTTCTATGGTTTTGTATTGTTTCTCCCCATGTATATAGTTGTTTATTTTCTGTTTGTGTACAGTTGTACTAGCCACTGCCACTAGGTGGAAACCCAATTGCAGTTAATAAATATCATATATATATATATATAATACTGTTACCTTCTGAATGCTCTCTTCCACTCTTCAGTGTGACTGTTACTAGCATACACATCCTTTTACTCCGCAAATGAAAATTGCAAGGGTTCAGATATGGTAAATGAGGACAGCACAATCCTGAGCTTATTCTATCATCAGAAACATTCCATAAGGCAGAGGTTCTATTCTAACTGGATAGGTGTTCAAAGGTGGTGTCAGAATGTGTGTTACATATCATTCTGAATTTATGGTCTCAGAAATATATGGGTCCAGTAATCCTTTTGCATTAATAGCACACCACGTACCATTTTCATCCAGTTTTTTCTCAGTTAGCATGTGTATTCTGCTCGAACTGTTGAGAATCGAATATGTTGCTTGAAATCATGTCATGTAATTGTAAATTGTTTTTATGTTTGGAACAGGTGCATCAGGAAACTTGTGTCTGAATTTAAGACACCAGTAGGAATTTTATGTAGTGAATGTATTATAGAAATACACATGGTATTCCAGTGGTATCTGTGCTGCTAGTGCAGATGACTCAGAGGGATCTTGCAGCCTCTCTGATGAGCGGTCTATCAATGAGCCATTGAGTGGGCTGTGTGTATAACATAAGCAACCCTACAGGAAGATACTAGTAATGATGGTCATTTAGAGTAATTACAGCTGTATTTTTAGTTTCACACAGTAAAACATTTTAATGCTTTATTTTTGGTGTTGCATATGTGAGTCTGTCTTCATTAGCCAGCTGCACAAATGTGTATCTTACTAACAAGTAATGTTGTGATAATGTGGAAATCCACTGTTCTCATCCTTTTAACAAGTTTATTCTGTGTTGGTGTCCTTGAGTTTTTATATATATGTGTAAACAGATTGCTGAATTTTTTTTTTGGTATATTTTCCATCTCACTGTGTTTGTGTGTTTTTGTCCCTAAAAGTTTGGCTACTTCCTCATTTCATACAGACATTCCTATGTTAATTTATTTGGTTTTAACTGATACTGGACTGAAACCCACTACAGTAGATCACTTTATTGTCATGTAATGACTTGCATTGTGGACTTGGCTTGAAATTTTCTGAACTAGAGTCTTTGCTTCCTGTTCTGATATGTTATGATTTCAAAGCACAATGGACTTAAAGTTTCAAAATAAAAATAATTCTCTTCCATGTGGACTGATGGCAAGTACAAGGTGAAGCACAGCCTCTAGTTCCCAAAACTTCAAAACAAAAGTCACTATGATGCCCAGAAATTTTGTAACAAAACAGAGCAAATGGTAACATACTGATCTTCTGTAATTATGTTTGGTCCCTAATCAGATAAAACCTGAGATCACGTAGCCTGCTCGTTACTCAGTCAGTTTCTTTCTTGTGAAACTGTGACACCATAAACTACAATGTGGCTGAGATCCTGTTGTATTATAATATATGTCAATTTTACTGTTTTTTTTTCTGTTTTCACCTTGTCAGAAATTGAAATTTTAACCTGTTGATACCCTTGTTTACTTCTAAATTTTTATTTTTCATTGGGGTGGGGTGAGACAAGACTCCCTTGGTACTGCTGCTGATGGGTCTCTTATGCCAGCTCCATATGGCACACGAATATGGAGCACTGGTGGAATGATAACTGTCAAATGAACTCTGAACTACTCTGAGAAGAAACTGTTCCAGTGCCACTTTGTCCAACACAATTCCCATGTGGACTGCACTGGGATGGAACACAGGCTTCTGCAGTGGGAGGCCAGGAACAGACTACCTGAGCTAGGACATGGCATTATTTATACATTACTCTTTTTTTTTTTTTTTGGTGTTAAATATTTTCTCTCTGCTTTTCTCATTGAATGTCTGTTCTTAAATTTATCATCAGTATGTACTGATCACTGCTGCAGTGTCCCTTCTGTAAGGCTGGACACCACTCATACTTGATTGTCTCATTTTTGTCATTTGATACATAATTATGTATCCAGTGACAAAAATGGTAATATGGAATAGTACAGTCAGACTGATTATATTATCAGTCTGACTGTACTATTCCATCAAGAGAAAGTCATGTGAAACACTGAAACATGCTTTTGACATCTTCAGAAGTGGTAAAGTTCACTACTCACACACGATTATAATTGTTAGGATCCTTTACAATATAGGAGCCACCTACAGGACTACATGATGTCGTAACTCTGAGACTACAACCTACTAAATTTACACTTAACACATTTCTGCCTGGTTGGATCTTCCTTGTACACAGCCCATGGCCAATGTTCAATGGGAGTGATGTAGTTATGTCATCAGTATTTGTGTTCCTTGATCTCTGATTGCACTTATCCATTGGTAGTTGTTATGTTGAGACAGAGGGATCATTCACCCTTTATGCTTATTTTTAGTGTTTTATGTAACAGTGGTGTCATTTGCTAAGATTATGAAGTGTCTATGGCAGATTAATGAAATATGAGTAGGGGACACTTGTGGGAAGTGGTGACAGGGGAACCCTGAAGAATTTGGAGGGAAAAAAACCTATCCTAGTGCAACACTGCCCACCACAAAAGCACGTGGACTGACCTGGGGACAAACCCAGGCCTCTGTAGTGAAAGGCCAGTGACTAACTGCCAAAGACTGTGATTTTTATTCAAGAGGAGACATATACGTATTAAAAATTTCCAGTTCATGGGACCTTACCTCCTCAAACAATATGGCTGGGAATTTTGATGTTTTGCTGACCATGCATCTCAGTATATTTATCTTAGTAATTAACCAACATGATGCACAGAATTTTGTTTTACGATAAGCTTTTCTGTAGATTCAACAATTAATGCAAAGTAAATAGACACCGCACAATCTTAATACCTTGAGAAACACAACTTTTTTAGATAGGTAATGTAAATAGACATCGTATTTTTAACAATTTTAACAACCAGACAAACATAACCTTATAGATACAACAACTAATCAGCAATTTATACGATTTTATGACTAGATAGATTCAGCAAACATAAATTTAAATAGACATAGTACCTTTCTAATAAGTTTAATAACTGGATAAACATAACCTCTACATAACATAACATGTTTATAGTAAGTAATACACAGTAATCACACATGAAAAAATTCACACATAAATTTTACTACTATGTGCTCATATTTATAGAATTGTATTTTAGTAATTTTAGACCACTTGCTTGTTTCAGTGTGATGATACCAGAGGCTGTATAATACAATTTTGGCCTCCTGATGATGAGCACATGGTGCTCAAAACATGTAGAGGCATGAAATGAAACTTATTGTAAAACAAAATTTTGTGCATCAAGTTGGTTAATTACTAAGATAAATAAAATGACTGGGAATGTTAATATACATTTTTAGTTTTCATCTAAGAGATCCTCTAAATACCATTCAACTACTGCAAACTATGAAAAAGATTAAGCATTGCCAACCTATATGGCCAGGTTGCCAAAGTTTGTGCACTGAATTAGTGAGTAGGGCTGTGTGTCAACTGTTACGTATTTCTGGTATGTAACTGTTTATTCTTCATTGTTGCCTTCCATTTTTTAAATCAGTTCTGTGATCATTTTCATATCACAAAAATGTAATGTATATTTCAGGGAGGAGGTAAAGCAAGTACATCATTACATGTGGCTCGCACTGTATGCCGGCGAGCTGAAAGATGTGTGGTACCACTTGTAAGGAATGGGGAACTAGATAAAGAAGCCCAAGTGTATCTAAACAGGTTGGTTTTATGATTGTTTGAGTATTTTATGATCCATTGTCAGTTTTGGGGGTGAGATAATTATCAGTGATGATAAAAAAAGTTTGAAAAAGAAGTGGTTGTGGTCTAGTTAAGGTAAAGGGACACCAACAGGATATCTTTTCCTGACAGGGAATTAAGCCAGATGGCATTTAAATGAATTCTAAAGGGCTCTGATTATCATATATCATTGCTTAAGATTACTGTGTGTTTGGACTTAATTCATCATCATACTCTTCTGAATAGAACAAAACACTGATCTGTTTCTATCCTCAAAGGATTGTAACTTATCAGCGTGTGAAATGTGGTGTTCTGTTGAGAATTACAGATGACAGAGAAAATTAAGAAACTTGAAGTGGGATTAGAATGTGTATAATTTTATACGTAACCTTGGGATTGCAGGCTGTCAGATTTCTTGTTGACAATATCAAGATTTGCATGCAAGACTGATAAGAGAAATGAATCTATCTACATACCAAGGCCTGACGAAGAGCTCATGTCAAAAACATGAGATGGATGTCTTGTAACGTGTAGCAAATCTAGTGCATGGTGTATTAACAACTTCCAGTGTGTTTATATGTAAATATTATTTTCTGTGTGACGGAGATTGCCATTTTATAGTCATAGGTCCATGGGTGGTATTTGTTATGACTTATGTAAACAGACTTGCAGACTAATTGTCAAAACATGTACAGTATTTATTGACTCCATGTTGCCAAGAACATAAATCTCAATTAAATGACCATTAAACATTACATTTTTACAAGCTGTTATTCCAGTATCTCTTCACCTTCAGTCACTTCTTTAAGGTTAATCAGCTCCAAGAGTCCATGTCCTTTAGTATCAGAATGTACAATTTCATCTACTTCTCGATAATGGCCAGGGTCTATCAAGCAAACCTGTAACAAAATTAGTATAGTTCATTAATATGCACATACTCTAGACACGAAGAAAGGAGTATTACGTTTGTTATCCTGGTTCTTATTTTATCAGTAAGCACTACCATGAAGTTTCTCGTATGATACTCTGCATTCTAATGGCATTTAACTGGATGTAATTTCTGATGGGAAGGAATACATGTAACAGTAAAATGCTGTGTGATAAAAGTATTAATCCTTGGAGTACCAGTTGCTGTAAACCATATGCAAGCAATTTTGAGTTCTTAGACTTTTGCAGTGGTGCAGATGAGGCCTTCCTTCTTCTGGGATTGGACATTTTGAAAACCTTGATGATGAGACCACAATGCTGTCTTTAAACTTCAGGCACCCATCACCCAGTAATGTGGTACCACATCCCAGAAGAACAAAAACCTCAACATAATTTTGGTTGAATTTACAAAAGAGATAAATAATACATTCTGTTTCATCAGTTTTGTTAATGAAGGCTGAAGTTCCTTCAGAACTTCATACACATTATAATTACAGATTAATCTCATCTTATCATTGGATCTTGAATAATAATCTGTGCATATTATTAAGAATTTAGGAGTAGTAGTGTGCAGATTAAAAAGGATAGGTCTTTGACAAAGTTTAAATCATGATTTAATCCTCACTTACAAGCCATGTAAGGCAAAACAATTGTAAATACAGAGTCCATAGTATTCAACAGACTTCCACGCATCAAACATTATGTAGTTTAGAGCTGTACAATGTTATTAAACTGTACCACCATTACATTTGTAAAATTTGAAAATCGTCATCAGAATGTACATTCTGTCAGGGAAGCATGCCATTAACCACCCACTATCATTGGCAGACATGCTAAGTGGTAGCTAATTTGCACCTCAATGATTTGTACTGACCTTCTGTGAGCATGGGTAATGTGCGGACTTTCTGACATAGACATAATCTGTATGATATGATAATGATTTCCAGAGGTTTCAGATGCTGTACCAAAGAGATTTCAATATGTCTTGGAACATTTATGATTCTGGAATTAAGGACTGTAAACATCAGAGGCACTGCCTGCAGATATTGCTACAGTAATTGTCTTAAGTGATATTCAGTGCATATGTTAAATTTTCAGTATATGTCTTGAACATTTACTTAGGTGCCCTGGAAAGAAAGTAGGGTGGAATACTGGTTATTCAGGCTATTGACAGGGAGAAGATGCAAATAAATGAAAACACAGATAATCTTACATACTTTCGCGCATTAAGAAAACTTGAAAATTTATGGTACTGTCTTATACATGTGACGTATTTTGAGAAAATGTTGGTAATGATTACTGTACTTGAACCATCTGTGACTTGTCCAGTACATGATACACCACTGGTAGTGCTGTCCAACTGTGTCCATGTACTTGCTGGGTGTTCTGCTTGTATTGTTGGTCTGGTGCAATAACAGTCTTGCATAGTGTTTTCTGCTATAGATAAAACTGAGAAAGCCCTTAAAATATGGGTGGTGATAAAGACATCAAACACAGCGAGGGTGGTCCAAGTGTGTTTGGTGCATTGATCTGCACTGTTATGTTACGCTGTACAGATGTCTGCAGTAATACAATACAGCAAGTTGGCACTTCAGAACCCTGGTAAAGTACAACCATGATGGAATGAAAAGAATGATGAGATGACTTCAAGAAATGCATTATTTCATGGCCTTTGAACAGTGCCACCTGTCAGAAAAGTAATGCACCAAATTGAAACAATTAGTGTGGGTTTTAAAATATAAAATGAACTTTACCAGTTCAACTTGGTTTGTGTGTTGAATTCCGCTGCATTTAGGTTTTGAATAACTGGAATGTTTCAGATGAAAAACCTGACAAATGAAATCTCTGACTATAGAATCTGTGGAATGTCAGTCAAGTCAGGTAAGTACACCATATCCAATGAAACGAAGTTTCCCACCCCCATCACCAGTGCTCATCATAAAGGATCAAAATGTTAGTACTGTTTCAGCATACAGTGGGGTATGCTAGACAAACATAATTGGTTCTAGAACCTCGTTTGTTATAGTATCTGTTCGTTCTAGTATACATTGAACTATATGTATTTAGGGGTAATCTGTTCCAGGCCCACAGCCTAGAGCAAAGTTGCCATCCAACACAACCATTTAAACAGGAAAAATATAATATAAAATAAAAAATAAGTGTAAAAATAATATAAAATTAATTTATTCAACTTTTATACACTGTACATGTAACTTTTGAAAAGCATAAAAAATCTTGCCTTAGTGAAAACTATGAACAAACTTTCCCTAATAAAAAGCATAAACAATCTTTCCCTAATGAAAACTATAATTGAACTTTCCATAATAAATAATATTCCTCTGCATTTGTTGTAGCATCCTGATTTTATTGATAAAAACTGTTAGTTCTAGCACTGATCATTGTAGCACACCCCTCTGTATCTTATATAGACCCTCCAATCATTGCCCCTACTCTCTGTCTCTGGAGGGGACAGTACAATACAAAACAAGAAGAAATCCCGAGTTCACAACTTCACATATGCCAGCATTTGTACATAAAAGAAAAGCAAGCGGCTGGGGCATGACATTACCACCTGCCCCCATATATCACCGAGGCAGAAGAGAGTAGAGCTATACACCTCACTGGACTTTCATGACCTGTTACAGTCAGAACTTTACCTTACTGTGTTACTAAGTACGTTTCTTTTCAGACACATGAACATGATATTCTAGCAGGGGGTCACACCATGGAACCAATACACATGTTATGTGGCCTTAGAGACAAAAATAGTTTTTTTTTTTTTCTTCAGAGCATGATGGATATATTAGATGTGTGAGTGAAATGCAACAAGACAGATCTTTCAGATTAGAATTTCAAACCCCACTTCTGTCTGAAGCACTTCAGAAAGTTATGCTATCACACTGTAAAAGTGATCCTGTGGCAAAATTTTGGTGTGTAAGAAATTTTTGTTGAAAAATCAGGCATGCTGATGGAGAACTTATGTTATAGTTGACTTTAAGTTTGAATAGAGCTTACTAGAATGTAGGGATTCAGAATGATGGCAGTATTTAATTCCTCTTCATCCACACAAAATTGCATGCTTCAGAACTCATTAATATTCATTACTGGGATGATTGTAAAAAGTGTTTCATTTGGAGATTTAATGAAGACTTGACATGGGAAGACATTCTACATCTGCTGAAATATATTGTGACTTGTGACAAACTGTATATATAAAATAATGAAGTATGCTTTTACCATCGTATTTCATCTGCATGTTTAATTCTGAAGTACAAGGTCATTGTCTAATCTCACCTGACCAGAGTGGTCTTTGCCTTCTCACCTTTTCTAACAAACATGTGAATATAAAGAAGGGACTCTGTCTTCCAGTTAGCTTGACTCGGGTGCCACTTTTGCTTATCCTCTGAACTTTGCTATGCAGAGGCCTGTTTGGGATGCCAGGTGACCTGTACTAACTGTATCTCATACATACCATATTTAGCTGTCCACTGTCCCAGTCTTCACTTTCAATACTGGTGGCTAATTTTGATATCTTATCCCGGAGTTTACGAGTGTCTTTTCCTGACAGCACTGTACGTATTCTCATCTGAGCTCTCTCCAATGGCATTGTTGACTTCAATAAAGGTATGACTTCCAGAGCCTGTATTAAAGGTCACAACAGAAGTAAAGTAGTCGCTACAGTTCAGAGCAAAAAGCTTGGTAAGTAATATAAAAACAGGCTACTTTTCAATGAAAGGCAGGATATTAAGCACTGCTGACTTATGAGAATTTAATGCAGTGTCGTGTAAAGTAAACCCATTCTAAGTACAATTAAGACTGCCACCGGGCGAAAGCCCAATTGCAGTTAAATAAATATTATTATTATTATAAAATAAACTTAACTGTTTCAAGTAATACCAGAAATGGGAACTGTTACTTTTTTTACCTTAGCACAGGGATCACTCTTCATGTATGTACAATGAAATAGTTTAGAAAGGATGGAGTAATTCCTACAGCACTGGACCATGGTAAAAATGAAGTACCTCACTCCCACTAAAGGATGCACACTGACAATGTGTCAGGGTTTCTGAGCCCTTGTGCCATTCTACTAGAAAGGAAAGATCTAGTGTTTTAACTATAACAATTGCAAGTTGACTTAAATCTGTGTGTGCGAGTGACCATATCAGGTCTTGGTTCATTTTCTATTTTGCAAAGCTTCTTTCAGGGTGATAATTGAAACTAACCAAAAATAACATCAAACATAACATAATCTGAGCAAGTCTGATAGTTCCCTTTATTATTACCTTCTGACAAACAGTAAGTCACTGACCTGTTTGTGACATCTCAGTTATAGAATTTTTTAGATATTGTGGCCTATGACAGGGTAATTTCTCCAAGGAGAATTCTGAATATCCCTTAATGCTTAATGTTGTTGCATGCAGGAAGTACACTACTATTTGCAACTGCTGATGATAAATTGCGGGCTGTCATTACACTGATGATGTAAATGTGTATATAGTCTTACTGAAGTTACAAAGAAATGACAGTAGGGAACTGCAGCCATTACTGTTGCTCTCGTCATCAACTACATTGTCATCTCCTGACATGGCATAAATGTAGCTACGAAGGGGATAGTATACCAGTCTCTCCAGTAATAAGTTTTAGCTCGCATAAAGTGGATAATCATGTTTTATGTGTGCACAAAATAATTTTAAACATTTAAAGACCTGTATTTGAATATGTGAATGCATGTTGGAAAACACCCAAGAAATTCATTTTATATACTAATGCAAGAAGGAACTTTACTGCATTTTTAGGACATGCTGCATAATCATTGTTCTATTTTCCATAAAATGCCATACATATATATATATATATATATATTATCCCTTAGCTGCCGAATGACATATATATGTCGCGCAGTGAGCCCTTTAAATAGCTGAACGGCCACTAAAGTGGTCGGGGGCAGAGGGATTTAATTCTGGCGAAAAATTTAAATACCCACCCCAATGGAATAAAGGTTAATAATGAAAATATACCTGTTGTTTGGCATTCCTGTTTGGTTTAACAGAAAAATGGGCATCCTTCATTGCCTTTTCAATCATAGACACAGGGTAAGGCCTTTTTGTTTCAGGATTTACACACCTGTCTGTAAAAAAAAAGTTACTACATTTATACCTTGAAATTCCTTTCACGTCAGATTTCTTTATATACCTGTCAACTGTATATGCTGCTTATCTTCATGCCTTGTGATGATGATAGGTTTGAACATCTGAATGATGTTTTGTTTTTCAATCTTGTTACCAAACTATTTAAATTTTAAACACTTATTAGTGTTTAAAATTTAAAATTTCAAAGTCATTCAGCAGGAGGTACTGAATAAACAGCACACTGTACACAGTCAACTTCATCACCAGAAAAGTCACATCATATAGTAATAATTTTTATGTTTTCACATTTAAAAATTAATTAATGCTGTGAGGTTGGAGGCTCTCATAGCAGTGCTGCTTAAGAATCAAGTCTTTTGGTATGGTATTCTGTGTGTTTGGTAAGTAGTGTCAAACATTTTGAAGGACTGCAGTACAAAGGCACTATTATCCTTTGGAAGTATATGCCTAGACACTGAATTAGGTTAGAAGTAATTATGGTCAAATGAAAGAACACCTTATCCAGAGATTGCCTGCAACACCAAAAAGTAAAATAGTCTGACGTTCCTTTATTAAATAATTTTGAGTTCCACCCCATGACTTGTATCTTCTCATTAAGTAGCTTAAAAGAACAATTAAAATTTACAATAATATGTATTTATGAATTAATGACTTTAAGCCAAAATATATAATGTCTCTATGGAACATATACAAGTATGTAACTTTCGATTATGTAAACAAGCAATGTCACTTTGGGGAGGAACATTATTTTATCTGAAAACTCAGATCAGCCATCACTCAGACCATTTTGTTTGCTGGCAGGTACTGCACTGCTGTGAGTGGGGGTCCATATGTTTTTGTTTGGTTTGCAGACATGTTACATCTAACAAACATGTTGTTAATTGAATGTTCAAGTGATCTCACAAGAAGCTATAAGTGACTGATGTCATACAAAATAACATTCCTGCATCATATAATACCTGCAACTGTTGTTGCAATGTCCTTGAACAGCGATTCAAATTGAGACTGCCTTTCCTTATCAGATACTTGAAGTTCACCTTTGGCTAGAATTTCCTTACACACCTCTGTCTGATCGTCTTTTCCAAAAACCTTAATGAGGTCTTCCTTTTTAGCTACTTGACCTTTTGATACATTTGTGAACACAGTGTGTGTCTGAAGCACCTCATCTATATCTGTTTCTCTGAAAATATTAAAAATAAACCCATTTAACGTACTTTTCAACCATTTTTCACAAATGATAGTTTCACATATTCTTGACCTGGAGAAGGGATGGGCGAGATCAATGACTCCCCTGGACACTTTATTTGTGGTGCACATTATGTAAGAGGTTGGGTGTGGTCCAGATCTAGTCTAGATGTGTTAAAGATAAAATGTCCCTATTCGGAGTTGAGCCCCAGTCTAGCCCGCAACCTTGGTCCCCATGGTATATTTGTATGTTTTACATATTGCTTTCAGTTGCTTTGAGTGTCATTATGTTTATCCTGTAAGGTTAAGTTCCTTGTATGGGTACACAGAGCTGCAAAGTACCAATCACACTCTCCCCGACTTCTGTTAAATATATGAGGACGGTGGAAAGGAAAACAAATTCACATAAATATTTCATGTAATGCACATGAAAGTACAAGAAAGGGATGTATCTTCCAAACTTACATTTTATTTCTCCAGGATACAACTTTATTTCTGTAACACGCAATTTCAAATCTCTTCCCTCCTTTTCTCATTCTAACTACTGCTACATTTGTTAATCTAATTTGATTAGTAGGAGTGAAAATTTTGGACATTTTTACGTCTCACGTATATTGCACAACTTGAATCATTCGCACACACGTACAACACACGCCTCCCGCAATCTTCTGACGACTAACCACTGTACCGGAAGTGTATCGTTGTTATGTTATTGCATTTAATGGCTGCGAATGATGATAAATCGCAAGAAACACTATGAAATATCCAGATGTTTCATTTCTTCGATTTATAATTGCATAAGACAACTAATATTTACTGTCGTGAATACTACGTTTTATATTTATTATGGCTGCCAACTAATGCTGTAAAATGTGCTTTTCACATGTAATTATCCGTCGTCGTCTGAGGTTTGAACACGAATATTGTCATAGTACCTGGACGCATGTGCAGTGGGTCCCTTCATTTGTCTGCTAACGGCTGTAAAACGAAAATGGTTCCAGAAATGGTGTGGAGAAGAGATATAAATTAGAGGCTGCTGGTATGGCTTTGGTTACAGTTCAGAGGTCTCCAAGTGTCAGTAGTTGCAGTTCACCGCCAAGTTCTGTAAGTAGGCACCACAACATCGCAGTAAAAAGAATTGTAATGTAGTATGTGTGCGCAGTCTTCCTGCTATAGCAGGGTAAAATAACTGAGAGGTGCGAATTACAGTCATTTATAGCAGGCACACCATGCACATATGTTACAATGGACTGTGGAAGCCGTAGGCGTAACATGACAGCCTAGTGGCATATCGTCTTTAGAGGTCGCATATCAGTTTTGTTTGGCAATTTATTTATGCAGGATATACAGTGTACTAGTAGACGGAGGAAAATGTGACAGATTGAACATTCCACCTACAGTTGCATGTTATTAGTTCAGTAATAAGAAGGGAGCAGTGTTTGTGTTCCTGGTTTATGATTCAGCATTCTTTTGTAGTGAAACATTAACTACATTGAAGTATGCTAAGGCGTTTGCACATTAGTAGTATGTAGCAATTTTGAATTCATGTGTTGCTGTTGAGATTGACATCCTCACATTTTAAAAATTTATTAGAATTCCCTTTCTTTGAACGGCATTGTTAACCCTCTTGTACGTGGATCAGTTACATAAATGTGACTGTAAATATATTTGTCTGCAGATCCACAAGTGTATGAGGAAGAGTTGCATTATTCGTTCATTATAAGGTGAAAGTGCTAATGTAATGCTAAGTGATGGTGCCATATATTAATGCCTATGGCCAAGGAACTTTTTATAGTGTGCCATTTACTTAATTATTCTGGCATATGATTCCATACATTTTTTAAATTACACACTGGCATTGTAGAGGAGCCCACTGCCTTGTTCAGTAGGGTAGATAAATCTGGGAACCTCAAATCTTACACCTTAAGGTATGTGTTTAATTGTTAGAGGGTGCACCTTCAGCATCTTTTTCGTGATTTATATTTGTAATAACATGTTATTTATCTACACATTTTACTGTGGAAAACTGCCCATTTTCTTCAAAGTTTTATGTCATTCCCGTTTTAGAGCCACTTTGATATATGAGGATTTAGTGTATCTCACTGTGGAGTTTACATTTAAATTACTTAGTTTTAAGTTAGTATTTTTCATAACAAAGTTGAATATTTATAATATTATCCCTTCTGCAAAGTGTCTCGGTATTGATTTATCTTACGATTTTATAATCTGATGGTAATGTGAGGTTATTATTGTGAATAAGATGTTTGGCTATACATTGCATTCAGATGAACAAGATTAAGAATAAGTTCTTATTAAGCTTATAGGTTATAATTGTGAAAGTTCTGTTGCTAGAAGTAGTTTCAGAAATTATCCTGATTTTCTCTTTTCAGTCTTCTGTCTAAAGGCTTCTTGCATTATAATTTTCCCATACACTTCCACTGCCTGATTTCATACTTTACAAATTTTATGAATTTACTGTCACAGGACATTTGTGTGTTCAGCGTTGTGCCTTTGCCTTTTACATTCTTTGACAATTATTCTGATGGCTTGCATATGGCAACAAAAGGTGGCAGGAGCTTTATATATTTGCATATCAGAGTGTCTCCACGCCCCTGACCCTTGCTTCCTCTGTCTGGCTTGTGGTCCAGCAGTAAGCGGATGTGTCCCTTTGAAACAATTGCTGGCCCATTCCTTTCTGTGTGCCCATGATGAATTGATTAACATACAGGGAGATGTTTGACAGCAGGATCCCCAGTTCTCAATACCTAAAAGCTGTGTAACACTGTAGGCATTGACATTTTGTATTACCCCAAAATCCATAATTTGTTAATTTTCATGCAGAATAATGTCAGATATGACACACTATGCAGTTTATGGGTGATGTGGAAACCAGATTGTTTGGTAAACAGAATACTCAGGTTTATAATCCACACATGTTCCTAACAAAGGGTGTGGGTTTTCAGTGAATTCATGTAAGCAGTTCTGTCTGTGATGTACAGTTTAAGGAATGGTCAACATTGGTCGGGTGATATTTTTATAACTTTTTTTCATATATATAGGTGTCCACTGTCTCTGAGTCTAGTTACCGTACTTCATAGAAGTAGATGTCTGCAGAGTCTGCTTGGTTGTATTGCAGGTACTTGACAAAATATACATAATACAAAGAGGATGGTGAAGATAATTTATGAAACTGACAGACCAAGGAGATTTTACCACAGCCGACTCTCCACTTCCTGCTCTGATCACGTGGTGTGTGTAATTTGCTCCAACTGTTAGGAGATGGATTTAAAACCTGTTGTACGTGTATCTTATGACAGACTGAGTTTTTGTGGTGTATTGTGGACCTTGAAATTACTACCAAGAAAACACAAAGAGTTGTTGTAGCATGGTAGGCATTTTGCTATTAAATTTTACGGAATGACATGTATTTCATAGGATCATAAAAGGTTAAAGGGAAACAGACTTGATCTTTCTAGGATTACTCGTATGTCTTTTTTGCTTTATTTTATGTTTGTCATTGATGCAGTTTTGTATGAAACTTTTGCTGCTAAATTACTGTATAAATGTCAGCAGGTAACCTGAGTTGAATAGGCTATATGGTGGGTGACTAGGGAATTGGGGTTTTATTACTTGAGGAGGTGGGGGGTGAGATTTTACCCATACCGTTGTGTTCAGACTTGCACTGGAGACCAACCAGCTGCATACCGATGGCACTTAATGCTGCCTTTTCACTTTCATTTAAAGGCTACTGGAGCTGCTGTTTCACTTACCTGTGCATTGTGCCTGATGTGGTGCTTAAGGGAGCACAGTACATGTTTACTAGTAATGTAAATGACCATAGAATGAATTGTCAATTGGAAGATACTTGTGTGAAATTTCGAGGTTTTGACAATGGTGTTGAAAATGATTCGAATTGTATGGGATATGATGCCATATAGATTGGCTAGTATACAACTGACGTTTCGGAGGAGCCTATCCAGGGAAATTTGACTGCTTGTACCATGTACATAGAGACAGCAAGTTAATATGCATTGTCGGTAACTATTTGTCAGTTGATATCAACAGTCCATATTTGTAGAAATGCAGCCCAAAACTGGTCTATGTGACTACATGTAGTGTGTTGTTTTAGCTGGGGTTGACTAGATTTCTGCTTCACTAGTGTGACTGGTCTGGTCTGCGTTGTTCTGATGTGTCTGTGCTTCTGTTGTTTTGTGTGAAACCAGCACCAGAAACTTATCCACTAAGCCATTGTAGTGTCCTACCAAAGTCATCTGTTCATGTTATTCTTTATTGTGTCTTATAATTCCTTATGTGTGTTTGTGGGGTAAATTATGGGACAGATATTTGATAAAATTACCAGGGAGAAGACAACATGATAACCATTTTAAAACCTTTGACTTTCTGTGATTCATGATGACTGTTGTTGTTGCTGTGACTGTCACAGAGCACTCCCCTCCCCCCCCCCCCCCCCCGCCATATTTTCTGTTTACAGAGATAATGTCCATGCAGGTTGTGCAGCATGATACAGTATATGTTTCCTCAGAATGTATCGTTTGGATGCCACCTTTAACATCTTTCCAGTAACCAGTCATGTAACTACTGATGATGTAGTTTCATTGTATATTGATCTCTGTGTCAGTTTTGTTGGATTTTTTTTTTTT
>Ga0209755_10004027_pt1 | contig 17766 bp, 15 predicted proteins | sample TergutCo191P1_FD_187301 | JGI IMG/M metagenome (GOLD analysis project Ga0209755, IMG submission 187301) | Cornitermes sp. P1 segment gut microbial communities from Petit-Saut dam, French Guiana - Co191P1 (SPAdes) (version 2) | ecosystem: Host-associated > Arthropoda: Insects > Digestive system...
AATAGTATAGCTTCTCAAGGAAAAACAATAGATGAAGCAATGGTTAATTTAAAAGAAGCAATTTCTTTATATTATGAAGATGAAGCAAAAAAGGAAGAATTACAATATTTAGAAAATGATCAAGTATTTATTACAAGATTGGAAATGGCGATATAATGGGAAGTAAATACCCAGTTCTAAGACCAAAAGAAATTATTTCAGCATTATCAAAAAAGGGATTTTCATTCAAAAGTAAAAAGGGGAGTCATGCAAAGTATACAAATGGAAAAAATATATACGTTATTCCAATGCACGATACTGTTGCAAAAGGAACTTTAAAAAGCATTTTAATTCAAGCAGAAGTTGATTTAGATGAATTTATTAAATTATTATAAAAAAATTAAAGAAAGCAAAAAACCTGCACATAACAAAACGGTAAGCAACAGTTGCACCATGATGCTTGATAAATAATCCTAAAAATGTTAAAATTTAAAAAAAAGGAGTAAAAATATGAAAAACAGAAAAGTATTGTTTATATTTCTAATACTGGCATTAGCATTAGTAACAGCATGCAAAGATGATTCCCCTTCTGGAAATACGCAGGAAGACCCGGAATGCAAAAAGGGCGCGCACTTGGGAATTGGCGAAAACTGCGACACGACCGGCGCGAAAGGATGCGGCGGACTTAAAAATTATAACACGTCGACCGGCGATGACGCATTCCCAGTTCCGATTCATCGGGTCGGTCCGGAATCCAACTTTGCGGGCGCGACCGCCACGATTGAAGACACTGCCGCCCATATCTTGGCATCATATGCCGGTCTAGATACGTATGACAAAGATCTCATCAAAGCTGGTCGTCCAGACCAAGACATCAAACTGACCCAGGTGCATATATTCAACATCCCGGGAAAGATATATACTTGGGATAAAAGCATCCTTGGATTGCCAGTTGGTACGGCAACTGACGTTGCTGGTATGTTCTTTGGTGTTGCCAAGGGCATAATACCTGTTGCCCAACTGCAACCGATGATAAATGAAATCCGTCTTGCGGCTGCCGGTCAGAAACAATCCAAAACTCCTCTCATTGCCGGTGGCAATAATGACAAGCTGCCTGCATGGTTGGCTGCGTCCAAGGGTTTTGAAAAGATGAATCGCAACACCCTCCGCCGCAATAACAACATTGTGAAAAACATGGCAGGGCAAAGCCTAACCTAAACAAAAAATCCCGCATCCGCGGGATTTTTTTCTGCTATTTTTCTATTATCACCACCGCCGCCGAATAATCCCCTTGGTCAGTGTAACGCCCGGTGCCTGTCACCCAAACAACATAGTGTCGTTAGGTGCAACACTACACCAGATATAGCGTAGCAAAGAGCAGTTAACAGAGAGCAATTAACAGAGAACAAAGAACTTTATTCCCTCTTAACTCAAAAATCTTGAAGCTCAAAATAAAATATCAAACCAATGGTTCGTTCTTGTTCGTTCTTCATTCGTGTGATTCGTGGTAAAAAAATTTACTATGTGGTTCTTATAGTCATGGCTCGGATGCGGGCTCTTAGGCGTTTTTTCAGGTATGCTGCCGAGCTCTGATGCATACGAATAGCGCTATTACTTTACATTACAGCGCTAAATCCATATTTATTACAGCCCTTGTAATTTTAACACCCCCAGTAAAATACTAGCAGTTAATCGCTTTTTATTATAAAATAGAATCATTATGAATTACCGTAATCCAATTATCAGAGGCTTCAAACCGGATCCCAGTGTTTGTAAAGCGAACGGGAAATACTACCTTGCTTGCAGTTCTTTTCACTTTTTTCCCGGAGTTCCGCTGTTTGAAAGCAGTGATTTGGTCAACTGGGAGCAAATTGGGTTTTGTTTAACAAGGGAAGCGCAGATTCCGCTGGACAAGGCGAGCAGTTCGGGCGGGATTTACGCGCCTACAATTCGGTATAACAACGGGCGTTTTTATATGGCGGCTGCCAATGTCGGGCATGAAAAAGGGGGGAATTTCTATGTTTGGACTGATGATATTTACGGGGAGTGGTCGGATGCGGTATTTGTAGATCAGGGAGGGATTGATCCTTCGCTTTTTTTTGAAGACGGCAAAACCTATTTTATGAGTAATGGAATTGAACCTCCGCCGAGCCTGACCATTCATGAACGGTCAGGCGAAGGTTCTCTGCCGGATGAAGAAGGCAAATACTCTATTTTTCAATGTGAAATTGATATTGAGACGGGAAAGAAACTAACAGAGAGTAAAATTCTCTGGTACGGGACGGGAGGACGTTATCTTGAAGCGCCTCATTTGCACAGAATCGGCAATTACTATTTTCTTTTGGCAGCCGAGGGCGGCACTGAATACGGGCATATGGTTGTTTGCGCGAGAAGCGAAAAACTGTGGGGACCTTATAAGCCGTGTCCCGGAAATCCGATTTTAACAAACAGAAACCTCGGCGGTTATCCTTTACAGGGAATAGGACATGCTGATCTAATCGAAGATGACAGCGGAAACTTATGGATGTATATTCTTGGCTTCCGCCAGATTCAAAAATGGCTCACCTTTCATCATCTTGGAAGAGAAACCTGCATGGTGCCGATTTCATTTTCTAAAGATGAATGGCTTACTGTAACAGACGGAATAGCGCCTTTATTGGTTGAAACATACAGAATTCCGCCTGACGTTAGTCAATCATTTCAGAATGTTTTAGATTTTAAAAAATCCGGCTGGGAGAAGAACTGGCAGTTTTTACGAACATTCAAAAAAGAAAATTATCTTTTTGAAAAAGAAACGCTTAAAATAAAAAGCGTTAACGATACTCTTGATACCCCTTCCGGCTCTCCGGCGTTTATCTGTCATTTTCAGAAAGAATTTGAAATGGAATTGAATGTTACTGTCACCGCCCTCGAAGGAGAAGCCGGTATCAGCGTTTATATGGACGAAAACCACCATTACGATCTTGCCCTTGTGAAAGACACTGATAATTACAAAGTTGTTTTAAAACTTAATATCGGAGATATTAAATACGAAAAATCAGCAGTCTCTGTTTCGCATAACAGCGCGAAGTTTGTTATTCGATCTGATTCGATTAACTATCATTTTTATTATTGCAAAGATGACGCGGAAATTTCTCTCGGCAGCGCGCAGACGCGGTATCTGTCGTCAGAAGTTGCAGGCGGTTTTACAGGCGCGGCGATTGGACTTTACTCTCAGGGCAGCGGGGATGTTTTTAATGAGTTTAGCGGGTTTGAATGTCGGTATGGCGAGCCTCTTGCAAAACTCGGTTAGTTTATGGACAGTAATAATTTTGAATGTTAAACCACAAACCACACTGACAGGAGCGAACGAAGAAAAGGAAGTGGAAGAATTTTACCACGAACCATACGAACAAGAGCGAACCTTTACTTCGATATTTTTTCTTAAGCTTCAACATTCTCAGATTAAGAGGGAATTGAGAGGAGAGATAAAATATCTAAGCAATAGTTTGTGTGGTTAGTGGTAAAAATTATTATACAGTGTGCATGACAAACGCATAAAAAAAAGACTTGACAATAATGACTTATTTCTTTAAATTTTAATTGTATCTTTGGGAGATTAATTATGAAGTATTTTTCTTTATTATTTGTATGTTTTGTTTTATTAGGCTGCGCCTCATCTAATCCTACGCTTGGAATAGCGATGTTTGGGCAAATTGACAAAAACACATATCAAACATTTGAAGGAACATTAACAACAGAAACATTTGTTCTTTTTCCACTCGGTTCATCTTTAAATGATTTTGATGATATGGGTTTAAAAATTGGACGAATAACGTTGAATGGAAATGTTATTAAATATCGTTTTCAAGCTGAAGTTCATACGGGCAATTGGATATTTGCTGATACTATCAGAATAAAAATTGACGATAAAATATATCGTTTAACAGATAATTCTCCTATTCGTCAAATTCATTCAGACGGTTATGTTTTAGAAGTTTTAACAATTGATATTTCCCCGGAAATATTAGAAGAAATAAAAACATCGAATGCATTTTCAGCAGAATTATATAAGCGTGTTGTTAATCTAAATGAAAAACAATTAGAAGAATTAAAACAATTTATGTTATAACATACGGCTGCAAACTAACCTCAAATTCCCTCTTAATCCGAAAAAGTTGTTGATTATAAAACAGTTTTAATTTTTAAGCGCCAGAAGCTCTTGTTGAATTTTTTCCGAGATGAAATCAGCCGCTTTCTGCGCGTCGATCATTTGGGTTTCTTTTTCGCCCCGCTTTTTTATTTCGACCTGAGGGGGTGAAAGAGCCAATCCCTTGTCGCCGATAACAACACGCCATGGAATGCCTGTGAGATCGGCGTCGTTGAATTTTACGCCCGGGCGCTCACCGCGATCGTCAAGCAAGACTTCGATTCCCGCTTTTATCAGCGTATCTGTTAGTTTATCGGCTGCGTCTTTTACCGCTCCGTCGTATTTGATAGGAATGACTGCCGCGTGAAAAGGCGCAATCGAAACAGGCCAGACGATCCCGGCATCATCATGATGTTCTTCGATGACGGACGCCAATGTGCGGTCTATGCCGATGCCGTAACAGCCCATTGTAGGGATTTGGCTTTTGCCATTTTCATCAAGATAAGTAACGTTCATCGAACGCGTGTATTTATAGCCGAGTTTGAAAATGTGGCCTAACTCGTTTCCCATCTTTGAATATAATTCTTTGCCGCATAAAGAACAGCGGTCTCCCGCTTTTACAGTGCGGATATCTTCAATCATCCATGCTGAAAAATCTCTGCCGTAGGCAGCGTGTTTGTAATGGATATCTTTTTCAAGGGCGCCTGTTACCGCGTCAGACATTCCCGTAACAGATAAATCCGCGATAACCGGAATGTTTTTCAAACCGACAGGACCGGCAAAGCCGACAGGCGCTTCCGTCAGCCGCGCAACATCGGCATCCGAAGCAAGTTCAACTTCGCTGCATCGTAAAATCGAAGCGAGTTTTGTTTCGTTTACATCAAGATCGCCGCGGATTGCCGCAGCGAAAAACGCTTCGGCGTATACGAGCGGCGCCTCCGGAGAAGTTTTTTTACGCTCGAGTTTTTCGCATCCTTTGACAGAGGTGAGATCAAGCTCAACATTAATCGCCCGGTAGATCAATGTTTTGATAAAGTTTTTTGAATCGGTTTTTAAAAAGCCGCAAAGTTCATCAATTGTTTTAACATTGGGCGTATCAATTTTTTCTAAGGGAGGAAAATTAGCGGCGGCGGCTTTCGCGTCTTCAATTGATTCTGCCTGCGTAAAGTCCGCGGCACAGGAAGCTTTTTCAACATTGGCGGCATAATCGCATGATTTGCAAAGTATCAGCGTATTGTCGCCGATTTCGCTTTCTACCATAAACTCTTCCGAACCGCTTCCGCCCATCGCGCCGGAATCGGCTTTGACAGGAATTACAGAAAGCCCGCAGCGTTTAAAAATACGCCGGTACGCCCGCCCCATCGCCTGATATGTATCGTCAAGGCTATTGTCATCGGTATGCCATGAGTAAGCGTCTTTCATTACAAATTCGCGTCCACGCATTACCCCGTAGCGCGGGCGGATTTCATCGCGGAATTTGGTATTGATTTGGTAGAGAGCAAGCGGCAGTTGACGGTAACTGGAAAGCTCATCCCGCACTATCGAAGTAAAAGCTTCTTCCGCAGTAGGAGAAATAACAAGATCGTTGTTCAGGCGGTTTTTAGCCCTAAGCATCGATTCGCCCATCGAGTCCCAACGGCCTGATTCCTTCCATAATTCCCCCGGAACAACGACAGTCGGCTTCATTTCCAGCGCTCCCGCCGCGTCCATTTCTTCACGCACAATTTTTTCAATTTTTCGAAAAGAGCGCAAACCCAGCGGCAGATAGGCAAAAAGCCCGTTTGCCAGTTTGCGAATAAGCCCGGCGCGGAACATCAGCCTATGGCTCGCGATAACCGCATCTGCGGGAACTTCCCTGAGGGTGGGTATAAAGAAGGTTGAATAATTCATACCGCATAGTTTACCAATTTAACAGTTTTTTGAAAATACCAAAAATTATTGAAATGACTATTGACTAGATTAGTAATTTTTGATAACTTAAAACCATTGGGGGCGTGGTGAAGCTGGTTTATCACGCTGGCCTGTCAAGCCGGAGATCGCGGGTTCAAGCCCCGTCGCTCCCGTAATAAAAAGTCCGGTAAAACCGGACCTTTTATTTTGAAGTTTTACCTTCGGTAAAACTTCACTGGAAAAAAAATGCTAATTCCTTACAGGATAAGGAGTTAGCATTTTTTTTGAGCGAAAAAGGTCTAAAATTAAGGTACTTCCAACGAAGTTTCCCGCGGTACAAAAATATCTAATTGGATTATATCTGTCTTGTCCCGCCCTGCTTGAGTCCTGCTTCATATAGTTTTCCGCAGGAGACGAACATGGGGAGTTTGGTTCCGGCAAGGACGATGTCGGACTCTTCGGCCATTTCGATCATATCGGCGGAGGGGTTTTTACCGCGGACGAAGATGATTGCCTGAATGTCGAGTAATTCGGCGGTTCTGATAACCTGAGGGTTTACTAGTCCTGTAATAAGGAGAACTCTTTCTTTGACGAAAGCCATAACATCGCTCATCAAATCGGCGCCGCAGGCGGAAAGTATTTCCCTGTCCGCGTCCTCTTTGCCGCAATAAAATTGTCCTTCTAACAAAGAAACTGCTTCTGCTATTGTCATACAAAACCTCCGATACTTCTATCTGTTCAGCTTAGCAAATGTACAATATAAAATCAAGATGAATATTTTGATTAAAAGTATAGCATTTGTTATGATTATTAAGCAATAATTGTAGTTGATTACTAAAAAGAGAACTAATATTTCTTGCATTTTATAAAAAAGCCCGTCATAATACTTTTATGGGCGCAGCCAATATTGATTTGGGAGTAATTAAAAAAAACGAGCTTTTTTCCGGCATGGAAAGGAAACAGTTTGAGTTTATTGTTTCACATTCCATGATTATCAAAATTCAGAAAAATGAGCTTTTATTTTCCGAAGGGGAAAAAGCTTCTCAATTTTTCAAGCTGATGAGCGGTGAAATTCGTGTTTTTCATATAAATAAAGACGGCCGTGAGGAAGACATGGCACGTTATAAGCCGGGCGATACAATCGGCGATTTTGACTTTGCGAGGGGCGCAGAGTACAACGCCTTTGCCGAAGCTTCCGAAGATTCTCAGCTCATCGTTTTTCCAAATAAAAATGAAACAATGGATTCTCTTGCAGAGGAAGCGCCGGAAGTTGTATGCTCTATCATGTTAAATGCGATAATAATGATGACAGGGCGGATAAAAGCGGCAAACAGGCTGGTTCTTGATAAGATGTCATGGGTTCAGGATTTGCACAGAAAAGCATACGAGGACGCCGGAACCGGTCTTTGGAAACAGGCTTTAATTGCGGATGAAATATTAAGCTCAATGAAAGATCCGGCGGCTCTTATCATGCTGAAACCTGATAGATTCAAAATTCTGGTTGATTCAAGGGGGCACGGTCCGGGAGATACCGCGATGCTGAAAATAGCGATAAAAATAAAAAATATCGCCCGTAAAATCGGACACGGCTGGCCGCTCCGGTTTAAAAGCAATGAAGTCGGAATAATTATCAACAATTGTGATACCGCTCAGACTGAAGCGCTGGCGAAGCAAATTGCCAATGATATTGCGGAAATGGAGCCTGTTCCTTCTCAGAATGACCTCGAACCATTTTTTTTTACGGCGACTGTCTCGTGGTGCGTCTGGCCGCTTGACGGCGCGGTTTGGGACAGTCTTTTTCAGGGCAATTACGCGAATCTTCTTGAGACATGGAAAACACGCGGTAATACGATAATTCATTACACAAATAAGGAAAGTCATGGCTGAAAAAATTATCAGCGAAGAAATAATTATTTCACAGGAGATACTTGCGGTTGTTTCAAAAGTATTTCTTTTCTCTGATCTGGATGAAAAAGAATTCGGCATTATCGCCGGTCTTTTAAAACTTATCCGTTTAAAAAAAGGCGAGGTAATTTTTAAAGAAGGCGATTTCGGAGAAGATATGTTCATTCATTTGTCAGGAGTATTAAGCGCCTTTATCGCTCAATCTGACGGCACGAAAAGAGCGTTATTCAACATTGTGCCCGGAGATTTTTTCGGAGAGATGTCGATAATTACCCACGAACCGAGATCGGTAACAATCATCGTTTCAGAAGATTCTGAAATAATTAAGTTAAGCGAAACTGACTTCTATAGTTTAATCTCACAGCACCCAAAAATCGGCTATAAGATATTAAAAGCAATTAACATTGTTCAGAATAAATGGCTGAACCAGTCGTCAAAATCCGTCAGCGATTTAATGCGGTGGGGCGAGACCGCCCGCAGAAGAGCGGTCACAGACGAAATGACAGGTCTCTACAACCGCCGTTTCCTTGAAGAATCCATAATAGAACGTTTTAATAATCAGTCGCTGAATTTCCGCAGGATGTCTTTACTGATGATGGATCTTGACAAGATTCACGGCATCAACGACAGCTACGGCACAAAAGCAGGCGATCTTGTATTAATCGCCGCGGCGGATATGATTCGATCAGGGATTCGCCCCGGCGACATCCCAACACGCTTATCAGGAGACGAATTCGCCGTTCTCCTTCCTGACACAACCGAAATAGATGCCGCTAAAATTGCCGAACGCATCAGAAAAAATATCGAAAAAAAACAGGTGGAAGTCCCGGTCACACCCGGCGCGGCAGAAACTGTTTTTATCGGAACCCGAACCAGTATTGGAATATCTACCGCTCCCACTCACGCAAATACACTGGAAGAACTTGAGGAGACCTCGGATCAAGCTCTGCGAAAAGCAAAAGAATTGGGCAGAAATAGGATTGAGATTTTCAGTCAAATATAATCAGGTGCCTTCTGTATTGTCCGGTTCCGCCCAGCCGCGGCTTCTTCCTACTGCCTTGTGCCAGCCTTTGATCAGGACACCGCGTTTTTCACTGTCCATTGAGGGGCGGAAAACAACGTCCCGTTTCCAGCGGTTTTTTACTTCGTCAAGGTCTTTCCAAAAGCCGACGGTAATTCCCGCGAGACAAGCTGCGCCGAGAGCGGTGGTTTCGCGAACAATGGGGCGGACTATCGAAGCATCGCAAATATCGGACTGGAACTGCATAAGGAATTTGTCTCTGCTGGCGCCGCCGTCAACTTTTAATTCTGACATATTGATTCCAAGATCGCTTTCCATCGCGTGAAGAAGATCCATCACCTGATACGCGATTGACTCCTGCGCCGCTCTGATGATATGGGTTCGTTTTGTTCCTCTTGTTATTCCTACGATGCAGCCGCGGGCGTACATATCCCAGTACGGCGCGCCGAGCCCCGTGAACGCGGGAACGAGATAAACGCCGCCTGTGTCCTTCACTCTTGCGGCGAAGTATTCGCTGTCCGCGCTGTCTGTGAGCATCCGCATCTCATCGCGGAGCCACTGGATAACAGCGCCGCCCGTAAAGACAGAGCCTTCCAGCGCGTACTGTACCTGCGCTTTTTGCGGAGAAGTATCCTGAGCCGCGTCCGCCGAAGGCGGTTGGCTGCCCAAACCGGCGGCGATTGTTGTCAATAAACCGTTCTTGCTTTCGGCAGCTTCTGTACCCGTATTCATCAGGAGAAAACAGCCTGTGCCGTACGTGCATTTCGCGTCTCCCTTTTCAAAGCAGCATTGCCCGAAAAGCGCCGCTTGCTGATCGCCGGCATTTCCCGCGATAGGGATTTCAACGCCGTCAAGAACTGTTGCGGCGAATACGCTCCCTGACGGTTTTACTTCCGGCAGCATGGCGCGGGGAATGTCCAACGCTTCAAGAAGTTTATCATCCCAATCAAGCTTGTGAATGTCGAATATCATCGTTCTGCTTGCGTTTGTATAATCCGTTACATGAGCCTTTTCACCGCTAAGATTCCAGATAAGCCATGTGTCAACAGTGCCGAAAAGTATCTCGCCATTTTTCGCTCTCTCCCGCGCTCCCTCGACATTATCTAAAATCCACTTAATTTTAGTTCCTGAAAAATACGCGTCAGGAATCAAACCTGTCGTCTTTGTAATATAACCGCCCAAGCCTTTATTTTTTAATTCATCGACAATTGACGAAGTTCTTCTGCACTGCCAGACGATTGCGTTATAAACCGGCTGTCCCGTTTTTTTATCCCAGAGAATTGTTGTCTCACGCTGGTTTGTAATTCCGATCGCGGCAATTTCCCGCGCGCTGATATTGTTATGGGTGAGCAGCTCCGTCATTACCCCAAACTGGGTGGAAAAAATCTCCATCGGATCATGTTCCACCCACGCTTCCTTCGGATAAATCTGAGCAAACTCTTTCTGTTCCGCAGCGGCGATATTCATCTCGTGATCAAAAAGTATCGCCCTGGAACTTGTAGTTCCCTGATCAAGGGATAAGATGTATTTACTCATCGTAATCTGACACCCCGCTTATCATTATCCTCTCTCCGCTGCCAGCTTGCTGCCCATTTCGCGTAACAGATACTTTTGAATCTTGCCGCTTGATGTCAGAGGGAAACTGTCTACAAAGAAAACGTACCTTGGTATTTTGTATCTGCCGATTTTTCCGCGGCAGAAGTCCCGCACTTCTTCTTCGCTCATTTTTACATCCTTGTGCAGAATGATAAAAGCGCCTACCTCTTCGCCGTATTTCTCGCTTGCGATACCGGCGACCTGCACGTCTTTGATGCCTTGCATTGTGTAAAGGAAGTCTTCCACTTCTTTGGGTGAAATATTTTCACCGCCGCGGATGATCAGGTCTTTGATGCGCCCTGTTACCCTGAAGTTGCCGTCTGCGTCTTTTATCCCCTGATCGCCTGAATGAAGCCAGCCTTCTTTGTCGATACAAGCGGCAGTGGCTTCAGGCATTTTGTAGTAGCCTTTCATTGTGTTGTAGCCGCGGCAGCAGAACTCGCCGTGAACGCCGTCGGGGCATTCCCCGCCTGACTCGGGATTGCGGATTGTAACTTCGACGCCGGGCAGAGCGCGGCCTACTGTTTCTACTTTGACAGTTATATTGTCGTCGTAGCGGGTTTGTGTCATTACAGGAGACGATTCTGTTAAGCCGTAGCAGATTGTAACTTCTTTCATGTACATAAGGTCTATGACCTGCCGCATTGTTTCAATCGGACAGGGAGAGCCCGCCATGATGCCGGTTCGCAGGCTTGACAGATCAAACATTTTGAACATGGGGTGGTTGAGCTCGGCGATGAACATTGTCGGCACTCCGTAGAGAGCGGTGCATTTTTCTTTTTGAACGGTAGCAAGAACAAGCAGAGGATCGAACCATTCGATAACGGCAGCTGTCGATCCGTGCGTGATGATCGCCATCATTCCAAGAACAAGACCGAAACAATGAAACAGCGGCACAGGAAGGCAGACTATATCTTTTTCTGTCAGCCTTTGATTCTCGCCGATATTAAAACCATTGTTGAGAATATTTCTGTGAGTGAGCATAACGCCTTTTGGAAATCCTGTAGTGCCCGATGTGTACTGCATGTTAACGACATCATTTGTATCAAGAGAATTTTCAATTTCATGTAACCGGTTATTTTCAGTGTGCTGTCCAAGCAGCAAAAGTTCGTTAAAACTGAACATCCCTCTGTGTTTTTGCTGTCCGATATGGACAACATATTTTAAATATGGAAACTTTTCTGAATTGATATGCCCTCTCTGCGACGTAGATAATTCCGGTACGAGCTCGTTTGTCATCGCGATATAATCGGAATCGCGCCAGCCGTTTGTCAGGCAAAGACATACCATGTCCGACTGCTTCAAAACAAATTCAAGCTCATGAGTTTTGTAGCCTGTGTTAATCGTTACAAGAACCGCTCCAATCCTTGCGCAGGCGAAAAGCACGGTATTCCAGTCAGGAACATTTGTCGCCCATATGCCTACGTGATCGCCTTTTTTAATACCCATGCTCAAAAGTCCCTTGGCGAAATCATCAACACGTTTATCAAATTCGGCATAGGTAAACCTAAGATTGCGATCCGCATAAACTATGAATTCGTGATCGGGGTGAGCTTGCGTTTTTTCTCTTAAAACTTGAGATAGTGTTTTTTCGATATAGTTCATATTTTACACCGGCGTATAAATAACAGCGAGTATTTTTACCGGTTTGCTATCCGCCGAAAATACCCGATGCGGCACAATCGAATCGTAATAAATTGAATCGCCTGTGTTTAATTCGTATTTATCCATTCCGTATTCAATGGCGAGGGTTCCTTCCAGAACATAGATAAACTCTTCGCCTTCGTGCGCTGATTTGTCCTGAGCGGCATCCGTTTCGATTGCTACGATGAACGGTTCCATGTGCCTTCCGTTTTTGTCGGCGGCAAGCGTGTAAAAACTCATGCCGTGATGACCGCTTGATGCCGCCCCTTGCGGAAGCCCTGTTTTGAAACGGATTGTGCCATCCGCTTTCCCTGCGCCGGAATGTTCGCTGCCGCAAGCCCTGCTGATTACAGGACCTAACTGCTCGTGATCGTCAAGAAGTGTGCCGAGACGAACGCCCAGCCCCCTTGATATTTTAATGAGCGGCGCAAGATCGGGGATGTGACCGTCATCTTCAATTTTCGCGATTAAGTCTATTGAAACGCCTGAGCGCTCAGACAATACTTCCCGGCTGAGTGAATAAGTTTTTCTTAGTTCGGCAATATGTTCGCCAAGTGTATGCTTTGTCATATTGACAACATATCATAAATTGTCAATATAAGCAAGAGGTTCACCTTATGCGAACGGTAATATGCGCGTTTCTTCCGCAAAGATCACGCAAGCTCACAATTTCATCATTAATTAATAATAAATGATCCGAATCGGTTCCTACGATATAATTAATATCCCTGAATGAAGTGTCGAAGCCTGATAAAACAAAGCTGTCACCGTCACGGTTCATTGTCAGACCTTCACCCAAATCCATCCCCGCGCCGAAAGAAGAAAAACGTACAGAATGCGGACGTATCATCTTGCCGTCAATTTTGAAAGTTTCCCGCACCGGGCTCTGATTCACTGAATGAACAAATTCAACCGCGAATTTTCCAGATTCACCGATGAGCCATTTGCTGTAAACTTTGCCTGAAGAGGTATCCTGTAATTGCAGAGTGTAGGATTTCTCTGCTGCGCCTTTGAAATGAAAGATGAAAAATATCGTCCCTAAAACTGCCGAAGCTGCAAGTATAAAAAGGAGAATTTTTAATATTGATCGGCGGGAAGAGATTTCTTTCATTTCCTTATTCAAGGGCTCCGACTTCTTTAAAGTATTTAGCCGCGCCCGGATGGAAAGGAACGGAAATACCTTCGACCGCATAGGACGCGGAAAGTTCCCTGCCTTTATTATGGGCAGCAATAATTTGCGCCGTGCTTTCAAATAGTGTTTTTGTCAGCCTGTACACTGTATCTTCAGAAAGTTTTGAAGATACGATGAATGTAGCTTTTACCGCGACAGTCATTACCGGAAAAGGCTGGCCTCTATAACTTCCGCCGGGAACTGGGAACTGGGTGTAGAACGGGTAATTCTTAATAAGTTCCTGCGCGTGTAAATCATCAATTTCCAGAAGCACAATATCCCTGCTCGTTGCAAGATCAATTATTGCCGGCGTGGGAGCTCCTGCAACACAGAAAAAAGCGTCGATATTATTGTTCCTGATAGCGTCAGCGGATGCTGCGAAATTGAGATTATATTTTCCTATGTCGTCAAAACTTATACCGTACGCGTCCAGTATCTGCCTTGCGTTGAATTCGACACCGCTTCCCGCGTCTCCAACGGATACGTTCTTACCTCTTAGGTCGGCAATGCTCTCAATGCCGGAAGCGGGTTTTGCCACTATTTGGCATACTTCGGCATAAAGACCTGCCATGCCGGCAAAACCGGTGATTTGTTCTCCGTTAAAAAGCTCCGCGCCCCGCCATGCGTACTCCATTACGTCGTTTTGCACTATGGCAATCTCTATCTCGCCTTCATCGATCAATCGGATATTAGCTCTTGAAGCGCCGGTAGATATTACGGTTATAGGGATTCTTGTTTTTTCACTTAGTATCTTTGCCGCGGCTGAGCCGAAAGAATAGTATATTCCGGTTACACCGCCCGTTGCCATCCTTAACTGCTCTGTCCTGCTTTCGCAGGCAGTTATTACTAAAAAAAGAAGCATTACTGCTCCAATCAATCTTATTTTATTCATTGGTCTCTCCTCTTTGAATATTTTTCATAATACTGTTTTTTATCATCTTAAAATTTGTTTCATATTTTCTTTTTTTAGGCGCTATAATATTCTCTTTTGTAAAAGGCAAATCACATTCCGGCACCCCATTATCTTCATGCCCAAGAATTATAACTACTCCGTCTTTTGCTTTAATTATCGGCATTAAATGATAATTTCCTTCAGGCTGATAGAAACCAAATATTGTTCCTTCTTTAAAAGAACGGATCAGTTTATTATTTGATTTATATGTTTCCAGATTATATATATAATAAAGCTTATCATTAATAACAGCCTTTAATCTTATTTTTATATCCTGACCGGAAAACGCTCTTATTTTTCTGTCAATCATCTTAATATCATCATTTTCCCATTGAATATAACTTTCTTTTCTCGCTCTTGCGATTGTAGCAATGGAACCATTTTTCATTTTATAAGCAGGTTTATTATTTAAAATATTTTTTATAGCTTTTAAAATTGCGTTAATGCCAAGAGCCGTTAATTTCAGCAAAACTTCAACAGGGGTAGAATACTTAGAAACTTTTAAAGTTTTTGTTTTTGTAATTATATCGCCCTCATCAAAATTAGGCACCACTTTATGAACAGCTCCCCACGCTTTTTTCCAGCCTTCAAGAATAACAAATGTGTCAGGCTCAATCCCTTTTAGATACGGAAGAGGACCCGGGTGAAAGTTTATAAACCCCATTTTTGCCACATCATACATTTCAGGCGGCAGCCAAAACCCGTAAAAAATAATTCCCAAATCAATATCTAATTTTTTAATATCGCCAATCCATGTATTAACTTTATCCAGAACATCCTTCCGTTTAAGCATTTCTTTTATATCAGTTCTTTTTAAAGTTAAAACATCAGGCAGAATGAATTTTTTTATATTTACTGGTAAAACATCGGGTTTTTGATTAATCGGATCGCTTTCTTTTAATATTAAAGCAGTTACATTATAACCTTTTTTTATAAATTCGCTTATTAGTTTTAAGCCATAATCCTTATTATCAAACGGCCTTGACTCACCCAAATAAATAACAATTTTAAATAATGCTTTTTTGCCGCCAAGTAAACTATATTCGTCATCATTATCATTAGTTTTCATATAAGTCTTATTATAATCATTTATCGGTTAATACCAATACTCCTTTTGTATACTTTTCTCTATTCGCTGTTTTACACATTTTAATATAAAAATTTAACGCTGTCGAGTCAGACGGGCATTTTTTCAGCAATTCATTAAATAAAGCGAAAGCTTTGGAAAAATCAAGCTCTTCATAAAGTTTTACGCCCTTTTCAAATGATTTAAGATACCTTATGCGCTCCTGCTTTTCTGACGCTTTAAGCCCGTCAAGCACTTCATATATTCTAACACTGTCTTCTTTTCCTTTAACTTTAGCAGAGCCTAAATTTCTTACAACATATAAGTCTTTCCGCCGGATTTTATTAAAACTGTCGCCGCTTATTATTATTGAGGCGGCAAATTTTCTTGTTAAGCTTTCTAAACGCGATGTTAGATTCACGTTGTCTGAAATTACCGTCGAATCAACCCTCTCTTTTTCGCCAAGGATACCAAGCATTAAACGTCCTGTATGTATTCCAAAGCCCGCTCCGATTGGATTGTGTCCTTTTGCAACAAGGTCCCTGTTAAAATCGTTCAATAAAACGAGAATTTCCAACGCTGTTTTTAGGGCGTCATCAGGAGAATTCGGATAAAGAGCCATTATGGAATCGCCGATATATTTGTCAATAAACCCTGAATTTTGCCTGACAGACGGTCCGACAAGGCTTAGATACGAATTTATAAAATTAAAGTTCTCCTCAGGACTTAGCTTTTCAGAGAGAGATGTAAAACCAATAATATCGCTGAACATTACGGTCATATCTTTCTCAACCTGATCCCCAAGCCTTACCTCTTTAATATTTTCTTTGTTTAAGAATTTTAAAAATTCTTCTGGCACAAACCTATGGTATGCTTTATTATAAGTCACCATATCGTTAACAAAATTATTAACATTTTTTGCCATATTATTAAATGAATGTGTTAAAGCGGTAAGTTCATCATTTCCTTTCGCGTGAATAAAAACATCGTATTTTCCATCCGCTATCGCAGCCGCGCCGTCTTTTAGGTTTTTAAGAGTTATCAGCACAAAGTATGAAACAATTGACAGTATAGAAATCATAACTAAGGTAATAATAACAATATTTTTTATAATATCATTAAGAAGTATTCTATTGGCGTTCTCATAAGCGACATTATCTTTGCCTATTTCTATTAGCCCTGAAATCTTTCCATTGCTGTCAAATAACGGAGCTACGCCGTAAAACCAGCTTCCCCATGCGTCATCCGATTTTTCAATCAGCAATCTTGATTCCATTGCTCTGCGGTAAATTCCTCCGGGTTCATTAAGATAATTGAACGGATGTTTCGCTGTTATACTGTCGTTTAAAAACATAATTGAATAAATATTACCGTCAAATTCTTTGTGAATGGTAAAATAAAAAGCTTTATTCCACGGATCTTTATTATAATTTAAAAGTTTCATTATGCTTTCTTTCAGATTGATATAGGAATCATTCATAAAATCAAGCTGCGAGTTTATATTGTTTAAATCATCTCCATTGATTGAAAGAGAAATTATTTGAAGCATTGAAGCAATCTGTTCGTTAATAAGATTCTCATATCTCTTTGTAAGATTGTTATAGATAGCCGACGATGTTAACACAATCGCGATAATAATAATCGGCACGTATATTAAAACCTGTTTTATTATTACAGATACCTTTTTTTTCAATATGCGCCGGTAGAAATAAATCAGAAGAAAAAGAAACACAAGAACAGATATGACAAGAACCGCGTAATATATTCCCGCTATTATAAAATATTTTACCGGGATAGAAGAAAGATTTTCGATATACAGTATTTCTCCGTTATTGCTTAGTTCCACAACAAAGCGGTCATTATTAATAAGCAATGTCTCTTTATCGCTTACGGAAAGATTGTAGTAAATGTCATTTATTAGAATTCCGAATTTGTTGGGCTGTTCATTTTTCAGAAGATTAATCACATTTCCGTTATTTGAAATTTTAATAATAGTTTTATTTAAAATATCGGAAAAATATATATTATCGCCGTTTGATTTTACGATATCAAAAGGAAGATTATTATCATCTTTATAGATAAGTTTTTCTCCGTTTTCCTGCGAACAGAGATATATTTCTCCTATTTTATTTGTATATAAAAATGAATTATCGTCATAATACGCGACATTTGATATATACATATTCGCGTCTTCAAGTTTCAGCATCTGTTTGTAGGTAATTCTTTCTGTTAAAATGTTAAAAACATACGAAAATACCCCGTCTTTATTGATTTCATACCATATTACATAATCATTTACATTAATTATCGAGATAATGCTGCTTCTCTGAACATCCTGCGGCGTACAATCTCTCTCCGCGCGTTTTTTTTGAAAAATTACTTTATCGTATTTGCCGTTTTTTTTATAACGCAC